>ERZ791906.1366-NODE-1366-length-17869-cov-2.735208_pt1 | contig 17869 bp, 16 predicted proteins | sample MGYA00510146_ERZ791906 | MGnify/ENA primary metagenome ERZ791906 (study PRJEB30046, sample SAMN00792096) | human gut metagenome | study: EMG produced TPA metagenomics assembly of the A metagenome-wide association study of gut microbiota in type 2...
ACTGCCGTGGCAGACAAAAAGCACTTTTATCATAATCTCTATATTCCTCCATAAGCCTGAAAGCCCTTGATATTTCGAGGTTTTTCTGACTTTCGATTTTTCTTCAATTTTTTGTAAGTCTCCATAAATCTATGTAACTACACCACCAAGTGGTGTAGTAAATGGTGTAGTAATCTTAAGATACTGCCACCATATTTGCTGCTCATCCGGCAGCAAAATCCCTGTCCTTTTTGGAGTCAGGGTACTGGCGAAGCTGAGAAATTTTCGCCATCTGCTGTGCAGCGTGTGCATAGCTTGCATGGGTGTAAACATTGAGTGTCACACCCGCATCGGAGTGACCCATCAGGTACTGAAGGTTCTTGATGTCCATGCCATCGTTTGCATAGTTGGTGCAGAAGGTATGCCGGAACACATGCGGGGTGATGTGGGGCAGGGGGCTGTCAGGATGCAGCTTTTTGTACTTCTTCATTGCCCATCACATCTCGTTCTCGATGTGCAGCGCCACCTTGGGATTACCGTTCTTGTCCAGCATGACGAAGCCGCTGTAGCCACCTACAATAGGCTCACTCTTGACCTTGGGACGGTGTTCCAGCATCTTTTTCAGAGCATCATAGATCGGTCATGGGCAGAAACCGGCATCCGCTACTGGTCTTGGTTTCTTCCACATAGTATTTGCCGCCACGTTCCCGAACCAGCTGATGATCTACACGGATTCTGCGGTTCTTGAAGTCCAGATCCTTGCGGGTAAGACCGCAGAACTCGCTGACTCTCATGCCCGTTTCCAGAAGCACCACAAATTCGTCGTAATACTTGGAGTAGGTCTTGTCGCCTCGAATGAAATCCATCCAGACAGCCAGCTGCTCCTCAGTGAGCGCCGCCCTTGCCACTGTATCATTCACCACAACATCGGTCAGTTTGAATATAAACGGATTCTTTCTGACGGCATCCTCATCACAGGCCATTTGAAACGCAGGTTTTACCACACCTCGCACACTGGTGATGGTGCTGTACCCTCTGCCGTCCCTTTGCAGCTTTGCAAACCACTGTTTGGCATCGGATACTTTGACGGTGCTGATTTTTCGATGGCCAAAATCCTCTTTCCTGACCAGATTCAAAACAAACTGGTAGCCGACCTGTGTATTATAGCGCACACCTTTCTTCAGGCTGATGTACTTCTCCAACAGTTCTATTACCGTAATCTGTCCTGCCTCATAGTCAAGGCCATCATCCACCTGCTTCTGAATCGCTTGTTCTTTCTGACGCAGTTCCTGCAAAGTAGGGGCATAAACAGTTTGCCGTTTACCACGGACATCGGTGTATCTGTACTGATAAATCAAATCCTTTCTCTGGCTTTCTCCTGTTTTCAGGATTCGCCCTTTGTGATCTTTTCTTTTATCTCTCAATTTCGATCTCCTTTCGTACAAAAGGAGCCTCGATGTGACATCTCTATGATACCACATCGAAACGTCTTTTCCCACGGGGAAACAGCAGATATCAGATGGAAAATACCTGCTCGATAAACTTGTCGAACAGCCGCTTCTTGATCAGACGCTTGTTTCCGACCCACAAAACAAAATTACAGTTCTTGTCGTTAGTGATTTCCCGCAGCTTTCCGGTGCCGATGCCGGAGTATGCTGCCGCTTCTTCCAAGGTCAAATTAGCCTTCTCCCAGATAGGAACTTCTTTCATATAATCCCTCCAATCGTTATATCCAAGTGGCAAAGTGGCAATCTTAGGTATCTATCAAACCTTTGCCACTTCACGCAAATTTCCATTTCACAGGTTATTTCTTAAACCAGATCCACCAGTCCTTACCCTGACGCTCGCTTGCGATTTTATCTCCCATGGCATTTCTGGCCAGACGAACGGTGCGTTCAGAAATTCCTCGTTCCGCTGCTTCTTTGTTGATCTCCGCAATGGATGCTTTTCCGCCATCAGACAAAAACTCCTCAATCAGTTTTGCGGCCTGTTCCTGTTTCAATTCTGTTTTGCTTCCCTCGCCGCCGGCAAGCAGATCTTCTGCGCTGATGTCATAAGCACCAATCCAGCGGAATCCCTTTTCGTCCCCCAGAGAAAAGGCCAGAGACTGTCCTGGCGGCGCCAGAGAGCTTTTCTCATGGACAATCACCCTTGTGGTGGGATCTGCTTTCACCTTACCGATAAACAGCAGACTTCTGACGACGACAGTGATATCGATGGAACCTAAACCACGATAGGTGCTCTGTGTGCCGGATGCCTTATTCAGGTGCCCAATCATCACAATGGCGCAGTTGGTATCCTGTGCCACTTCTGCCAGTCTGCGGAAGATGGGGCGCACTTCATTGGCACGATTCATATCTACATTGGCTCCGAGAAACGCCTGCAAGGGGTCAATGATGACCAATCGGGCACTATTTTCCCGGATGGCTTTCTCGATGCGCTCGTCGGCCAGCGTCAGCGGATTGTCGGCATCGTCAATCACCAACACCCGTTCCAGGTCAGCTTCGGCAGAAAGCAGCCTTGGCATTACTGTATCGCCCAAACCGTCCTCCGCCGTCTGGAAAATCATGTTGAATGGTTCAAAGGGTTCCATTTGGGGCAGAAATTTCCGGTTGGTACAGGCTGCCGCCAGCTGCATGGCAAAGAAGGTTTTGCCCTCACCAGGGTTGCCCTGAATGATCGTCAGTTTTCCAAAGGGAATGTAGGGATACCAAAGCCATTCCACCTCCGTCTGCTGTACTTCGCTCATGCGGATTACAGGAACCGCTTTCTTTTCTGCCTTCTCACGCAGCACGATGGTCTTGGAAATATATTTGCTGTGGGTCAAATCGTCCCTGTGCTTCAAAACCTCGTTCCAGTCTTTATCACAAGGGACCAGCCGAATCACCGCCATGTGTTCTGGAATGCACGCTAACAGACGATTGACCGCTTCATTCCCGGCTTTGTCGGAGTCGGTGCAGATATAAACGGTTTCCATGTCCTTGCGTTCAGATAGAAAGCCATCCAGTGCTTTTGCTCCCACACCACCCAGGGACAGATAATTACGAGTTTTCCAGTCTTTCGGATACAAGGCGATAAAGGACATTAAATCAATGGGTGCTTCAAATACAAACAGGCTTTTCCCACCACTGCGGCAAACAAAATGGTGGGCCTTGTCCGAACCGAGCACATCCATACGGAATCCATCACTGGTCCCTTTGCAGTGGGCATATCTGGGAATCCCAGCTGCATCCTTGCCCACAAATACAATGTTGTGGTGCTGTGCGTCCTCGTAAATCAGCCCTTCCCGGCAGAACTCCTGAACCAGTTCTTCTGGAATGTTTCTTTGGCGTAAGTATGCCATCGCCCGTTCCATATACCGACTTCTGGGCGGCAGACGAAACGCAGACGATGATACTGCATCACCTTTATCTGACGGTGCTTCTCCAATCAGCAGTTCCACTGCTTCGGGGAAGCTCTTGCCGAAGAACTCCATGACAAATTCCACGGGATAGCCGCCTTTGCTCTGGTTGTGACGAAACCACTTGTTCCCTTTGACGGTCAGACTGTCGTGCCGTTTCCAGCGCCACTCGTTTCCGCTTTTCATTAACTGCTCTCCCTGGGAGCGCAAAAATTCCTCCAAGTTGACCTGATTGGCCCGGTCAATCTGCTCCTGTGTATAACTCATATTCCACCTCCTGATTACAAAGCAGCTTCCTGTTCTTTGACTTGATGGAAATGCATCCAGTCGGGATGGGTTTCACACAGCACCCGATCCACATCCCCCTTGATTTGATACAGCAGTGTCAGCTCCTTTTGTATGAGCTTGTACTCCTGATACTCAGCTTCCCTCTGCTCCGACAGTTCCGAAAACTCGCTCTGCCACGCTTTCAGCGGAAACGATTCTTTTTCAAATCCTTTTTCTTTTAATTTCCGTTTTGTCATATAAAATCGGCGAAGTTCTCCTTCATGTTCTGCTTTGTACTTTTCTCTGGCTTTGGCAAAGCGGTATTTTTCTTTTTTCATTTCGTCTGCTATCGGCTTTAATTCGCCATAGGTTTTTGCATCGTCCAGTAGCTGCTGAAGCTCCTTCAATCATTGCTGTTGCTGATTCATGGAAGATTTGCTGGATTCCACCTTCTCGTCAACAGAAGAAAGATGCTTTTCAAAATCACTGAGCGTCAATATCCCTTGCCGATTCAGATAATTACAGGCATCCATAAATCGCTTCAGGTTATTTTTCTTGGCCTTGGTTTTGCCCCTGGCGTAGGTCATAGCCGTTTGATTACGCATGGTGTGAGCTTCACTGAGCAGCTGCGCCAGATAGATTTCCTGCGGTTCTTTCAGCATTTCTTTAGCTTCCAGAATCCACTCTTTCAATACGGCAACGGTCGCTCTCATACTACGAATCATGCGATTGGTGGCCTTGATCCAGCGGTTCAGTTCGCCTTTTTCGGTGCGTATTCCTTTCTTCTCCATTTTTCGGATATGCGGCCCCTCATGCACGGTAGGAATCAAATCCAGCCCCTGATCCACATAAGAACGATGGTCGATATGACAGCTAATCCCTTTTTCCTGAAATTTTGCATTGACCATATCTGCCCAGGCTGCACGCCACTGCTCCAATGTTTCTGACTTACCCCAATTTGTGGTGGGGACTGCATCAAATGCCCATTGGCCGTTTTCCTTTTTTATTCGGTTCCCATCCTTGTCCAAGTGATACACTCGGCGCTGTTTGGCTCCCCAAGTCCCATCTGCATTCAGAGGACGAATGGGAACCAACACATGAAAGTGAGGATTCGGGATGCCGCCTTCTTCCCGGTCGGGCTGATGCACTGCAAAATCACAGATCATGCCATCAGCAACGAAGTGCTTTTGAATAAATGCTCTTGCCAAAGCAATGTTTTCCTCCAAAGAAAATTCATTTTGCAGTGCAAGGTCAAAACTGTATGCAAGCTGGGCGTTATCATTCTTTTCCACCTCGTTCCAGAGTGTGTAGCGGTCTGAAAATCTTGCCGGTGCGTGTTTCGGCAGCAGGATTTCTGTCAGGATAACTCCGCCTTTTTTAGTGTAATCGTGAGTTTCACCGTCCCAGAGATTATGCAGTTTTTCTCCGGCACGGTAGGCGGCGCTGGCAACGGCGGTTCGCCCCTCACTGCGTTTGATCTGCGTAACATGGAAGTGATATAGTGCCATCAGCAATCACCTCCCATCCCATGATTCCGAATGGCTTCTGCCACCAGTTCCTGCACAGCAGTCAGAGTAAAGATCTGTTCCATCAGAGCGTAGAACTCCACTTTTGTCAGGGAATCTGCTTCTTTGGAAATGCTTTGGATCGCACCGCCCATGTTGCAAAGATGGTGTGTGCGCTGATGGTCGCCTTTCTTTTCCAGCTGTTTTTTGCGGTTCTGCAACAACTGAATCTTGTGTTCATATTGCTGCACTTTTAATTGGGCAGCTGTCAGCTGTTCCGGTATTTTTTCTTTGTTTTCCATTTCCTTTTCACTCCTTGCCTTTGATTCATCCTTGCCGTAGCAAGGTATGTAAAAAGAGATAGGCGTCAGCCGCAAGGGCTTGCCTCTTGACCGGAATGTAATTCCGCATTATATAATGTGTTTAGACACAGGAGCATTGACCTTCGGAGAACGCACATACCGGAATGGAATAACCGGTATAGAAGTGCGTCCTTAGTTCCTAAGGGAATTTGGCTTGCTTCACTCCATGAGAAAATTGTAAGTCATTCTGCTGTTCGCTTTTATTGCCTCCCTGGTAGATTAATTTTATTTTATCAGCGTCTTTGCACGATTTTTATGACCTTGTACGGCGGATTCCCCACCGTATCACTCCCTTGACAAATAGCTGAATCTGTAATAATCGGCTATCATTTTTCAGGGCAAAAAGAAAAGCACCCAACTGTTAAAGTCGGATGCTTCATGTCAACCATATTGAATTTTATTTTTCTGAAAACGTACAGTTTTTGTAAATGCCAAACAGAAGTCGAACAAATAATGCCCACTTAGGAGCTGGTCGTTGTTTCCTTGTAAGGCCCTAAGCGACATCTTTGTATACTGTGGATTGCTGTTAATAGCAGCATGGTTTAACTGAAAACAATTAGGCGATACCTATATATAACCCATGTATACTACCTTCTTACAAACAACCTCCCATTGTAAGAATAACCTTTGTCCCCTTATATCCTTTATTTCTGCTGCTACACTCCATAACAATGCAGTAATCACTTTCATTTTCTACCATTACCACAATACCTTGTGAATAATCGGTTTTCCACAAAGGTTTAACTCCATAATACGGAGCAACAACTTCATTTGTCGGATTTGGTAATTCCACATTAAAACCATTTTCAAATAACCATGCATGGTAATTTTTAATAGCAGGAGGCGGTCCCATCACCTGAAAGGACATCATTACTGCCATTTGAAATTCCATTTCTTCTTCAATATTAATCACATACTTTTCTGTTGGATCAAGAGTATATCCATCTGTAGAATTTCTTCTTTCCTGTATGTCATGAAGTTTTATCTTTTTCATATGCCTCTCCCATCTTATTCTTCTTTCGGGCGTGTATCAGCATAAGGCTGATTTTGTGATACAAATTTATCCATTTCTAAAAAAGCCTTTCCTAATGCATTTAAATTTAATATCATCATGTACTCAGCAACTTCCCCTGCATGATCAATATATCGCATTGGACTAAGCTTTTTACGAAACTCTTCAAATGTATCTCCTACAACCAACCACTCGTCGTCCTCTTTGTCATAATAACAATGATACATACGCCAAAGTTCCATATCATTCTCTTCAAAATAATCCTCATCAACAGAAAATTCTGCCCAAGGAAATAATTTTGGAAAAACTTCGGTATAAGGTGTAAAAGGAAACCAATATGGATACGAATACTTTCGAATACTTTTTCCGTCATCAATAATCAGTTCCGTATCCCCTTTGCCACTACTCTTGTTGACCCATTCAGTTGAGTGCAATTTCACTTCGCCACCATCCTGAATGATTTGCATAAATTTTTTCTGAGACAACAGGAAATTATAATTTGTAATATGTTGCGGCAAGTTCGTAAACGAAAGTAATTTTTCCTTAGACAGATCGTTTAAAAAAATCTGTTCCACCGGAACTTTAACCAGGAAACCTTTTCCTTTTCCTCCATTTGTTCTTTCAATAGTTTTGACAGTTAACTTTTGCCAAATGCACATATCATCATCTGGATTATACAAAACCACAATACAAGGCAAAGAATTTTTTGTCCAATAATTGTATTGCCTTTCGTTAATATCTCGAAAAATAATACAACCGTCTTTTTTCTCCTTAAACCAACTTGCACCAGACTTTATCTGTAATGCAAGTAATTGTTTGGATTCGCCAGTTGGTTCTGTCGATTCCATATGCGCATCAATTCCCACATCATCGATCGGTTGTGGTCTAAACATCCATTTATTTCGAGCAGCAATTTCCCCAACATGATTAACGCCTATTTGTTCAGTAAAATTTGCCATAATAATACCCCTTATTAACTCAACTGCTCTTGTGTTAAGTTCCTTTGTATAAAGTAAATTATATCATACTCTGCATTCTGAATAACAACCATTATGACTATACGTACAAACATATATACATAAAGCATCATTATGTATAATTGGTGTTTCTCACATTCCCTAAACGATTCCATAGTTCGCTAACAATAATGTGATAATACCGCCTCGTCACTGGATTCAATTCTGGCAGCGAGGCGTTTTTTATTATGTTTCTTCTTTTTTAGGGCTTTTTCGAGCGTAACCAAAAATCATGTTGCCATACGAAAAATATTTCAGATGACATCTTCTATTATTTTAGCTTTTTTTCATAGTTATCTCTATTTTATTCATACAAGTAGTCATACTGGGTTTATACAATTAGTATTTCTTCTTCTGAAAACCAGCCATTTCTTAAAGCAGTACTTTTTACAAGTTCTGGATTTTCTGAGTATGCTACTACCGCCAGACTCTCCATTGCTCTCGTACATGCAACATAGAACAGCCTTGCAGTTCTGCGATTACTCGTGTCTTTTCCTTCTTGTTCATTTTTCAGATCAGTATCAGTCTGCTCTTTAGCCCCAAACAGTTTTTCATAACTAAACAAAAAGCCTCGTGCCTCTGCATCATCTAATACAACCATCACTCTTGGAAATTCCAAGCCTTTAACTCCTTGGTGTGTAGCAAAACGAGTCTTGTCAGAAACATATGCAGAATACCGTTCCATTTCATCAAAAGGTACAGATAGGGCTTCTTTCAAAACATTAACCTTTGGATCATCTCCGGGATAATTCTCATCGAGGATGTCATTGACCCGTTCACTCACTTCAAATAAACCAGACGATTGAATATTTTTCAGAATATCAATACAAGAAGGGGTCTTATCGTTATCCCATAAGGAGAATAGGGAGGTGGCTGCATGTTCAGCTTTTTCCAACATATCCTTCTGCACAGTTGCATTAGCCTGAAAGTTCTTCTTGCTTAAAAGCGGAGAACTTTTGCGAATTAGTCTTGCAATCTCAAACGAATTATCTGACTGATAAGACTTAATAAGGGGCAAAATTATGTTTGATAAAAAAGAAATTTCAGCAATCTCTCCTTTGCGCAGCGCAGTGGTAAAAAGCTTACTCTCATCGAGAACAGTATATAGATTAGTGAAACCAAATCGGCGAGCTGCCATATGATGTTCCAGTATCAAACATTCATACCCATCATCCATAAACCAATTTTGATCGGAAGTTATTTCTGCCATTTTTTGAGCAACCGCTTTTTCTGTAGATTCTTTTTCACTATTAGTGTCAGCAATAAAAAGTCTCACGAAACCTTCTATTGCATCGCTTCTTGGCCGTTGCTCTTTATCGTCAGTTAGTTTTCGGATTGCGTTAGCAAGAGCAACAACTCGTTTGGAACTTCGGTGGTTCATTACTTTTACAGGAAATACCCAATCTTTAGGAACTGCCTTATCCAAGCTATCTTTCCCATCGGTGTAAACCTTTTGCATAGTATCACCGAACATCCCAATCGCCCACTGATCCTTATGCTTGTTATACACACCAATGAACGCATCAATAAGATCTTTTTTAGTGTCTTGACTCTCATCAATCAGAAGAATGGGAAACTTGCTTATCAAAATTTGTTGCATAGTAGGCTCAACTGAAATAAATTCCGATCCCATCTTAACAACTTCCTCATGACTCAATGAATCAACACCTATATTGTCCCCATTAGGGTTATAGGAAAATCGTTTTACTTTTCTTACCTTTTCTAATCGTTCCTTTTTCTTTGTGATTTTTTCAGCCCTGCTCTGCGTTGTATTTTTTCCCTTTTGCTTAGATTGAAGCTCAGCAATCTCCGCCTTAATAGATGCCTCTATCCAGCTTTTAATATCCATCTGAAAATTTTTGATCAAGTCCCATAAAAAGCTATGGATTGTGGATACATGAAAAATCGGCTTGTACTGAAGCCGCCTACTTATTTCGTCACATGCAGCATTGGTGTATGTAATTACAGCGACTTGCTTGCCATGTTCAGCTAAATAGTCCCCCTTTTCTATTGCAAGAAATTCAAGTGTGTTGATTAGGCTACGAGTTTTTCCAGACCCAGCACCAGCAAACATGAAAAAGCTTTGCAGCGGAACAGCCGTAAGGCATTCCTTAATTTCAGTATCTACATGATCATCAACATGATTATCCGATAATGGCAGAACTATTTTTTCAGACTCTCCCATACTTTATTCCTCTCCACACAAAATGCTTTCTAACCACTTTAATCCATCGTCAATGTATTTTGGCACGGCTATTGTATCAGGATCAACCGAAAAAATTAAATCTAAGGCAAATTCTGCTTTAACATCAGATTTCTTTAAATTTTCAAATATTGCTGTTTTGATTGCCTCAAAAGAATCTCCGTAATCTAATCCTTCCTTCAACTTCTTAACAAGTTGTCCTGGCTCCGAAGCTGACATTCCTTTGAATGTATCCCAGTTTGTATAAATCAAACTGTCTTCAAAAGTCCTTGATAACGCTTCTATTTTTTGGTTTTGGTAAAATACTTCAATGGGGGTTTGATACGCTATCCGAATTTGGTAAGGGCAAACGGACTGCAAAGAAAATAGTTTATTGCTGTCTGGCAAATCAACCAGATCATCAAAAAGCGTCTTTTTAATAAGCCACCCAGTTATTGCGTAATTTCCGCTTATTAACCCCATATTTCTAATAGGTTCAGCTTTTTTATGATGTCCTGTAGGCTCAGCAGAATCCAAGTCAGCTATAACCAAAGTTGGTATAGCGAGTTTGTCGATTAATGGGGCTAATCTGTGAGCATGTTTTCCATTTATATTTAGGATAGTAACATATCGTTGGTTGAGTTTTGAGTACTTTTTTCTAATAAAATGAGGCAATAGCATGTGTTCTGCAGATCCTTCAACCAAAATCATAGCATCAGCAAAAAACAAATCGCAATGGGTTGTTTGGAGGTATCTTGTTACAAATCGTTCTGTTTCATCATCTTTTCCAAAAACATCAGAAAGATTTACGACCTTGGATGTTGCAACTTTGCACTCAAGCCCTTTAGGCAATCGCTTAAAATAGCGTAAATTTGCAAATTTTTCTTCTTTCGCTATATGGCTCGAATGGGTACTTATCACAAGTTGTGTAGAAAACACATTGCTTTTCCCAAGTTTTTCATGATTACGCAATATGCTATAGGCTTTTTTGATGAATACCTGTTGAACTTGGACATGTAAATGCGCTTCGGGTTCCTCAACAAGTACAAGATGCAGTGGTTCGATTGATTCATCTCTTGAACCAGATTTTCCCTTTCGCATCCAACCATCACGGTATGAGATTAAATCGAACACTATGGAAATCAGATTTTGATAGCCAAGACCATTATATTTCTCTGGCAACATCAGTCCATCTTCTTTTTCACCAAGCGCATACTGTACAGCAGAATCGTGGCGTAACATTTCTGTTGTAGTAACCTTACTTGTGATAGTTATACGGGGATTTGCAACTCCTGGATATCCAAGTTGCTCTAATTCTTTGATTGCAGGTTTAAATTTGTTTTCAAGATTATCGTCAAAGGTTTTTCGAGCTTGTTCTGTCGCTGCCAAGATAGTTAAGTCTTCGGGTAATGGAGTTTTTTCTGGGTCGAGATATTTATCATAATAACCTCGTATTTTGGCAGAAAGCCGTGTACGTTCAATGTCAGATCCATGTTGCTTGTCCGGATCAGAAAGACCTCGTTGAGCATCAATCATATTAACACGAATAATGCTTTCTAAAGGATTGTCCACAAGGCATTCCATCTCAAATATTGTTTCCTGTGGTGGCTCCGAGGCGAACTTAGTAGGATCTAAAATATAGGATTTTATTATAAAAGAATTGGAGAGATGTCTTTCTAAATACTCGCAAAGATTGTTGGGAAACAAATGAATTTTCTTTCCATCTTCTCCTGATTTTTCTGTTGTTCTGGCAGCAAAAAAAGCTTCACGATACTCGGAAAATAGGGTGTCGATCTTTTTAGGCTGGTAAATTAATCGAACGCCAAGAAGGCCTCCACGCCATTTCAGTGTGGGAATAATGCCGAGAACATAATGTATATCCTGCGGTTCAACATTCAACCAGACATCGAGAGTCGGCAATAGTTTACTCCATTCGGAAATCGAATCCGGTTTCTCACAATCTACAGTTTCCCACTGTTCTCCGATTTTGTTAATCAACTCACGATTAGATATAGTAATGTCATTGAAGTTGAAAGCACGGCCTGCCAAAAATTTTCCTAACGCATCCATTGCGGAAGTCTTACCACTATTATTGGCCCCCACAAACAGTGTGGTATCATTACTGAAATCAATATGGCATTGATACAACTTTCTGAAGTTCTGTATGAATATGGACGATATATTCATGTTTCCCCTCCTTCGTAGTGCGACAATCAGCGAAAATGCAGAAATGCCGAGCAGTCAATAAAACTGCCCGGCTGACTGCAACCAAAATTTTACTTGCTTTGGTTTTTACGACTCATTCTTCGACCACATAGTTTTTTCCAAATACTGTGCAATAGTTTAATCTCATGTTCCGACAACCCAAGACCATTACGAAGTAAAATTTCATCTGTATATTCCAGAATTTTATCAATTTCACCTTTCCGCTGCCAGTTGTCAATCTCTTGCAGGTCTAATTGGTCTGCGAATTTCATCGGTATACGGATTTTTCGCATTTCTCCCGGCTCAAAGGTAAGAACCCCACCACCATAACTTCTTCCAACCGTCTCGCTCAGAGCAAATGTGTATGTGTTCAAAAAGGCTGCTACAACAGATTTTCCTTCTACTCCTTCTAAAAACCTAACCTTATGAAGCGTATCTGTGACGAGTGCGTGTTTTTCGTTTAGGATCATCCGTGGGTACAAATGTGCCTGACGTATCAAGAGAGCATCTGCTCGCCAAGTCTGAGGCACATGATACCACTTTTGTCTTATCCGGCATTTATAGTTCTTGTTATAATTTTTCTCCTCTCCCCATTGAATGTAAGTTCTTTGCTCATCAGTTAATTCATCAACATTCATATTTCCAGGAGCGAAAAAAAACACTCTTTTGCCCAACGCAGTCAAGTCATTATAATCCTGGGCTGTTAGGCGAACACCTTTTAATTGTTCTGAACGGCTAATGATTGGAATGACGCTATTTTGAAGCTTGAAGTCCTCTACTGTTGCCTGATTGATTACAAAAAAGTCATTTTCACCACTGACAAGTCCAACATTCACTTCAAACAAGTCGGTTGCATCAGAGATTCTTCGATCACTATTTAGCCGTTTAAGTAAGCCAAGCTCCTCATTAGACAAATAGTATTTAACCCACTTGTCACGACCGTGATCGAGTTCTTTGAATTCGGCATTTTCCAGACATGTATAACCTTGTGCAATCAAATCAGCCATATCATCCAGCTCTACAACACGAATGCCGTGTTTGTCACAGCCTTTTTCACCTAAAAGAAGAACTACTTCCTGCTGTATATCATCAAAAACCAACCGTTTAAATGTAACGAGAGTTAGCTTGTCAAAAAAGTTACTAAGAAATTGTCTTGCTTCAGCCGCATAATCAACCTGAAAAAGTTCAGCGGGAATAACCATTCCAATCCTGCCATTAGGTTTTAACGCTTTACAGGAAAGTACTAAGAACGGAAGCCAAATATTTGTTAGCCGATTTGGCTTAAACCCATGCTTGTTCATCAGAGCAAAGGCAATTTCACGGTATTTTTCTGTAAAGTGCTGGTACCGAATGAAAGGAGGGTTTCCGACAATTACATCGAATTGAGTCTTATCTTCGATATTTTCTTGATAATAAGTAAAAAAGTCGTTACATATCACGGTGGTGCCGTATTGTTCAGATTTTGCAGCTTCAACATCATCCAATTCAATTCCAATCACATTTTTCTTGACATCTTCATGAGTGGCGCCCAGTTCACTAAAGCGCTTTGTAATTGCTCCTAAAAAGCTACCATCACCACAACTCGGTTCCAAAACAAAATCAGAAGGCGTCCGAATTGCCCATTCTGTAATAAATTCAGAAATTTTGTCGGGGGTGTAGTATCCGCCTCTTAATTTGTTGTACCCTTCAATTGGTTTCATACTTGTTCCTCGATTTCCTGAGATTCTACCTGATACAGCTCATCGATCACGCTATTCAGGTCAGTATTGATTGCATTGATGGAGTGTTCCAAAACCGTACGGCGAGTAGCGTTCGGAGCAGAAGCTAATTGCTCTTTCAGCTGCATAATGTTTTCTACCATCTCAACAATCTGTTGGTGTTTGGCAACTTCGGTGGGATTTTCAAAATCAATCTTATAAATCGGCAATGTTGAAACGAATTGCTTCCCATGAGAATAGTAATCTCCTCTAAAGGTGCTTGCTCTACTTTTCACAAGGAGTTCCATTAACCAATGGTTCAAAATTGCCTGGATATAGAAAATAGATTCCTGAGTTGCTGCCTTCTTTTCTATACCATAGAAAGGGCCATTTCCTCCACCAGTAAAGATAACCATTTCATCATCGTAGACGTAATTTGAACCGGTAGACAGCACAGGCCAAACAAGATGCTCGCCCGAAAGGAAGCGTTTTATGGACTGACTGCGCCCAAATGCAAACCAGTTCTCGGCATTTCGCCCAGTCATATGCCGTTGATCAAGCTTGTCCTTAAACTCATTTAGGTATTCTAAAGCATGAGGAAAGTCTGTCGTCATTTCAGCCAGACTATACAGAACAGGCTTTCCGTTTACCGATTTATAAGGGAATATGATATAGCTATTTGCCTTAATTTTTTCGTAACTAATAAGCTGCGTGTCATATATGCTTTTGCGCAAGATTCCTTTCTCTATCTGGAACTCACGCCCCTGCTTATCATGTGAATAAATGAAATTCTCGTCCTCATGATCTGCATGAATAATATAAATTTGGTCAGCACTCGTTTGCACTCCCACAAAAATGTCAACCAAACTGGAAAGAGGGGCACAAAAGTGTGCAATTTCTTCCAAATGAGAAACAATGTTTTGCGGCAAGAACGACCATGGTTGGCCATTAATATAGGCTGCCGGATATGTTAAGCACTCCGCCTTATGATCGAATAAGAACTGATTCCAATTCTGAACAAAACCAATTTGGAATTCTTCGTTTTCTTGCTTAGAGAGCACCAAGATACAGGTATACGTGCTTCTGTTTTCAAAAACTTGATGGGTTCCAAAATGAAGAATCTTCTTAACATTTAAGTTTCCGGTTAGTAACTCTCTTAATTTGGCACCCGATTTAATATTCATAAACTTGTGCGGAACAATATAACCCAGCATGCCGCCATCATTTAATAACGCAAGTCCTTTTTCAATAAACAGGTAATACTTGTCCAGCGTATCAGTTTGCGCTGTCATATAAGGAGAATGATTACTCTTATAAAAACCATACTCTTCGCGAGAATAGTGCACCATGTTCTGCACACGGATATACGGTGGATTACCAATGATCGCATCAAATTTTCTATCGCCGAACTCAGCATTCCAATCAAACATTTTTAATTTGTTCATCAGGGAAATATTCTGATAAACGGAATGGTCGAAGCGTGCATAGTTCATGTCAACAAGACTATTGCCGTTTTTGATATTTTCATCCAAATTAGGCAAGATGCGATGATGGGTTCGTTGCTGAAAAGCTTCCGCTTCCTCTAAAGATGAATTCTCCAAGGCTTTTAGAAGCAAGCTAAACTTTGATACTTCTACAGCAAGAGGATCAATGTCAACGCCGAAAATATTATTTTTCAGAATAGCACGCTTCTTCTCATAGGAAAGAATATAGTCTGTGCTACCGGCTAACTGATAAATATCGCCTCGTCTCTCAGCGTCACCTACATCGTGATTTCGATAATACTCAATGTGATAATTCACGATATATTCAAATGCCGACAGCAGGAAGTTGCCAGATCCGCAACAAATATCTGCTATGTGATACTGCGCCACCTCTTCCGGTGTTTTATTTTCGTATAGAGGTCGCAGTGTTTCCTCGACGATAATATCGGTTATGTTTTTGGGTGTATTAACTGCACCTTGAGATTCAATAACTTCAGGCTTTTCCTTCGCCTCAACATGACCATCTTCTCGAATTATAAGGGCTTCATCCAAGAACAACTCATATATCTGACCGATGATATAAGGGTCAATGACGCCAAACTCATAAGAGTTATTGGGATAATAAAGACTTTGGAAAATCTCAATAATCACTGCATCAGACACGGTAAGCCGATCTTCTTCCAAAAGCTCGAAAAGGCCAGAATCATACTTTTGATCTGCCGCAGCAAATAGTTCTCTCAATTCCTGATATGTCGTAATAGATTTCAGAGATTCATAGTTTTCAAAACATCTATCCTCACAAATACGCAGAAAAATCGTTCGGTTTAGAACTCGTTGCACAAAGATATTGAGTGTTTCCACATCAACTTCAGGATTGTTATGCAGAATATCTTCTCCAAGTACATTTCGCCAGGTGCGGATCTGATCCAAGAAATACTGATCAAACGGCTCACGCCGCAAAGCTCCATGAATATTTCCGAATCGATTCTCAAACTGACCGCTCAGAACTGCTTCCTTGGAAAGCATATTGTAGATTTCCTCAAAACGCTCTACATATTCGTTAAAACGATAATGGGCGATCATGGCAACGCCAATATCATCGCCCTCTCTGGGGCGCACCGAGCAATCATAGATATATAAATCAGTGAAATTAGTCAATACCGAAACCTTTAGATTTCCGCTCCATCCGTATCTGCGTAGTTGAAATGCCGGAGCTGAATCAACAGAAAGATTTACAGCAGGCTTTTTGGTTTCAAGAAAGTAGAGAACTTCCGTACCAACTCTAAAAGAATAGTCAGGCTTTTTACTGCGATGAACTCCATTTTCCTCAACAACAACAGTAGCCTCGTGGGTAACTTCTCGCAGGTGCTGTGGTAACCCACGCTCATTGTCCACATCCCATCCAAGCAACTTAAAGAAGCGATTTACAAAATCAACTCGAACTTGAGTTTCATTGTAAGTTGCTCGCTGGAATTGCGTAAAATTGTCACTATAAGTTTGAACAAGTTCGGCAACTTGCCCAGTCAGAGTCGCCATCATCTCTGGTGTCATTTTCGCAATTCCTCGCTTTCCGGTAAAAAGTCTACAATGTCACCAACATTGCAATTTAGGGTGGCACAAATTTTCATAAGGCTTTCCATGGAAACGAATTCATCCCTTCCCAACTTAGCAAGCACATTAAAGCTAATCCCTGATGCGTCCTTCAGCTCTGTCCGATTCATCTTTTTATCAATAAGAAGCTTCCAAAGCTTATCATAACTGACAGACATAGCATCTCTCCGTTCAAATTTAAAATTTTTATCATAATATCATGAAGCACATCTTTTTACAAGTATTTCTCACAAAAACATGAGTTGTTTGCTGGATATAATGAGGATAATACTGCTAAAATGCAAAACGCCCATCAGTCAGAGATGACCGATGGACGCTACTGCTTTTGTCTGGTTATTTAATCTTCCATAACCTCAACCATCATCCTGGCTCCCAGCTTAAAGCTGTTCTGGAACAACAGGCACTCTGCCATAGTCTGATGCTCATGGACAGCATCCGTGTACCGGGAGAAGAGTTCCTTCTGCTCCTCCGTCATGGTGGCCAGAAGTTTTTCCTCGTTTCTTGTAGTCAAACGGAGGGATTCTTTCAACTCCTTGCAGGCGGTTGTATCGTACTCTGTTGCCGTACCAGAATTCTTCCAGGATTCTCATACCGCATCCGCCCCGTAAATCAGCTCCCGGAGGATGATTTCCTCTGCACGGTTAAGGATGCTGTTCATGGCTCTGACCCAGGCCATCTGGTCACTGGCTTTCAGATCCTCTGTCACGCCCTCAGCGACCTTCATCTGCTCGATAATACATTTCAGGCGACTTTGTGCCTGCTCGTTCAGATCGGCAAGATAAGTCCAGAGCTTACAGGTTAAAATTAAATCGTTGTAGAGCATAGGGTTATGTTCTTCCAAATACTCTCGGTGCATCCGTCCGTATTTTCCGATGGAGCCTTCCTCCGCAGGCAATTTCAAAACCGGAATGTAGTAATCTCCAGTCAGCACATAATCCATTCCATTGACGTTCATTTTGTTTTTCATAACCTTGTCCTCGATTTCATAATTTTTGTCACATCGAGACTCAGTGGTGTAAAAGTGGTGTAGTAGCACCACCTTGAGGTCAGAAAAACCTTGATATTACGGGAATTTTTAGAGATTTCTACAGATATTGCCGTGGCAAACAAATAATACTTTAATCATCTTTTTATATCTCCATTTAAGTC
>ERZ791906.1400-NODE-1400-length-17556-cov-2.544140_pt1 | contig 17556 bp, 17 predicted proteins | sample MGYA00510146_ERZ791906 | MGnify/ENA primary metagenome ERZ791906 (study PRJEB30046, sample SAMN00792096) | human gut metagenome | study: EMG produced TPA metagenomics assembly of the A metagenome-wide association study of gut microbiota in type 2...
TCATTATAGTTGGTTCTAATTCGTTGCAGTCAGTTATGCGCAATCACTTACCGATGCAAAACCTCTCAAATATATTTCCCAATACCTGGTCTGTGGTGACTTCTCCGACGATGTCTGAGAGGTGGAAGATACATTCTCTTAAGTCTTGGGAGATGAAATCTCCGGAAAGATTGGCGGATAAACCTTCCTGGACATGGTGGATGGATTCGAGGGCGTGAGATAGGGCTTCGTAATGACGGATATTAGTGACGATGACGTCGTTTGAGGACAAAGAGGGAATATGAGCAGCTTGGATCAGAAGATCCTGCAACTTGTCGATATGCTCTCTTTTCTTAGCCGAGATGAAGATCGATTGCACGTTTTCGGGAAGGCCGGTCGGTTTTAACTGGCGGTCAGTGAGCAGGTCGGCTTTGTTGAAAACGAGGATTAGCTGTTTCCCTTCCGAGCGGGGCAGTATCTTTTCGGATAATTGGGCGATCTGTAAGGAGGCATCGGTGGCATCTATCATCCAGAGGACAATGTCTGCTTGGTCGAGCTTTTGGAAGGTTCGTTCGATGCCGATACTTTCGATTGCATCGTGTGTTTCGCGGATGCCGGCGGTGTCGATGAAACGGAAAGTGATCCCTCCGATGTTGATCGTGTCTTCGATGACGTCACGGGTTGTACCGTGGATGTCGCTGACAATCGCTTTGTCTTCATTCAGCAGGACGTTCAGTAGAGTCGATTTTCCGGCATTTGTCTCACCTATGATCGCTACAGGAATGCCATTCTTGATTGCGTTTCCTACACTGAAAGAGTTGGCCAGACGCGATATGACTGTTTCGATATGGGCCGCCAATGTGCTGAGTTCGCTACGGTCGGCGAACTCCAGTTCCTCGTGGTCGCTGAAATCCAGTTCCAGTTCCATCAAAGAAGTGATATGCAAAAGTTGTTCGCGCAAGTTCTTTAATTCATGACTGAAATCACCGCGCATCTGGTTTAATGCCAAGCGGTGCTGACCGGCTGAGGTCGAGGCGATCAAGTCGGCGACCGCCTCGGCTTGGCTCAGGTCCATTTTGCCGTTCATGAAAGCACGTTGCGTATATTCGCCGGGGAGGGCGGAGCGGCAACCTCTTTCAATCAAAAGTTGCATGATTTGTTGCTGGATGTAGACGGAACCGTGGCAGGTAATTTCTACCGTGTCTTCGCCGGTAAAAGAATGAGGTGCGCGGAAAAGGGCGATCAGCACCTCGTCTATGAGCTCTTCACCACGCCTGATACTACCGTAACGCAGTGTATAGGCTTTCTGTGACAGCAGGCCTTTTCCTGCTGTACGCGGTACGAATATCGTGTTGCAGATTGCGATTGCTTCCGGTCCGGAGATGCGGATGACGGCAATCCCCCCGGCTCCGGGGGGAGTTGATACGGCGCAGATAGTATCTTCCATTAGTCTATACAGTTATTAATTCATATTTCTGTGTTCCAAGACCAATCTTTTCAGCATGTTCCAGTCCTGCTTGCCAGTTCGTGTCGGGGTGCATGAGGTGGAATTTGTCGCAACCTTCCAGATGTTCGTGATGCGGAGCGTCTGAAAGGCGGTTACCAGTCTCCAGGATCGGGGCCTTGATCACCATATCGGCACAAGCCTTGTCTAATGCGACCGGATCAAAAGAAGCGGCGATGCCCAGATCTGGCACAATCGCTGCATCATTGTGGTTCCAACAATCACATTCAGGTGAGACATTCATGATAAAGCTGATGTGGAAATTCGGCTTGCCGGACAAGACAGCTTTGGTATATTCGGCGATCTTGTAGTTTAAACGTTCAGACGTGTCGCCTTCACCCATGACGGCTCCGTCGTATTGGCAAAGAGCTACGCACTGGCCACAACCGACACATTTTCCGTAGTCGATTTCTGCTTTATGGGAAGCGTTCAAATGAATGGCATCGTGGCGGCAATGCTTGACGCATATATTGCAACCCTTGCAACTTTCGATGTCGATTCTGGGTTGCGATGCCGAGTGAAGTTCAAGTTTTCCACCTACACTGGCGCATCCCATGCCGAGGTTCTTCAAAGCGCCGCCGAATCCGGTCTGCTCGTGTCCTTTGAAGTGGTTCATAGAAATAATGATATCTGCATCGGCAATAGCGGAACCGATTTTGGGAGCTTTACAATATTCACCGTCGATTTCGATTTCACGGTATTCGGTTCCTTTCAGGCCGTCGGCGATAATCACGTCGCATTTGGCGGAAATGGGGTTGAAACCGTTTTCCATTGCACTTTCCAGATGGTCTACTGCATTGGCGCGACGGCCTGAGTACAAGGTGTTGCAATCTGTCAGGAAAGGCTTCGCCCCTAAGTTGCGAAGCAACGTGGCCATCCGGGCTGCATAGTTTGGCCGGATAAAGGCCAGGTTGCCAGGTTCGCCGAAGTGGATCTTGATCGCTACAAACTGATTCTGAAAATCAATGTTTGCTATGCCCGCACGTTTTACGAGACGTTCCATCTTGTCCAACAAGTTACTGGACGGGGTCGTACGGAGATTGGTAAAGTAAACTTTAGACGTTTCCATTTGTTTATTGGTTTTTATAGGGACAAAGGTACGAAAAAAACTATTCTTCCTGTAAGTTGTTGGTTTTGTAGATTGGCTTTTATATATTATTTTTGTGTCAAATCAGTTATACTATGGACATGTTTTGGTTAAACCATGAGCAGTTACTTAAAGGCGTAAATCTGGGTTTCCAGCGTTACTTATCCCGACAGGTCAAGTGGGACAGGAGGCTGATCGGTATCTTTGGAGCGAAAGGGGTGGGAAAAACAACGCTTTTGTTGCAGCGTATCAAATTGGCTTATGGCGATTCTCATGAAGCCCTGTATTTGCCTCTCGATAATATATGGTTTCAGGAACGGTGCATGTTGTCCGAAACGGTCAGGCAATTTTATGAAGAGGGGGGCAGGCATCTTTTTCTAGATAATGTCCATCGATATGGTAGCTGGGTACAGGCGATAGAGTGTTTACACGACGATTATCCTGATATGCAGATAGTGTTTGCTGCACCTTTGCTGGTTGAAGGAGAGAAGACGGAGATGCCTTTTGATGGGAAAGGCGATTGGTATACGTTGCATACCATGTCGTTCCGTGAATATTTGTCCTATGAAGGTGCGCTAGATCTCAAACCAGTCCCGCTGGACGAGCTTTTGCTTAACCATGCGGAAGTGACGCAACAGGTGATGGACGAGATAAATATAGTCCCTATTTTCCGGAATTATCTGGAACATGGCTGCTATCCTTTCTATTGGGAAGATCCGGATGCGTTCAACTTCCGTTTGCAAGATTTGATGCGGGATTCGGTCGATGTGGACTTGCCTGCCATTCGTCAGATGAACAATGCTGTGTTTCGTAAGATGAAACAATTGCTGATTCAGCTTGCCAAAGAAGCCCCGGAATTTCCCCGTATGCAGGTTCTGACATCCAAATACGAGATGGATAACACGCAAATGCACAAGTTGCTGGATTATGTAAAAGAGATGGGAGTGTTTCGTATTCTACAAGTTAGGAAAGAAGATGGCGGACTGGCTCGTTCGTATCGCTCTTTTCTGGCGAACACGAATCTGATGGCAAGCCTTTTCCGGGAGATGGAGCGGATTTATTGGGGCGAGACGTTCTTCGTCGATCAGATGTCTAATTGCGGGACTGTGGAGCTTTTGCATAATGGAGATTATCGTGTGAATGAAAAGTACACGTTCGTGATCGGTGATCCGTTGATGGACTATGAACGTATCAAGAATGTGGAAAATGCGTTTGCCGCCATACACGGGCAGCCCAAGAGTGTCGGAAACAAGATACCTATCTGGGCGCTTGGTCTTTGTTATTGATCGATTTTGTCATCAACTAATAAATATGTAAGTTATGTTGGAAAATATGAAAAACAGACGGACGATCCGTAAATATACGACTCAGGACATTCCGGATGCTTTGTTGAATGAATTGCTGGAGGTTGCTGTCCGTGCATCCAATACGGGGAATATGCAACTGTATAGTGTGGTCATTACCCGTGATAGGGCGAATAAGGAAAAGTTGGCTCCTGCCCATTTCAATCAGCCGATGATTACGGCGGCTCCGGTCGTGCTCACCTTTTGTGCCGATGCCAACCGTTTTGTAAAATGGGCGGAGCTGCGCGATGCAGTGGCCGGTTTCGATAATTTCCAGACTTTTATCGCTTCGACTATCGATGCGATGCTGTTTGCCCAAAGTTTCTGTACGGCAGCAGAGGAAAAAGGATTGGGAATCTGCTATTTGGGAACGACGGCTTATAACGCAGATAAGATTATCGATGCCTTGTCGCTTCCACGCTTGGTTGTCCCTATCGTGACAGTCACGGTCGGCTATCCCGACGGAATGCCTGAACAGGTGGAACGCCTGCCACTCGGAGCGGTGGTTCACCAGGAGGTTTATACGGATTATACGCCTGCTTCTATCGATGCCTTATATCACGATAAGGAAGAGTTGGAAGTAAATAAACAATTTGTACGGGAGAATGATAAGGAAACATTGGCCCAGGTATTTACGGATGTACGTTATACGAAGGCCAACAATGAATATTTCTCCGACGTATTACTGAAAGTCTTGAAAGAGCAAGGTTTTTTGTAATCCTATGCGTTGTGGTTGCTAACCCTATGCTTTAACCTGCGTAACCCATAGGGTTAGCAACTGTAATGCATAGCTTTCTTTTAGATCCGGTCCAATACCGTTTCGATCAGGCCGGTCATGGAACCTTTGTATTCGGTATTCATGTCTTGGGCCACCCGACCGGCAATGATGCAGCACACGGTCATGGCACGATGTCCCATCAAGGCGGACAGTCCGGCGAGGGACGAACTTTCCATTTCGAAGTTGGTAATCCGGCTATCGTTGAACTCGAAAGCTTCTATTTTACGGTTCAGTTCCGGAGCGGCAAGCGGAGCTTGCGGCCTTGCGGACCGTAGAAGCCGTTGGCTGCAATCGTTACTCCCCGGATAATATCGTCTTGTGTGATCTGCTTGACCAGGGATGGATCGGCGGAAACGACATAGGGCTGGATGCCGCTTAGCTTCCATTTCAATTGTCTCATCAGTTCTGATTCGAAAGCCTTGTCGCGCACTTTTTCGGAGCCGGCATAAAAATACAGAACTCCGTCGAACCCGATTGATTTTCCTGCTGCCACATAGGTCCCGACAGGAACAAACGGTTGCAATCCTCCTGAAGTGCCGACACGTACCATTGTCAGTTGCCGAAATATCGGTTTGATGGTACGAGAAGCAAAGTCGATGTTTGCCAAAGCGTCCAGTTCATTCAGGACGATGTCGATATTGTCGGTTCCGATGCCGTGTGAAAGTGTTGTGATGCGCTTCCCTTTATAAGTGCCGGTGATGGTATGGAATTCACGGCTCGACACTTCACATTCTTTCGTATCGAAGTAGGAGGCGACGGTGTTTACGCGATCGGGGTCGCCGACCATGATGATCTTGTCGGCGAGCTGTTCCGGTTTCAGATGCAGGTGAAAGCAACTGCCATCGGGATTGATGATAAGTTCGGAAGGTGCGATCATTTGATTTCAGGTTTATGATTTCAGGTTTATGATTTCAGATTTATGATTTATCATCAACACATAAATCATAAATCTGAAATCATAAATCCTTGTTAGTCTTTTAATGGTTTCGAAGGTGCATTTGACGGTTTGGCGATTGCTTCACGCATGCTGGTATCTGCTTCGATATTCTTCATCTTATAATAGTCCATGATACCCAAATTGCCGTTACGGAAAGCTTCAGCCATGGCCTTGGGAACTTCGGCTTCGGCTTCGATAACCTTCGCACGGGCTTCCTGTGCTTTGGCTTTCATCTCCTGTTCGACGGCAACGGCCATGGCACGGCGTTCTTCAGCTTTTGCTTGGGCGATATTCTTGTCGGCTTGAGCTTGGTCCATTTGCAGATAAGCTCCGATGTTCTTGCCTATGTCGATATCAGCGATGTCAATGGACAAGATTTCGAATGCAGTCCCTGCATCCAGACCTTTGCGGAGAACCAGCTTGGAGATGGAATCCGGATTTTCCAGTACGCTTTTATGATTTTCAGATGAACCGATAGAGGATACGATGCCTTCGCCGACACGGGCCAGAATCGTTTCTTCGCCAGCACCTCCGACTAACTGCTTGATGTTGGCACGAACCGTCACACGCGCTTTGGCGATCAGCTGGATACCGTCTTTAGCGACGGCTGTAACGGGAGGTGTGTCGATGACTTTCGGGTTTACCGACATCTGCACGGCTTCGAATACGTCACGTCCTGCCAGGTCGATAGCGGTTGCCATCTGGAAAGGGAGGTCGATATTCGCTTTCGATGCGGAAACGAGGGCATGGACAACCTTTTCGACATGTCCGCCTGCCAGGTAGTGTGCTTCCAGTTCGTCACGGGTTAGCGTTTTTAGGCCGGCTTTGTGTGCTTCGATCATGGCGCGGGTGATGACATAAGGCGGCACGTTACGGATACGCATCAGGAAAAGTTGTATCAGCGAGATGTTGACACCTGAAACTTTTGCCGAGATCCACAGGAGGAACGGTACATAATAAAAGAAAATTACCAGCAGCAATATCGCTGCTCCCAAAAGGGCGAGAGGTACAAAGGTCATTTCCATGTGAGTAGAATTATGATTTATGAATTATGATTTATTTTTCAATTTTTAATTTTCACGATTACATTGTAGCCGTCGACATGTATCACCTCGACCGGCGTGTTTTCATCAATCAGCTCGTCCATCGATTTGGCTTCTACGGTGATCCCGTTAATGCGGGCCTTCCCGATAGGGGCGAGGCGTGAAAGCGTCAACCCTTCGTCACCCGGCACGATTCCCAAGTCGCGGCTGGATACCAGCTTGGAATCGATGTCGGTCTTCAAAGCCACCCGGTTGAAGGATTTGGAACGCAACAACCAGACGAAAGAGGCCGCGAACACAAGCAATGATATCGCCAACGTTACATTTCCCACCGGCGTACTGACCGAGTAGGCATAGAACAAGCCGCCGGCAGCAAAAAGGAATCCTCCGACACCGGCAACTGTGATACCCGGTAACATAAATATTTCCAGCAGGATAAGCACAATGGCTACAACCATTAGGAAGGCGATAATAAGCGTTTCGAATATCATAGAGCCTTGTTTTATCGTTTGTTTTTCAGATAATTGATTTCAGCATTACGAGCTTTCTTCTCCAACTCGCCGGGCTGTTCCAACAAGGCGTGCAGTTGCTCTTCTGCTTGCAGGATGGTTGGCTTCAGTTGCTCTTTGCGGGCCTTGTTGCCTTCGGCGTAAGAGACGCGCAGGCCGTCGAGTTTTTCATTCAGCTCTTTGATCTGTTTGTTCAAGGCAACCACCTTTTCGTAGTAGCCCTTAGCTTCGGGGCTATTGATGTCATCCAGTTTGTAATAGACAATATTATTACCGATGATAAATTCAAAATCCTTTTCGATCTTTTTCTCCCCGTAAGGTATTTCTGTGTGCGACAGACGAATCAGGTCGGCATAGTCGGAACTTTCTTTCCAGGAATCTCGGATAGCAGTGATCGCTGCACGGGCGCGTTTCACTTCTATGTCTTTGCTCTCCACCCGTTTATGCTCTGGATTCGGGATGAAGAGATAGACGCAGGCTTTTCCTTCCGGCTGGAAACGGTCGGATACGAACCATCCCAATCCTTTCACTTCATCGAAGACCATCATATAATCATTGTAGGGCGAATTGAACGGCATGCCCAACTGCTCTGGAGCCAGATAAGTGTCGGAATTGATGTTGTAGCGGGTGACGAAGAGGTCATAGCCACCAATCGAACCGTTCCCTTTGGAAGAATAATAGATCGTGGCGCCATCGGAAAGGACGAACGGGTAGTTGTCATCGTCATTGCTGTTGATGTTCATCGGTAATTGTTTCTCGTCCCCCCATTCGTCCATAAGCATGGACTGGGTAAAAAGGCAATAACGGTCGCCGTCTGTCGAATGGGCATAGTAAATCTTGTCGCCTTTCTGGTTCTTGTAGACGGTCGAGTTCACTGGCTCGTTTGTCTGGAAAAAATCTTTGTAGGAATCGAGTGTGCCGCTTTCTTCGCTTAGGATATAGGCGGAAAGGAAATCGTCTTTGTCCACGACCAAGCTATCTATGATCTGAACATCTTCCACCTTTTCCATCATGCGTTGTGCATTGTTTGCCAAGTCGAGCTTGGTTTCGAACGATTGCGGATCCTGCTTTTTCTTTGCCAGCAGGTTGATATATTCTTCCAGCATTTCTCCGGCTTCGTCGAAACGATAGGTCTTGTAGTAGACTTCGGACATATAACGGTATGCTTCTTGTACTTTGCGTTTGACAGCTACTTTCAAATGCTTTTCCGCACCGGTCAGATCACCGGTCTCGTAGCAGCAGACACCATACCAATGATTATAAGAGGAATTGCTTGGCGCTTGTTTGACCAGCTTTTCAAAGGCAGGTTTGGCTTCCGCGTACTTACCTTCATTGTATAATTTTTTTGCTTCAGCCAGACTTTGTGCGTGCAGACCGCCGCAGAGTAACGTGATTCCTATTGTGTAAAACAGTTTATTAGATAACCAATTCATTGATTTATGATTTATGATTTTGATTTTAGATTTATAATCCATAAATCTAAAATCATTACTTTTGTGTCCGATTACAAAAATAGGAATTAAAATCAAGAATCAAAACCCTTATTTTTTTATTCTTAATTTTTAATTCTTAATTAGTAAAGTATGGCAAAGTTGACAGAAGAGGAACTCCTGTTTCGTAAAGTAGAAGAGAAAGTCAAGAAGGCGATATTCGAATATGGTCTGATTGTGGATGGTGACCGTATATTAATCGGATTGTCGGGGGGAAAAGATTCGTTGGCGTTGGTGGATCTGCTCGGACGCCGTTCCAAGATATTCCGGCCTCGGTTCGAGGTGGTCGTGACGCATATCGTGATGTCAAATATCCCTTATCGTTCGGATATTGACTACCTGAAAAGCCGGGCAGATGAGCACGGCCTTTCCTTTTTCGTGCATGAGACGAGCTTCGACGCTTCGACCGATACCCGCAAATCTCCTTGTTTCCTTTGTTCTTGGACGCGGCGGAAAGCCTTGTTCGATATTGCAAAGAGGCATGGTTGCAACAAGATTGCCCTCGGGCATCATCAGGACGATATTCTCGAAACCCTTCTGATGAACATGATCCACCAGGGAGCGATCGGAACGATGCCACCGCGCCTAAAGATGGATAAGTTCGATATGGAGATTATCCGCCCCATGTGTCTGGTGGAGGAGAAAGATTTGAACCGGATTGCTGTGTGGAGAGGATATCGGAAACAGATCAAGAATTGCCCGTACGAATCCGGCTCCAGCCGTTCGGATATGAAGGAGGTATTGTCGCGTCTGGAGGCGATCAACCCTGAGGCGCGTTATAGCCTTTGGAGCAGTATGTCGAATATTCAGGAGGACTATCTTCCTAAAATCATAAATCATAAATCATAAATCATCTCATGCAAGGATTTTATACTATTCTGTTATTGGTCGCATCCAATATCTTTATGACGTGTGCCTGGTACGGACATTTGAAGATGAAGCAGCAGTTCAGTTGGTTCGAGCATCTGCCGTTGATCGGTGTTGTCTTGTTCAGCTGGTTTTTAGCGTTTTTTGAATATTGTTTTCAGGTCCCGGCAAACCGGATGGGTTTCCGTGATAATGGCGGGCCTTTTAACCTGATCCAATTGAAGGTGATCCAAGAGGTGATTACGCTGGTTGTTTTTGTCGGTTTTAGTTCGATTGCCTTCAAAGGCGAATCGTTTAAGTGGAATCATGCGCTGGCTTTCCTGTTTCTGGTGGCGGCAGTTTATCTGGTGTTTAAGAAATAAGATTTTAGTATCACTTCAAATCAGGACGAGACAGTGATAGAGAAGTTTGGGATTAGTGATAGGGAAAAAACGCCCTGTGTCACAAGCGGGTGTTGAGGGTGGCGTCTAAATAGCACAGTATCGCCTCCTTTTCATCCGGATGGAACCATCGGATGTCAGTATCCCGTTTGAACCAGGTCATTTGTTTGCGAGCGTAAACACGAGAGTTGCGTTTTATCTTTTCAATGGCGAAATCTAATGTCCATTCGCCATCCAGGTATTTGAATAGCTCTTTGTAGCCGACAGTGTTGAGGGAGTTCAATTTGCGGAAAGGATAAACGCGGCGTGCTTCTTCCAGCATGCCGTCGGCCATCATTTGGTCTACGCGGCGGTTGATGCGATCGTAAAGTTCTTCACGGTCGCGGGTAAGTCCTATCTGGATGATCCGGAACGGCCGTTCTTTTCGGGTGTTGGTACGGAAGGAGGAATAGGGTTTGCCGGTCATGCGGCAGATTTCAACGGCATGGATTACGCGTTTGTAGTTGTTTCGATCTACTTCATTATAATGTATAGGGTCTGTTTCCTTTAACTCGGCAAGGATAGGGGAGAGACCCTCTTCTTCAAATTGCTTGTAGATGGCGGTTCGGATTTCGGGGGTGACGGTGGGGATATCGTCGATCCCTTTTGTGACGGCATCGATATACATCATGCTACCACCTGTCATAACGACAGTCGGATGTGTCTGGTGGAGTTCCCTGAGCAGAGACATCACATCTTCCTCGAAACTGCTTGCGCTGTAATAATCGGTGAGTGACAATGTGCCGACCATATAATGGCGTACACGTGCCATCTGTTCAACCGTAGGGGCGGCTGTGCCTATCGGAAGGTCTTTGTAAAGCTGACGGGAGTCGGAAGAAATGATCGGAGAACCGAAATGCTCTGCTACACGCAGACTCAGTTCTGTCTTGCCGACTCCTGTCGGCCCCAATAATATGACAAGAGAGTTCATTAATCAAAAGCGCTCGTCGTCGTATGGGTTGTCCATCGGTCCGTCGCCGAGCCCGTCGAAACCTTCTTTATCGAGTTCGTCGATATCGTATTCGGAATCGCCGTAGAAATCTTCACCTATTTCGGTGTTACCTGTTTTGGCGTCCATTTCGTCGAACGACATGATCTGAACAGGTGCTTCGCCGATAGATTTGCTGCATACGGCTTTGTCCAGATCTTTGCCTGGGATGATTTCACGGAGTTCCATGAAGAAAGCGCGTTCAGTCATATAATCGAAGACAAAAAGCAACTTCTGGTGTTCGTCTTCCAGAAGCTCTTCCAGACGTGTATCTTCCATTATATAATTGTCCACTTCGGAAGAAGTATCCATTTCAACCAATGTGATTTCCGTATTCTTGCTCCAGTCATCATCACAGATGAAGAAAGAACACATCTGGTCTTTTGTATACCCTACAGAATCCATAATGGCATTGTACAAATCCAGAAATGTTGCTTCTGAGTCGATCTTGATCTCACGTTTGAAGTCGTCAACTTCATCTGATAGAATTAAAAATCTAAATACCATAGTCGTTATTAGTTTTTTGTTGGTTCAAAAGTAGTAAAAAAAACAATGTGGCAATAAAATAATGTGCCAATATACCCCATAAAATTCATTCTTTCATTGGCACATTGGCACATTTTCAAATTGGCACATTATTATTCATCGATCGAACCTCTGACGATACCGCGCTGGGATGATTTGATGAAGTTCAGAATCAGATCCCGTTCTTCACTAGGTTCGTATTCGGTTTCGATGGCTTTCAAAGCTTCCGTATTGTTGAGGCCGCGTGTATAAAGCGTACGGTAGATATCCTGGATCAAGAATACCTGGCTGTTGGTAAATCCGCGACGGCGTAATCCTACGATATTGATACCACAGTACACGATCGGATCACGTCCGATCAGGGTATAAGGAGGAATATCTTTGCCGATCCGGGAACCGCCTTGTATCATGACGTGCTTGGATATACGGGAGAACTGGTGAACCAGGCTACCACCGCTAACGATGGCGAAGTCGTCGATCTCTACTTCTCCGGCTATCTGTGAAGCGTTGCCGATAATGATATTATCTTTCAGCAAGCAATCATGGGCAATATGGGAATAGGCCATAATCAGGCAATTGTTGCCGACAACGGTTTTGCCTTTGGAGGCTGTTCCGCGATTGACGGTCACGCATTCGCGGAGAATGGTGTTGTTTCCGATTTCGGCAGTTGTAATTTCTCCTTTAAATTTCAGGTCTTGAGGGATACCGGCAATAACGGCTCCGGGAAATACCTGGCAATTATTGCCGATCCGGGCACCGTCTAAAATAGTCGCGTGCGAATAGATACGACAGTTGTCACCGATCACGACATCTTTTTCGATTACAGCGAAAGGGTCGACTGTTGTATTCTGACCGATTTTAGCCTCGGGATGAACGACTGCTAAAGGGGATATGTTCATAATGATTTATGATTTATTATTTATGATTTCGGATGTATGGTTTATCGTATCATGTCGTTACCATAAGTCATACATCTGAAATCATAAATCATTGATTTATTTATTCTTTACGATTTGTGCCATAAATTCGGCTTCGCTAACGAGCTTATCGCCTACGAATACATATCCTTTCATGGTTGAAATACCACGACGGATGGGAGCCAGCAACTCCAAACGGAGGATCAGCGTATCGCCCGGAACGACTTTCTGGCGGAACTTAACGCCGTCGATCTTCATGAAATAAGTGGAATAGCGTTCCGGTTCGTCTACCGAATTCAGAACGAGCAATCCACCGGTCTGGGCCATCGCTTCAACTTGCAGTACGCCCGGCATAACCGGTTCCTGGGGAAAATGACCTGTAAAGAAAGGCTCGTTGCTCGTGATGTTTTTCACACCCACGATATAGTTGCCGCCGATTTCGATGATCTTGTCAACCAACAGGAACGGGTAACGATGCGGGAGCAGTTCGCGGATACGGTTGATATCCATAACAGGAGTGCTGTTCGGATCATAGACGGGAGCCTGAACTTCGTTCAGTTTGATGTCCTTGCGGATCATGCGTGCCAACTGGTTGTTGATTTTATGTCCCGGACGGGTAGCGATTACGCGGCCTCGGATCGGTTTGCCGATCAGTGCCAGGTCACCGATCACATCGATCAGCTTGTGGCGTGCCGGCTCGTTGTCGAATACCAGCGGTTTATTGTTGATGTAGCCTAGGTCTTGTACGTCCTTATGCGGGATAGACAGCTTGTCGGCAAGATTGTCGAGCACCTCCTGCGATACTTTCTGGTCATAGATGACGATCGCATTGTCGAGATCACCGCCTTTGATCAGGTTATTCTGCAACAACATCTCTACTTCGCGGACAAACACGAATGTGCGGGAAGCAGCCAATTCTGTCGGGAATTCACTCAGGTCGTTCAGCGTGGCGAACTGGTTGGAAAGCACAGGCGAATTGAAGGAAATCAAAACATTGACGCTAAACTTGTCGTCCGGCAGGATAATGAGGGAAGAACCAGTTTCTTCATCCTTGACTTCGATCTTATGCTTTACGATATAGTAATCTTTCGGTGCGTTTTGTTCCACGACACCGGCTTTTTGAATCTCTTCACTGAAAAAACGGGAACTGCCGTCGAGAATTGGGAATTCGGGTGCATTCACCTCTATCAGGCAATTATCTATTTCGTAGGCATATAAAGCTGCCATCGCGTGTTCAATGGTACTTACCTGGATACCGTTTTTGGAAAGTACGGTCCCTCTCTGGGTTCCGGCTACGTTTTCAGCAACGGCATCGATTACAGGTTCTCCTTCCAGGTCAACACGTTTGATTTTATATCCATGATTTTCGGGTGCAGGATGGAAAGTAATCTGGATATCCAAACCTGTATGCAACCCTTTTCCTTGCATAGAGAAACTCGTGGCAAGCGTCTTCTGTTTCTGCATACGATCTATATGATTTATGATTTATAATTTATGATTTGTTCATTGGCCATTGCGCGCATTGTCAATAGCCAATTTAAGTCGTTCTATCTCACGTTGCATCTGTCCCATCTGGCGGTACATATCCGGCAGGCGGTTGAAGATCGCGCTGGAGCGCATAAACGCTTTTGCGTTGATAGCCGGAGCACCTAACAGGGTTGCCGGTTCTTTTACATCGCTGATCACGCCGCATTGTGCACCGAATACCACATGGTCCGCCACATGGATATGGCCGGATAGTCCGGCCTGGCCTCCAAACATGCAATGGCTGCCGATCTTTACGGACCCCGCAATGCCTACCTGGGCTGCCATGACCGTGTTTTCGCCGACTTCCACGTTGTGGGCAATCTGTACCAGATTGTCCAGTTTGACACCCCGGCGGATGATGGTCGAGTCCATCACGGCACGGTCTATCGTGGTATTGGCTCCGATTTCGACATCGTCTTCCAATACGACATTACCCAACTGGGGGATCTTCTTGTAGTTATCGCCTTCGGGAGCGAAGCCGAAACCATCCGACCCGATCACGCTTCCGGCGTGCAGAATGCAGTTGTTGCCGATTACGCAGCCGTTGTAGATGGTTGCATGTGGATAGATTGTACAGTTATCGCCAATGGTCACATGGTCGCCGATATAAGCGTGTGGATAAATGCGGCTGTTCTTGCCGATCTTCACGTCTTCGCCAATGTAGGCGAAGTTGCCGACATAACATCCTTCGCCGACCGTTGCCGAGCCGGCGATGAACGCCGTAGCGTCTATACCCGCTTTTTTGACATTGGCCTGTTCCACCATATTCAACAGTATGGCGAGCGAAGCATAAGCATTGGCAACCTTGACCAATGTGGCTTTTACCGGTTCGGCGGGAGTGAAATCATTGTTTACTAAAACAATGCTTGCTTCAGTTTGGTAGATAAAATGTTCATATTTGGGGTTTGCCAGAAAGGTCAATGTCCCCGGTTTACCTTCTTCTATCTTTGAGAAGTTGTTGACTTTCACTCCAGGGTCGCCTTCGACGGTTCCACCTAAAACGCTCGCTATTTGTTGGGCTGAAAACTCCATTACTTAATCTTATTATATGTATTTCAAATGCAACTGCCCGGACTTGCTTCAAGGCAGTTTGCAAAAATGGTGAAAATTATTGGGATAGCCTATGCTTTACAGGGAATAATTCCTTTATCATGCAGATATCCTGCCATTTCGCGTTGTACGGCTTGGGCTGCTTCACGTGCTGCGTTGGCAAAATTCTCCGTTTTGTCTGCATATATGATAGCACGGGAAGAGTTTACCAGCAATCCGCACTGGTCGTTCATGCCGTACTGAGCCACTTCGGCGAGGCTCCCGCCCTGTGCACCTACGCCCGGAACCAGCAGGAAGTGGTTGGGAGCGTGTTTGCGGATATCCAGGAACATTTTTCCCTGGGTAGCGCCTACCACATACATCATCTGTTCGTCCGTAGCCCAATCCTGCGACTTTTTCAATACCTTTTCGAACAGCCGTTCGCCGTTGGCATCTTCCGTCAACTGGAAATCGTGCGAGCCTTTGTTGGAGGTCAGTGCCAGCAGGATCACCCAGGCTTCCGGATAGATCAGGAACGGTTTCACGCTGTCTTCGCCCATATACGGGGCGACTGTTACGGCGTCGACCTTGATATGGTCGAAGAAAGAACGTGCATACATTTCGGAAGTGTTTCCGATGTCCCCGCGCTTTGCATCTGCAATGATAAACTGGTCGGGATAGTTTTCACGCAAGTAAGCGACAGTCTTTTCGAACGACAGCATCCCTTTTACGCCTAAACTTTCATAGAAGGCCAGGTTTGGTTTATAAGCCACGCAGTAATCGGCTGTCGCGTCGATAATCGCTTTGTTGAATGCGAAGATCGGATCTTCTTCTGACAATAGATGTTGCGGGATCTTCTTTATATCTGTATCGAGCCCCACGCAAAGGAAGGACTGCTTCTTCTTGATGTTTTCGAATAATTGCTGCTTGTTCATGTTGTTACGTGTAAAAAATTAGTCTAAAAATGATGTTATAGTTCAGACTCTTTCAGTCGTTCAGCGTTCTCGGCCACGATCAGTTGATCGAGGCATCCTTGTATATCCCCATCCATAAAGGCTGAAAGATTATAAATCGTGTAGTTGATGCGATGGTCGGTGATGCGTCCCTGCGGATAATTGTAGGTACGGATCTTCGCCGAGCGGTCGCCGGTGGAAACCATCGTCTTACGTTTGTTAGCAATGTCATCCAGATATTTCTGGTGTTCCTTGTCATATATAAACGAACGCAGGCGCGTGAGGGCGCGTTCCTTGTTCTTCGGCTGGTCGCGCGTTTCGGTACATTCGATCAGGATTTCTTCGCTTACGCCTGTATTCGGGTTCTTCCAGACATAGCGCAGGCGGACGCCTGATTCGACCTTGTTTACGTTCTGTCCTCCGGCTCCACCCGAACGGAACGTGTCCCATTTGATTTCGCCTTCGTTGATTTCCACGTCAAATTCGTCTGCTTCGGGGAGGACGGCAACGGTTGCTGCCGATGTATGCACGCGTCCTTGTGTTTCGGTAGCCGGCACGCGTTGTACGCGATGCACGCCCGATTCGTATTTAAGGGTCCCGTACACCTTTTCTCCGCTCACGGTAAAGATGATTTCCTTGAAACCGCCGGCAGCTCCCTCGCTACAACTGGACAAGGCCACTTTCCAGCCTTTCATCTCGCAATACTTCACGTACATGCGATACAGGTCTCCGGCAAAGAGTGCGGCTTCGTCACCGCCCGTTCCGCCACGTATTTCGACAATGGCGTTTTTGTCGTCCTGCGGGTCGGCCGGTACGAGGAGCAGCTTGATCTCCTCTTCCAGTTCCGGAATGCGCGCTTCGCAGGCAGCCGCTTCTTCGCGGGCTATTTCTCTCATCTCCGGATCGGTTTCGGCCATCATCAGGCGGGCCTCTTCCAAGCCGTTGAGACATTGCATATATTCCTTACGGGCTTTTATGATTTCGTTCAGCTCCTTATATTCTTTCGTGAGCTTGACGTATCTTTTCTGGTCAGCGATGACGTTCGGGTCCGTGATGAGTGTCGATACCTCTTCGAAGCGCGATACCAATCCGTCCAGTTTCTCTAATAGCGTGTTATTCTCAGCCATATATGAACTCACCGAACTCGCTTTTAATAATCAGTTCCTTCTTGTCGCTTTCTTCTACACGGCCGACAACTTGTGCGTCGATATTGAATGATTTGCTGATGGCAATCACTTCTTCCGCATGCTCAGGAGAAAGGTAGACTTCCAGGCGATGTCCCATATTGAACACTTTGTACATCTCGTCCCAGGCCGTACCGCTCTGTTCCTTGATCGTCTTGAACAGTGGGGGAACGGGGAACATATTGTCCTTGACCACACGGCAATTGTTTCCGATGAAGTGCATTACCTTGGTCTGTGCGCCGCCTGAGCAGTGTACCATACCATGGATATTTGGGCGCAAGGCATCCAATAGTTTTTTGACTACCGGCGCATAGGTCCGCGTGGGAGAAAGCACCAGCTTGCCTGCGTTCAGCGGCGATCCCTCTACAGGGTCGGTCAGCTTCAAGCCACCGCTGTAAACCAGTTCGTCGGGGACAGCCTTGTCGAAGCTTTCCGGATATTTTTCTGCCAGGTATTTGGCAAAAACGTCGTGGCGCG
>ERZ791906.1410-NODE-1410-length-17453-cov-7.421313_pt1 | contig 17453 bp, 21 predicted proteins | sample MGYA00510146_ERZ791906 | MGnify/ENA primary metagenome ERZ791906 (study PRJEB30046, sample SAMN00792096) | human gut metagenome | study: EMG produced TPA metagenomics assembly of the A metagenome-wide association study of gut microbiota in type 2...
ATAACCTTGCCAAGGTTAGGGTCGCGAGTTCGAGTCTCGTTTTCCGCTCTTTTCTTTGATTTAATGATTGCCCAGGTGGCGGAATTGGTAGACGCGCACGTTTCAGGTGCGTGTGTCGAGAGGCATGCAGGTTCGAGTCCTGTTCTGGGCACTATGTTAGAGGTTTGCGGAAATAGCTCAGTTGGTAGAGCATAACCTTGCCAAGGTTAGGGTCGCGAGTTCGAGTCTCGTTTTCCGCTCTTTCTATAACAAACAAGAAATCCCCGTAAGTATTCGCTTACGGGGATTTTTTTTGTTTTATTTTTTGGTTCTCAGCAATAGGGGAGGGTTCATTCCTTTTTCAAGGAGAAGCCGAGCATCATGCCGTCGTAATTGTCTGCAAGCGAACCGATCGTTTTCAGGGTGGTGCTGTTGCTTTTACTGGAAATCAAGGTTATCAGTTTTAGGAGTTTGTCCGAGTTGAACAGCAAATCCATATTGGTGGAGGTGCAGTTCACTTTGGCATTGAGTGGAATCAGTTTCATGAATTTCAAATTCGCTTTTTGCTCGGAAGCGTCGTATGAATAAGTCCCTTTCAGGGATTTTGCACCGACTTTGGCGGTGAAAGTGCTGTCTGCATTAAAAGTAAAAGACATTTGTCCGGCTGTGATGCCCACTTTTGCCAACTGCTCGTTCAGTTTGTTTTCGGCGGCATTAGCGGCAACCGAACCGCCTGCTTTCTGCAACAGGTTATCCGACTCGAACTCAATGGCCGAACCGGTATACACCCATGTCCCTTCCATGCTGGCAGTGCTTTTGCCGGTTACGGAATTCACCACCTTTTCGATGTTCTCTTTATTGAATAAGTCTTTCAGTGATTGCGCCTGACTGTTGGAGGCCATTAGCAATGCGGCAACAAATATGTGCCAAAAAACAAATTTTTTCATTCTGGTTATAATAATTACGGTTTGGAATTGATGTTTTTGTTTATCTGTTCAATGTAGTTCAGCAGTTCTTCCCGGCCCATTCGGTTTTCGGAGGATGTGACGAAATAAGGGGGAAGCTCTTCCCATTGTTCGTGCAGCTTCTCAAGATAGTGGCGGATATTGCTGTTTATCTTGCCGCCTTTCAGCTTGTCGGCTTTGGTGAAAACGATGGCAAAAGGCACTCCGTTCTCGCCCAGCCATTCTATAAAGGAAAGGTCGATGGCTTGCGGCTCATGGCGGCTGTCGACGAGGACAAAGAGGCTGGTCATTTGCTCGCGTTGCAAGATATAGGTCTCTATGATGCGCTGAATTTGCTCCTGTCCTTTCTGTCCGCGTTTGGCGTAGCCATAGCCGGGAAGGTCGACGATATACCAGTTCTTGTTGATCAGGAAATGATTGATGAGTATTGTTTTTCCGGGGGTTGCAGATGTCATGGCAAGCCCTTTCCTCCCTGTCAGCATATTGATAAGGCTGGATTTTCCAACGTTGGAACGTCCGATGAAGGCGTATTCGGGGAATGTCCCGCCGGGGCATTTATTTACGTCTGTATTGCTGATGACGAATTCAGCGCTTGTTATCTCCATTCGATTGTCTCTTTTTATAATTGTTTCTTCTTGCAAAGGTAATACTTATTTCAAAAAACTTTGTTCTTAAGGGGGAATTCTCTCTATCTTTAAATGGAATGGGCTGTATTTCGGCAGTACAATTTCAAGTGGACCTGATTGAATTGCACTCAATTTGCACTATCTTTGCATCAAAAGTGAAGATAAGCCGTACCTCGGCATAAAAAATGAACAAGTTCATTTTATTCTGCTCTCGGTTTGCATTATCTTTGTCCGCAATAAGGAGATTTTTTAAATATGAATGGACAATTTCCCTCAATATTACTGGAAAAAGCGGTGAATGAGTTCGCCAAATTGCCGGGTGTGGGCCGAAAGACGGCCATGCGGCTGGTGCTTCATCTGCTGCGTCAGGATACGGCAGTGGTGGAGGCTTTTGGCAACGCTATTGTTACATTGAAACATGAAGTGAAATACTGCAAAGTGTGCCATAATATTTCTGATACGGAGACTTGCCGCATCTGCTCCAACCCTCAGCGTGATTCTTCCGTAATTTGCGTGGTGGAAAATATACGTGATGTGATGGCGGTGGAAGCGACGCAGCAATTTCGCGGACTGTATCATGTATTGGGTGGAGTGATTTCACCGATGGATGGAATAGGCCCCGGTGATTTGGAAATAGAGAGCTTGGTGCAGCGGGTGGCCGGCGGCGGCATTAAGGAAGTTGTATTTGCCCTCAGCACTACAATGGAGGGTGATACAACTAACTTTTATATTTACCGTAAGCTGGAGAAGTTGGGGGTCAAGCTGTCTGTGATAGCGCGTGGCATCTCTGTGGGAGACGAGTTGGAATATGCAGATGAGGTTACTCTCGGACGTAGTATCGTGAACCGCACCCCATTTACGGGTTCGGTATGACATAATTCAAAAGCTAAGTACATGGAAGAAAAGATAAAGCGGGCGACATCCCGCGTGAAGATGTCATTTGTATATTTTTGGCTGCTGCCTGTATTTCTCGTGATATTCGGTGAAACGGGTGGGGCATGGGTCGGCCTTTATGCGGGAGATGTACGTGCTGCGTATTTTGCGGAGACTATCACAATTCTGCTTACAGCCCTATCGGTTCCTGCATCCCTGAAGCTCTTTTCGTGGGTGCTGGTCAGGAAGATAGATGCTGTCTCCATCTCCGATGCACTGCGTTTGTATGTGCTGTGGAGTGGGGTGCGTCTGGCTCTGCTTGCCATACCGGTGGTGGCGGGATTCCTTACTTATTATATGGTATTGAGTAATAAAGGGGTGCTCTGCGCTTTGATAGCTTTGACTGCGTCATTGTTCTGCCTGCCCGGAGAAAAACGTTTGCGTGAGGAATTACATATAGATAAAGAATAATGAAGCCTTCTTATTCAGAATGAAACCTTCTTATTTTGTAAGTGAACGCATACGTCTTCGTGCCATGGAGCCGGAGGACTTGGAGACAATGTATGCTATGGAGAATGACCCGCAAACGTGGGATGTCACTAACTTTTCTGTACCATACTCCAAATATGTGTTGAAGCAATACATGGAGAATTCCCAGTGTGATATGTTTGCCGACCGTCAGTTGCGCATGATGATTGTGCGTTGTGAAGATAATGCCGTAGTGGGCACTATCGATATTACGGATTTTGCCCCGATGCATTCTCGTGGTGAGGTGGGGATTGCGGTGCGCAGGGAATATCAGGGCAAAGGATATGCTTCCGATGCATTGAGGCTTTTGTGTGACTATGCTTTCGGCTTTCTGTTTCTGAAACAGCTTATAGTCCATGTTGCGGCTGACAATGAAGTGAGTCTGCGCCTGTTCGGTTCTTTGGGCTTTGTACGCTGCGGGCTACTGAAAGAGTGGTGGTTTGTGGGTGGAAAGTTTAAAGATGTCATCTTGATGCAACGTATCCGTCCTGAGAAGAGTGCGTTGGATAAAGAGTAGCCGGGGAGGAAGCCTGATTACCGTCAGTTAAAAGTGGGTATTTGTGGAAAACGTGACCACATTTCATATTTTCCGCCAAGATTGCTAAGTGCATTCTTCCACGTATTTTTTTCGGATTTTTCGTCCATGAGTGAGGAAAAGTCCGCATTGTTTACCAGCCAGGTGTTTTCTTCTATCTCCTGCTTCAACTGTCCGGGTTCCCAGCCGGAATAGCCGAGGAAGAAACGTATTTTTCCTTTAATGGAATTTCCTTCTGCCATGAATTGCCTGATAGCGGCAAAATCACCGTTCAGGTAGATTCCGTTGGCTACCGGGAATGAGTCTGCTATGTTTTCCAGCGTGTGCAGGTAGAAAAGGGTATCTGTGCTGATTGGTCCGCCTTTATAGATAGGGATATTTTCCCGACAGTCTATCTCACTTAGTAAATCATTCAGAAAAAGAGGTAATGGTTTGTTCAGTATTAGTCCCATTGTTCCGTCCTGTGCATGGTCCACTAATAAGATGACAGAACGCCCGAACATATGGTCGCACAAAAAAGGTTCGGATATAAGAATCTTTCCTTGTGTAGGAACTATATGGTTAGTTTCTATTTTGAATATGTCTGTATTGATATACATGCCCCCAAATTAAGTGTTTTTCTATAAAAGAGCAAATTATATTTCTCTTTTTTATGAGAAAAAGTGTCTTTTGGGAGATTTTAGAATTTTACTGCCGGTATCTTTATCTGGGAAAAGGTACCGGCAGTGACGGTGTATATCTATTTTATCGGATGATTTTCTGCAAAAACTGCCATACGCTCGTCCAACTGAGCGTATTGATGATCCTGAATGAATGAAGTGCAAGCACGCAAACCTTGCTGGTGGCTTCCGGTAGTGACCAAGGAAATGGCACTCACTCCGTAGTACATCAGCTCCTTGGCAAGTTCACCGCTGCTCATGCCCGGATAGCCGATAGTGAAATAAAAGCCGTCTGCTACGGGCTCTCCGAGGTCATTGTCGTATACCAAATGGAAACCATGACGCAGGAAAATCTCTTTCAGCCGTCGTGCCCGTTCTCCGTACACTTTTACTTCGTTCAGGAAGTTATATTTGCCTTCATTGGCCGCTTTCAACATAGCAGCAAGTGCATATTGGGCAGAATGGCTGGTGCCGGAAGAAAGAGCGTACAGGACACGATGAATGAATACGGTGCCGAATGTGCCACCGCCGTAACGCTTTGTCAGACCCGAATATGTCCGGTGATAAAGCTTATCAGATATACAACTCACTCCGATGCGTTGTCCTGCATAGCTGAATGCTTTGGAGCCCGAGATGAGTAATACGTAATGGTCGGTGTAATGAGCTACGGAAGGCTGATACGGTGCTTGGAACGGCTTGCTTAAATCCTGACGGAAATCCATAGCGAAATAGGCGAGGTCTTCCAAAACGATTACGTCGTATTGAGTGGCAAGTTCACCGATAATACGGAGCTCCTCTTCTTTCAGGCATATCCAGCTCGGATTGTTCGGGTTGGAGTAAACAATGGCGGAAATATTGCCTTTCTTGAGATAACTTTCCAACTTTTCTTTCAGTTTGTCGCCACGATAATCATACACGTCAAAAGTTTCATACTTCTGTCCCATTACCACTAATTGCTGCTTTTGTACGGGGAAACCGGGGTCGATAAACAGGATTGTATCTTTTTTCTCATCACACTGGCTGCATGTAAGGAATGAGGCAAAAGTTCCCTGCATGGAGCCGGTTACGGGTACACATCCTTCCGGTGCCACATCTACATTGATGAATGCTTTGATGAAACGGGATGCTTCTTCTTTCAATGCAGGCAACCCGTTGATGTCCGGATAAAGGCTTGCTATTCCTTGCTGCAGTGCGTCGATCTCCGCCTTTACGCCTACGGCCGAGGGCGGGAGTCCGGGGACACCCATCTCCATCTTTATGAATTCCACACCTGAAGCCGCCTCTGCTTTAGCTGCAATGGCTTTTACTTCGCGGATAGTAGCTTTTGCAAAGTCTGCAATATGAAAATCTTCGATAGTCTCATCGATTAATCTACGTTCAATAGGGGTATTTTTCATGATTTCTATTTTTTTATCTCTGCAAAGGTAGTATAAATCTCTTATAATCAACCAATGTTAAAAAAAAGATGATTTTTTTTCTTTTATACTATTGCAGATTTAAAAAAAACATCTACCTTTGCAACCGCAATCGAGAGAGATAGCGACGGAAAAATGAAATCATGGTGCGTTAGTTCAGTTGGTTAGAATACATGCCTGTCACGCATGGGGTCACGGGTTCGAGTCCCGTCCGCACCGCAACTCGAAAAAGCAAAATTAGGAAAAGCTCTGATTCCCAACGGAATTAGGGCTTTTTTATTGGTTTTCGGGCGGCAAAAAATAGCGTTTTGAAGAAGTTATGAGGGGCAAATTCAGGGTCCTTTTTAGGGTCACTGAAAAAAGCACCTGAAATGTATTATACTTCGCTGATTTTCATATTCTTGTATAGGATTTACCTGTTCCCTATTTTGCTAATTTTGTAACGTAAAAAACAAGGTGAAATGAAACAGGATTCAATGAAGATTTTGTTCTTCATCCGCAAGAGCAGGCTGAAGAAAAACGGCGAGGCTCCGGTGTTCCTCCGGATAACCATCAACGGACAACAGGATGAGATACGCATCCAACGCTCTGTCCCAATCAATCTGTGGAATAACCTGAAGGGATGCAGCAAAGGGAAGGATCGTGTGTCTTTGGAACTGAACAGCTACATAGAGGCTCTGAAAGTACGGCTGTACCAAATCCATAAGGAACTGCTCTGCCGGGATGCGCTGATCACTCCCAAAAACATGCTGGTCAAGCTGTTCTCCAAGGAGGAACGGCATTTGGTTGTGGAAACAATGAAAAAGTGTATTGATGACTGGCGCTCTCTTATCGGGCAGGAATACCAGCCGTCTACTATCTCCCGCTATGACAACTGCTATGAATCGCTGAAAACAGTGGTAAAGGAATTCTATAAGAAGGAGGATATCACGTTCTACGAACTGAACGGGGAATTCATCGACACATTTGAAATGCACCTGCGGACAGAGAGGAAACTCTCGCAGAATACGCTCACCAAATACATGAGCTGTTTTCGCAAAGTGTTGGGCATAGCCAGGGATAACGGCTGGCTGAACTTTGATCCGCTGGTGGGCAAACGGAAACGGTTGTTCAAGAAAGAGGAGACATGCCCGACTTTCCTCACGCTGGACGAACTGCAACGAATCATGGAGAAGGAGTTTTCAACAGCACGGCTGAACCATGTGAAGGACTTCTTCCTGTTCTGCTGTTATACCGGGCTCTCGTACATAGACGTGAGTACCCTGCGGCCCATACACCTGTACAGGGACAACAACGGGAAGCTGTGGATACACAAGTCGAGGGTGAAAATCACAACGAACAAGGAAACCTGCACGAGTAATGTGCCGTTGCTACCGCCCGCCATCGCTATTCTGGAGAAATACAAGGGGTGGAATGAAAAGGATCCGGACGCACCTTGCCTGCCCATCCCGTCGAATCAGAAGATGAACGAATATCTGAAGGAAATAGCTACTTTATGCGATATAAAGAAGCGCCTGACCGTCCATGTGAGTCGGCACACCTTCGCGACCACGGTGACGCTCGCCAACCATGTGGCCATCCAGAACGTATCGAAAATGCTGGGACATTCGTCCACACGCATGACCCAGCATTACGCGCGGGTGCTTGACAACAGCATCATGGAGGACATGAAAGGAGTGGCTGGAATATTCCGCTAAATGTTTCATGAAGTCTGAAATGCTTCTCAACCGGCTGGTCTTATAACAAAACCAGAAAGGATTGTTTCTCGTAATGACAATCCTTTCTGGCTTTATATCTCTCTACCGGAAAGCTTCCCGCCTGTTCTCTACAAGCAGTTTCTCTATGTCTGCTTCCCGATACAGAATTTTACCGCCTATTTGATAAAACGGGATTTTTCCTGTATTACGATATTCCTGTAACGTGCGTTTTGTCAATTTCAAATGCTGTGCCAGTTCGGTGTCAGTCAGAAAACTTTCTCCATTCAATATCGGTCGCGTATTGGTTTCCAGCATGTCGAGTAAAGCAGATAAATGCTTCATGTCCTGGAAAAACGCAATAGCCTGCGGATCGTCACGCATTATAACTTTACTCATCCTTCGGACTCCTTTCTCGATTTACGTCTACAGCCTGTCATTCCTAATAATCTCATAATATCGTGCTCCTGATAATAGGTCCTGCGGTCAATCTGGGTGTAAGACAAAGTACCGTTGCTACGCAAAGATTGCAAGGTTCGTGGCGAGATATGCAATATGGCGCATACTTCCTGATTGTCCAGCCATTTGTTCAGTCGCTTGGGCAAATGTCTTTGAGACAACATTTCCACTTTCTTCTTGAGCAATTCCAAAGCCATGCGCATATCTTCAAATGTTTTAGCCTCTATACATACAAATTCCATACATTTCATTTTTAGGTCAGACAAATATAGCATTTGTAACCGTATTGCCAAAATGCATGTCGGCAACTGGCTGCCAATGGCATCAAATGTCATAACAAATTCACTCAATTGAAATTTTTCAAGCGGCTACAATGCTCCCTTTTAAGCGTATGCTCGCCTGCGTGAATCTAAATATTCACTAAAAACATCTATCCCAAGCGGGGAGTTTATCAAATAATCTCTATTTTAGTCCGTCGTAATATCTAATCTTACCCAAAGGCATGAATGATTTTATCCTGACCCTATTGATAAACGGAGGCGTAGTCTTATGCATTGTTGGGCTATGGGCTTATGCCAGATACTGGCGGCGAAAGGCGGCAAAGGCATTCCTCCAGCATGCGGTGGCCTGCTACAAGAAAGAAGACCGGGAAGAATTAGCCGGACAAGCCGTGATGGCCGGGAGCAGACATGCCGGTTTGTTGTATGCGCTGACGTGCCCGGAACGGTTTGACATCGTACAACCGATGCGGGCTTTCCGTTTCGGGAAAATACGTTGCGTGTGTGCCGGTTATTATTTTCCCCAACGCTATGAAAGCTGGCTGAGGGATGAACAGGCAGATTTTGTACAAGATGTGTATGCCTTTAAGGACGGGAAAGAACTATGTGAAGACTATTTCTCACAGGCATTTGAAGTTCTTTCAGTTAATGAGAATGTGACAGCGGTATTTATGCCGTGTAGTAACTCTGAACGGTATTACAGGCGTTTCGCTAAAATAGCCCATTATTTGGAACGGCATGGCTATGCCCTATCCGGACTGCATCTGATAGAAATCGTTAGGAACCGGGAAAGCAAACACACTGCCGCCCAACGGTCGAGCGTTGATACGGCAAACTACTCCATGTCGCTGGCATTGCAAGGGAAAAAGGTGGTGATCGTAGATGACCTTCTTACTACGGGAAGCAGCCTGACCGGATTTGCCCGGAATCTGGAACGAATTGGCGCGGAAGTGATCGGAGCAATGTTTCTTGCCCGCACATTTCAGGTTCCGTCATGGAGGAAGATTCGTTGGATGGTGTGGAAAAGACATATCTTGCCTAAGTGGATAGTACGTTGCCGCCCGGCTCTTCGATGTGTATGAGGTTGTCGGCACGGTTGTAAACATAATGAGTGACGTTGCCTTTCACGTCCACCACCTGCACAAGTCTACCCCTGCCATCGTATTTCCAACATCGGGAACAGACTACTAGGAAACTGCAACAGATCGAGGTCGTACCTGTCGTTGAAGGTGAGCATGTAAAACTGTCCTTGTCCGTCATAGCCCTATGACAGCTTCCTGCCTTCCGGTGTGCGGAGCGAGGTCAGATTGCGATTCCTATCGTAACTGAGAAACGTGTTCCCACCGTTCTCGTCCGTGAAGTGGACAGGCTGTCCGGACCAGTCGTAGACCGTCTTGTGGGTATATTCCTCGGGGTTGACCGTAACTTCCAGTTCCTGATATTCGTTGTACTGCCACTATCTTTATAAAGCATTTATGCAAGTACAGTCAGCCACGATGTGAATACTTTTTTATTAAAGATACGGCGCAAAGATATGTTTGGAAAGTATGCGTGTCAAGGCGGATATAGAATGGTTACGCAAGGTTCTGCATAATCAACTCATTACTAGAACAACGCCACAATGTAGTATCTCTACATTGGAATATTCAGTAAATGCCCCTATAAAATACAATGGCATATGAAGATGACAAAGTATAATCACTTCATATGCCATTTTTATAGTCATTATTCTGTATTTTCTCATATACTCTTATCGGCCGGCCATGACGTTCCGGAAGAAGTCGGATGACCTCTTCTGATTATTTCAGTAAAATCAGATTATGCTGTTTTCAGCGCTCTGTTCCTGACCTTGTCTACCATCAGTATGGCATTTGCCATATGTATTCCAAAGAAAATCCACAGGATTTCCGTCTTCCTGTTCCGTGCCTTTATCCTTGAGAGCGAGTAATGTTGCTTCTGAGTGCCGAAGCTGCCTTCCAGCCGGGTGGCCCTTTCTTTGGAGAGTTCGCTTCTGAGCACCTTTCTCAAGGATTCATCCTTGACCGCCCTTCCCTTGCGTACAAAGGATGTGGATATGCCATATTTTGTACAGAACTGTCTGTTGGCATTATTGGCATATATAGAATCGGCAGCTACGCATCTTACCCTCACACGCATGAGTTTCTGCTGCATGCAGATACAGTCCTTCAGGCGTATACCTTCGTTGAAGGCCTTGAACGGGATGTGTTCGATGAAGGATATGCCGTCTATCTGTATGTTGCCCACCTTCGCACCGAACTCGACGGATTTGCTTTCCCTGCCTCTTACAATGGGACGTACATAATGACGGTCAATGTTGACGATGCGGTCACTGACCTTCCGCCCCGCAAACATTTCCTTTTCCTGTACAAGAACCTTTCAGATGATGGAAAGCCGTTTACGGTAATCTTGAGTATAGCGGAGTGAGGTTCCATGCTCTCTATGAATTTCATCCCTCTGCATGAGAAGTTTTTCAAGAAGTCTGATCATGCGTCGCTTAAGCATTCTTGTCCTCGACGCCTTCCTTTTTCTTTTCTTGCAGTAGGACAGATAGGATGTTGCAACATCCGCATATTTGTTGCGCGGACGCCTTATACCTAGATCCCTGCAATGACGGCAGATATGCCTGTAAAGCCATTCGAGGCTTTCCCAAAGGAGTTTCATATCAGTGGGAAAACGCATGTGGCTCTCATAGCAGGTGGCGTCGGTCATGCACACATGAAGGTTATCAAGATATGGTTTCCAGTGTGAGGCCGGTATCTCTTGAAAGGAATCAATGTCAAGACGGGATGCTATCTCATTACGGATAGCACTGACTATCTTGTAGTTGGTTATGGGAAAGGACGGATTTATCATGATTCCGCAAAACATCTGGTAGTGTATGTTGCCGTTCAGATGTTCCACCGGTTGCCTGTCGGAGAATCCGGTGTATGCCTTCAGGACCATAAGGGCGATCTTCGCGCAGGGACTGAATATGGTCCTGCGGCCCAGACGGGGGGCAGACAGACCGGAGGCTTCCGCCATACGCTCAAACGGAAAGACCGAATGAAGTCTGCCAAGCTTACTCTCGTTAAAACTCTTGCGGTATTTTTCCAGAACATCAAATTCTGTAAAGCCCAAAGTTGGATGAATTTCCGAAATATTGTGTATCTTTGTCATATCTTAGTCAATGCATTACCCCCGTTTTGGCCGTCAAACCTTATTTTCGGGGAAATGCCTAAAGATACAAAAAAGCCAACTAATTGTAAGCATTTGAACAAATGCACCTTTTACACTTTGAGGTTTGGTTGTATCTTTGCGGTAGCGAATACAATCAGACCTCAATTATTATGAACAGACAAGAATTTGAAGAATTAGAATTGCAGGTGAAACCATTGTCCCAATCTACGATAAATAAAAAAGGATGCACAAGATGGCATCCCAAGATATTCAGAGTTCTATAGGTAAATTCAACTTTCTTCCTGTAATATTATAAAATAAGTTTTGCAAAGAATGTGCATAGAGCGGCTCATTTACTAAACCCAAGAAAAACGACTTACTTTCGTTGTGTTCAATAATTATGATAGTGATGGGTTTATTCTCTTTCCCATAGAAAAACACTTGTTCCCATATAGAGAATATCCCATCCTTACAATACTGTTCAAATCCCATTTCTGTTAACCAATCAGGTTTAATAGGTACCGGAGAAAATTGTGATTTAGCCAGGTCTTTTGTTATCACAAGTCCTTTTTGAGTTGTAATTCGCTCGTTATCAATAGATGTTATGCGGTCAATTATCATAGCAGTTTGCCCATTGTTTAGACATTGGGATGGATACTGAACATAATTACCTCCTTGAAAAATCTTAATTGAATCCATAAAATATTTGTTTTAATCTAACACACAGATAAACAGCAAAAGACGTGCCAATCTGAATATAGCACGCCTTTTGTTGTCATTTTGTCAGTCTGTTTTCGTAAGCATTCGATAAACTACAAGTTTTAAACCTTTATACACAACAATAGCGACTGTCACTATGAACCTACTAGTTTCAGTCGCTATTATTTTGTTGAATCTATATGTTGCATATGGCATTAGTTGTCAGATACCCCATGTTGTTTTGTCAATATACTATCCGGATGTTTCAACTTCCATTTGTGTGGAAGCAGATCCAAAAGTTTCTCATGAGTTGCATTCTTGTAATAAGGCATTTGGGCGATTACATCATTCAGGTAATTCCTTGGGGTTACATCGTGTGCCTTACAAGTAGCCAATAGGGAACAGATAACAGACATATTAACTGCTGCTTCGTGATTGCCACAGAAGAGATATTTCTTTCTTCCCAAAGTAATCGGACGTATGACATTTTCAGCCAGATTATTATCCCAAAGCAGGCGTCCGTCCTCCAAACATGTCATCATGTTGTCCCACCGGGAATAGGCATATGTGATAGCTTTCCCAGCCAGAGAATTTTGGCTGTACCTGATACCTTCCGTTTCCATCCACACCTTCATGGCTTCCATAACTGGTTTGGCCAGTTCCAGGCGTTTCGCCTTTCGTTCTTCATACGACAAGCCTGCTTTGTCGCAGTAGTGCTCAATCTTGTATATATACTGTATCTGTGTCAGTCCATATTCTGCCATCTCCCTATTTTCATCAAGGGCCAGTTCAAAATGTCGACGGATATGCGCCAGGCAGTTGAGTAACCGCACATCGGGGTTGGTCTTGAAGGCTGTCCCATAACCTGCAAAACCATCGCATTGAAGATATCCTCTATATTTATATTGATTTGCCAGAGATTCGATGACCGCTCCTGCCCGGAATCCATCATCATAATAGAAAATGACCAGTTTTTCCATGACTGACCTTACCATCCATAGATATTCCTTGTCAGCCTTGTGCTTTTCTCTGTTGATGACTGGAACCGTGGTTTTATCCGCCTGTACATAGTCACAGGAGAAGACCTCCCGCTTGAGTACCTCATATAGAGGTTTGAGCAGCTCCATTGTTTTTTGAACCATCCGTTCAGTGTACTTTCGGTCAGGCCTTTCATTCCAAGATGTCGGTACTGTTGTATCTGACGGTAGAACGGGACATGATATTCATACTTCTGAAGCAGTATCTCGGCAAGCAGACTCGTGTCGGCGATACACTTGTCAACCGGCATCAGCGGCATGGGAGCTATCTCTACCCCCTTCTGTCCGGCAGGAGGAAGTCGGGTGCTGTCCTTGAGAGCATATTTGGGACGGATAATTTCCTTGACGTAAAGCATGCCCGGCTTGTGTTTGACGACTTTTGTTATCTCTTCGCCTATCCTACGGTATAAAGACAGGTCAATACCTGTCGGTTCTATTGTCTCGGTCTCCAGTACGGGTAAGTCCTCTATCATTTTTCGATTCTGACGATTCTGCTTCCGTACTTCCGCCGATTCCTTTTCAATCTTCTCAACGGCTTCATCGCGCTTTTCTTCCGCCTGATGTTGGAGTCCGGCAAACTCGTCTACAAAAAGATCGGGGATATTAGGGTCATATGCGCGAAGCTTCTCCGATTTACGCCCAAAGAGTTGACGGTTCAGCCATGCGACCTGAGCCGTCAACTCTTTGATACGTTCCTGCAGGTTTTTAATCAGATCTGACTGTTCTTTATTGGTGGCAGACAACGAAGCAACAGTGGCATTCAGCCATTCTATCGTCTTGAGCAAAATATCCTTTTCTTCCATTGCCTGCTTGTTTTTTTGTTTGCGTAAAATACTAAATATTAGCTAATTACACAACAAAACAAGCACTTTTATTCAACCTAAAAGCATGTCATACATGGTATTCCTTTCGTTCTGCCCTTAACCGCCGGAGTCTCTGTTCAGGATTCTCCTGAATACCCTCGACCATCATCACCAGGTCACGCCATTCCATGGAATAACTTTTTGACTCAGGATCGTATTTGGGCAGTTTGAAGCGACCGGCTTCCAGACGTTTCACATACATCACCATGCCTCCATCTTCTGCATGAAGCAATTTCATGAGTTTGCGGCTGGACCCGATGAAGATGAAGACATCACCGTTCTTCACTTCACTGTTCATCTTTTCATGTACCACTCCGCACAACGAACTGATACCTTTGCGCATATCTGTAATGCCCGGACACAGGAAGTAGCGCATCGTATCGTTCAAGTTAAACATGGCCGCCTCCAAGACTTTTGGTCAATAATTCCATAAGTATCTCTTCAGAACCATTTCCGAAGTGGGCACGAAGACCATTGGGAAATAGTAATGCCACACCATGGGGTATTTGTTCTTCAAGGGAAGATTCCGTAGCTGCCTGTTTGAAACAGATGGGAGCCAACTCTTGCTTGACACTATTCTTGCCAACTGAACATTTTTTACGCCAATAGTGATAGGTCGAATAACTTACACCTATTTGTTGTAGGTACGACTTCAACGGCAGTCCGCTTTGTTGTAACTGCAGTTCTAATTCTTCAAATTCTAGTCTGTTCATAATACTTGAGGTTTGATTGTATTTGCTATCGCAAAGCTACAACAAAACCTTAAAGTGTAAAAGGTGCATTTGTTTAAATGCTTACCAAAATTCGACATAAGAACTGGAATATATGCCTATAAGTATCTGACACTCTTATCCAAGCTAGTATCACCTTTTGTGCAACTGAAAAAAGTCCTACTAAGACTGGATTTTTTTGTTCAGAAAACCTTATAGGATACTTGTCCTATAACCAGCTTTATGGATTCCATTCGCTGCGTATATACCATAATCAAGTCACATTGATTCACAATTTTTTTTGAAGATTGTTATGGACGGAAGCTCGCTGGACGGTATGGAGAAGACATATTTTACCTCAGTGGATAAAGGCATAATATATTTGCTGAAAGGGTATCTATCTACTTAGAACAATTATATTTCAAGGATTTTTCATATCTCACAAGGTTTCCTCCAGCATAAAAATTTGTGAATGTCCGCAAACAGCCAAGTTATAGAAATAAGGCAGCCTGCCGCCTTGCTAGACGCGTCAAGCCGTACGGTTGAACATAGTTAATTGCGTGATGAATCCCGTGCAATTATGACTGCTGTCCCATACAGGCAGGACTGCTATTAGGATTAATGGAGAGCTGAGACACATAGGAGTGAACAGTAGTTCCGCTTTACTGAAACAGACGCATTTAGAAATTCCAGCTAATTGTCTTTGTCGGTTAATTGATGAAATGCGGACATTTATAAAAATTTACTGATTACTATTTTGGCTAGAAAAGAATGATTCGATTTCTTTTTGTGTATAATTATAACTTTTCTTATTTATAAAACTAGCCCCTTTTAGAGATTGACTTTCAAACAATGGGCTCAAATCATTATTCGCAACATTTTCAAATGCTATAAGCTTTAATGACTTCATTTTCAAGACAAAATTCAAATTTTCTATTTTGTCGACTGATAAAAGTTCTACATTATTAGGAGTTATTTGATTTAAATCTGTAATAAGTTTATTCTTTTCTAAATTTAATTCTTTCAACTCTTTTAAAAAAGTTATTATTGAGATATCTATTAGTTGAGGACATTGATATATCCCCATTTTTTTTAGATTTTTAGATTGTTTTAATCCGTTTATATTAGTAAGCTTTTTAGATCTAACTATCTCTATTTCTTCTAAATGTTTCAATTCTGACAACCCATCAATAGTTTGATTTTTACAATCCCACAGAGTCAAATATTTTAAATTAGAATTTCGATGCAACTCGTTTAGATTTATCGAATTTAATCTGTATATTTTAGCTGATACCAGACTATTCAAGTTATGCAATCCTGATATTAGTCTGCTATCATAATATGCTACATGCGTCAGTTTTTTAAATAGAGAGAAATCTATTGCAAAAATATTATCTGTTTTTATTTCTATGCTCTTTAAATTGCATAATTCTGACAATTTATTCAAGCATATATTATCTTTGAATACCCCCCATAAATCACTTATTATTATACTTTCTATAAATTCATAATGCGTAATCAAATTGACATCTAATCCCCCAGTCCCCTTATTTAAACAATTTTGGTTTGTTTCTATCTGAGTAGTTATGTAAATTTCTTTGAAATTATTTTTCTTTGCATACTCTAGCCCTTCTTGCAAAAAAGGTAAATATATAATTAACCTTTTTATATCTATGACTTCTTCAAATTTTTTCATATCTGTCTTTCTAATGATGTTTTGCATTTTTTTTAATATCGCACCCAGAGTTTTGAAACATTTCAGCAATTAAATTGCTAGCAGCTTTTTCAACAAAATCTTTTACGGCTTTACTTGTTTTTTTAAGTTTATTGGCTCCTGGTGATTTAATTTTATTTTCAAGCTTATAGCCTAATAATTCCATTTTTTCCATGACATTGGCTTCAATCATTTCTGCAATGTCATCATCGCCATAATAAGCACTAGCCCAAGCAGCAGGTTTAGCTACTTTCTTAAAAACGTCTTTAGTCCTCTTACGCACGGATTGTCTAAATCTTCTCCATTTTCCTTTACCGACATAAGCAATTTTATTTTTAGCATCAATAATAAATACATACGAACCTTTTAATCCAAATGCATCTATCCAATTATTTACATCTATAACATATAAATACATTTGGATTCCTCCTAGTAACTGTATAGGATCTTGCGAAATATAACTTCCTATACTTGAATCATAATACCTAAACCTGTTATAAAACAATCCGGTTTCAATATCCTCATACTGTCCTTGGAATCTGAAAGGACAATCGCACCGGGATTTCCCTGCAAAGTTAGCAACTTTGCCGTAAATGTCCAGCGTACAGTCCCAAGTCTTGTTCCCCTGCCCGTCGTACATCTGGATGGGCGTACCCAAGTAGTCGGACACAATGGAATACTGCTTGCCCTCCTGAATCTTCGCCACAGGCACAAACGTGTCTGCCTCGAATACCCAGGTGGTGATATCTTCTGCCGGTTCTTTCGGGAGTGGCTTTCCCTCTTCGTCCTGTTGTGTTTCCGCTACCTTATAGCACCATTCGTGCAGCGGCACGTTTCCGTCCCACACCCAGCGTGTGACCTTCCCAAAATACCGCTTGGCGGTGCGGCGCCCCAGCGCGTCGTAACGGAACTCCACCGGCCTGCCGTCCGGACGTATAACTTTCTTCAGCATGCCGTTGGACGTCCACTCGTAGAGCCATCCCGTGCCCGTAGCCAGGCAGCGGATGCCGCGTTCCTTTTCCATGCGCTTGCGGTCATGGGGCACGCCGTTGACCTGCAACTGCTTGAACTCGCGGAACACCAGATTGCCCTCGTCGTCGTAGTGGTAAAGGCAATCCGGGTCTTCCAGAAGCCGTCCTCCCGCACCATACCTGCGGTCTTTCTTCTCCGGTGTTTCAAATAAGTTGCCCACGAAATCCGGCACGCGGTAAATCACGTCCGTCTCGGAGCCGTCTGTCGTTT
>ERZ791906.1419-NODE-1419-length-17342-cov-3.215364_pt1 | contig 17342 bp, 34 predicted proteins | sample MGYA00510146_ERZ791906 | MGnify/ENA primary metagenome ERZ791906 (study PRJEB30046, sample SAMN00792096) | human gut metagenome | study: EMG produced TPA metagenomics assembly of the A metagenome-wide association study of gut microbiota in type 2...
TCGCAGCGAAATATGTAAAGGTATATCAGGAAAAGAAAAGGGGCGGACGCGAATGATCATATTCATCCTATGTCTAGTGATCAGCGGAGGCTTCATGTTCTTCATAAACTCATATAAACCGGAACTGAAAGAGAGCTTAAGAAGCAAAGGACTCGATCCTGATGATTTCGATATACTCATGGTTGTCGCAGGGGTTTTATGGCCTCTTGCTGTCGGAATGGATCTTGCACATGGTCTATTCAAAAACGATTGATCGATAGAAAGTGAAAGGACGACAAATGAAAGTTTTAGTAGTAGTGGATATGCAGAATGACTTCATCGACGGCGCTCTCGGTACGCCGGAAGCAAAAGCTATTGTTTCAAAGGTAGTCGAAAAAATCAAAGCTGTCGGTGATGACGATATTATTTGCGTAACAAAGGACACACATTACGCGGATTATCTCGATACACAAGAGGGGAAATTGCTCCCGATTCCTCACTGCCTTGTGGAAACGCACGGTTGGGAGATCGAGCAGACTGTTCAGAATGAATTAGACAAACGAGGGGAAACTCTCGTATTCGAGAAAGAAACGTTCGGTTCTGTTGATCTTGGTGACGCACTGGATTTGGTTTGGATCGACAATCTGGATGAAATTATTTTGGTTGGCCTTTGCACAGACATTTGCGTTATTTCCAACGCTTTGCTTATCAAAGCATATCTCCCAGAGGTAAAGATCACAGTAGATGCGTCCTGCTGTGCCGGAACAACGCCTGAAAACCATAAGAATGCGCTGGCAGCCATGAAAATGTGCCAGATTAACATCGAAAACGAGGAGGAAACCGTATGATTTCCGTAAATGGGGCCCTGATTGATTTTACCTGTTTTCCAGACGGAACGACTTCGTTTCGTTACGATCCAAGCTTGGAAGAAGAGGAGTTTGTCATCCAGTGGAAGTATGATGGTGATCATGAGTGCATTTTGCTGTGGTATCTGGTTCATCGTATACGAAGCTATGACTCTCGTGCTGAGATTATACTTCAGCTTCCGTATATTCCCAACGCGAGAATGGATCGTGTTAAAAGCTCTGACGAAGTTTTCACATTAAAATACTTTGCAGAGTTTATCAATAGTCTGTCTTTTGATTTTGTGGTTGTTCGTGATCCACATTCTAATGTAGCCCCAGCATTGCTCAATAACGTTAAGGTTCTCGATGCTAGATATTATATCATGCAAGCAATCGCGAATTGTATGACATGCGGAGAGGATTTGCTGCTCTGTTACCCTGATGAAGGAGCTGCAAAACGTTACACTGAGCTTCTGAAGCGCGAGCACGTTTTCTGTATCAAACACCGCGACTGGCGCACGGGGAATATCGAGGGGTTGGAGCTGACCAACCCGGAACTTGTCGAAGGACGCAACGTTCTGATTGTAGATGACATCTGCTCTCGCGGCGGTACGTTCACTCATACAGCCAAAGCACTCAGAGAAGCCGGGGCGAAGGATATTTTCCTTTATATCACCCATTGCGAAAACACCATCAAAAAGGGCACAATTCTGACTGACGGCCTGATTAAGCACGTTTACACCACCGGAAGCATTTATCGCGGCAACCACGAAATGATTACGGTTCTGTTCTGATAAGGAGACGAAACAATGATTGACTACAATCCGCTACTGTGCTTGGACTTCTACAAGACCTGCCACGCCGAACAGTATCCGAAGGGACTGACCCGTATGGTCAGCTATTATACGCCGCGAATGTCTCGTCTGGCAGACACAGATAAGGTAACGATGTTCGGCTTGCAAGCGTTCATCAAGGAATACCTGATTGACGGCTTTAACAAATATTTTTTCGAGCGAGATTTCGAAAAGGAAATCCTCCCGGAGTACAAGCGTGTGCTTGGCGCAACAATCGGAACTTCCGGCGTGGGCAAAGAGCGGCTGCTGAAGCTGCATAATCTCGGCTTTCTGCCTCTGATAATCAAGGCAGTTCCGGAAGGAACACGGACTAACATTCATGTGCCGCAGATCGAGATTACCAATACGTTGCCATCTTTTGTCTGGTTGGTAAACAGCATTGAAACCATGCTGTCCTGCACAATGTGGCACACGCAGGTTTCTGCGGAGGTTGGCTATCGGTATCGCCAGATCGTCAACAAGTACGCAGACCTGACCTGCGACGACGATGTTGACCGCGCCCGACTTCTCGGTGATTTCTCGATGAGAGGACAGGAGAGCGTCGAGAGCGCAACAAAGAGCTCGGCAGCGTTTCTGTTGAGTTTTCTCAATACAGCGACTGTCCCGGCTATTCTTTGGTTGGAACGAAATTATAACTGCAGCTGCGATCAGGAACCGGTTGGATATGGTGGTATTTCGACCGAACACAGCGTAATGTGCTCCAATGCCGCAGTTGACGGTGATGAGATTACACATCTGCGCCGACTGCTCACCGAGATTTATCCGCATAGCAGTTTCTCCGTTGTGTCTGACAGCTACGACTATTGGAATTTAGTTGATAAGCTGTTGCCGCAGCTCAAGAACGAAATCCTTGAACACAATGGAACTCTTTCTATTCGCGGTGACAGCGGTGATCCGGTCGAGGTTGTCACCCAGACAGTATTTCATCTCTGGAATATTTTTGGCGGCACGAGAAACAGCAAGGGATTCAAAGTTCTGAATCCGCATATCAAGGCGCTGTACGGAGACAGCATTACACCGCAGCGTTGCGAAAAGATTTACTCAATCCTGAAAGAGAATGGGTTCGCAATTAACAACGTGGCTTTGGGTGTCGGCTCCTTCTCCATGGAATGTCTGGAGACGATTGACGAAAATGGAAATGTCCAGTATAACCCGTATACGAGAGACACGTTCGGCATTGCGGTCAAGGTAACCTACGCAGAGGATGAGAACGGTAAGCCGATTATGATTTTCAAAAATCCAAAGACGGACACCGGCCATTTTAAGAAGTCCCAGCGCGGATGCTGTATCTTGCGGGAGAACGACGGCGAGTATTCTTACGAGGACGGACACACCTTTAAGGAAACATACGACCTTGATAATGAGATGGCACCTGTATTCATCCACGGTAATATGGTCAATGAATACACGCTGGCAGAGGTGCGCGACAGATTGCACGGAGGTAAATTCTAATGGGAAACGCAAAGACACTGAAAAATCATATTGTCCAGTGGATTATGAACTACTTCGAAGATAACGGCAAAGACTGTTACGCCGTTGTTGGCATCTCTGGAGGGAAGGACAGCAGCGTTGTTGCCGCTCTCTGTGCTGAGGCACTCGGCAAAGACCGTGTTGTCGGCGTGCTGATGCCGAATGACAAACAGTCAGACATCGAAGATTCGTACCGGTTGGTTGAGGCTCTCGGAATCAAAAGTGTCGAAATCAATGTCGGCGACGCTTATTCTATGATGCTCAGCGAAGGTTCGCACGAACTACCTATCAGCAAGCAGGCGGAGGTAAATCTGGCACCCAGACTTCGAATGGCGGCTCTGTACATGGTAGCGCAGTCTTTAGAGCACGGCGGCCGCGTAGCTAACACCTGCAATTATTCCGAAGACTACGTTGGTTACTCCACCAAGTACGGTGACAGCGCCGGTGATTTCAGTCCACTGTCCGGCTTGCTTGTCAGCGATGTCGTAGCGGTCGGTCACGAGCTGCCGATCCCTGCCGATCTGGTGGACAAGACTCCATCTGACGGACTTTGCGGAAAGTCTGACGAGTCAAATCTCGGTTTTACTTACGCTCAGTTGGAGAAGCATATCGTAGATGGCAGCTGTGGTGATCGAGAGATCGACAAGAAGATTTGCAATCTGCATTATAAGAACCTTCACAAGATTACGCCTATGCCGTATTTCAAAAAGCAGTTGTCCCTGGAAGGCTTCTAAGCTACAGGTTTGCGGTCAACCTTAAACCGCACTTTTACGGGTGAGTGGTGAACAGGAAACACCGGAGAGTAACATCATCGAAAAGCAGGTTCGAATCCTGCCTCGCCCGAATCTCACCGCAGATCAACAAGGCTTGCAAGCATCTGCGGTGAACAGTCCGTGCCTGCGAGGTGTCGTCGGACTATAATTCAGAAAAAACGCCTCGCTGCATTCCTCGGGACAGGTTTCGGCCGCAATTCGCGATATCGGCCTCGAGTTCGAATCTCGACCGGGGAGCCACATGGAGCAGTAAGCCTAAAGGTAAGGCAGTAGCCTTGAAAACTACCAGTAGCCCGAAAGGGTGTGAGATTTCGAAATTCTCCTGCTCCGCCATTGTGTTGGTGCAACGCACGCCGCACCGGCACAAATGTACTTAGAGCGGTGTTCTCTCACGTCACGTCCGTTAAGCGTGACAACTATTGTCGAAAAGAGGTGATTCTTTTGTACGACGTACTGACAATTGCAGATTACATTATTAGACGCTGCTCTGGCGAAGGGTATACTGTCAGCAACTTGAAGCTGCAGAAGCTGTTGTACTTCGTTCAGGCTGAGTTCCTTGTTGCGATTGGGAAACCGTGCTTCCGAGAGAAAATTGTTGCTTGGGATTTTGGCCCAGTGGTTCCGAAAGTATATCGTGAATTCTGTGTTTATGGATCTGCCCATATTCCAGTAGGTGCAGTTGCGATATCGGCGCTGCCCAAGAAAATAGCAACACTTATTGACGGTATCGTATTCACATGCCTACCGTTTAGTTCGTCGCAACTCGTCGAAATTACTCAACATCAACTTCCGTGGGCTGTTGCTTATGCCAAAGGCTACGGCAGCGAGATTACGAATGAATCAATTCTCAACTTTTTCGCGAAATAATATCTCCCTCCATGTACGGCGAGCGCAATCCGCGGCACGATGCTCGGCCGGTTCGACTCCGGTGAGGGAGAATCGGCTGACCTTTCCTGTCGATTCAGAAAAGAGGAGTGGCACAACCTTTTCGGTGTTTTGGTTAAACCGTGGTTAGGGCAACAAGCCCAACGCCCAATGCTCGACCAGAATGATGGTGTAAGACGCAAGCATTCAGCAAAAATAAGGTGTCCGAAATGAGCAGAACTTCGTGAATAAATTAACAGGTGAACCAAAGGGCGTAAGGAATGAGAGGCGAACCTGATAAGACGAAGCAGTCCGAGATAGCCTCGGACGGCGCGGGTGATTGCAAATCCGCGTGAACATCAATAAACCTCAGCACTGCTCGTGCGAACAGGCATCTTGATGGTGATGCACTCGAGATGAAAAAAGAGCCGGCATTAAAGTGTCTAAATTGAAAACGGGAGCGTTTATAGGGAACGGGAGTTGCATCCTGCCGTTTCCGAGTTACTGGTTGCCAACGAGAAGGGCGCGCCAGCAAATGAGCATCATCTGCAAGCGATACCCCTCGCAAACAGGTGGTTAGACGGACGCACATGGCGGATTCCGCGCTCGATCAGAAAACGGCCGCACAGCGGTATGATTGGTTGAGAACAAGCCCGCAAATTGGGGGAGAGTTTAGATGTCCGAGGGTTTGCTCAGATCTTCGGATGTCAAACTCGCATTAAGTTACATTGCGACAATTGCCGGAATAGACCGGCGGCTTAAACTTTATGGTCAAAAAGGAGAGGCGGTGATTTTAGTGGGAGTAAAGCAGAACGTAAAGCATTTCTTTAAGGGGCTGTACGAGGCAAATCTCGCGGCTCAAAAGGAAGTCCGTGGATTTAGCTATTTTGACATTCGATAAACACCGCCCGCGTTTCGCGGGCCAATATGCTGGCATGGCGCAATTGGCAGCGCATCTGATTTGTAATCAGACGGTTCTCAGTTCGAGTCTGGGTGTCAGCTCCATAATAAAACCATTGATCAACTGAGAGGTCGAGAAAATTGAAAATTATTAAACACGGGTTTCGTGAGCCGCCGAAGCCGATTGTGCATAGGGTGACCTGCGAAATATGTCATTGTGTATTCGAGTGTGAAAGTGATGAAATAGTCATCGATGCACAACGTGGTTGCGGATTTATAGCATGTCCAGACTGCGGTTCACCAATCGCTGTCACGAAAGTAAATTCATCGTATTATTAACACGGAAGGGAACAAAATATGAAATATCAAAAGAAGCCGGAATTTGTCGAAGCCATTCAGTGGACTACTGGATTTCGTATCTTTAAGAAAATCAAAGAGCTGTGCCAATCGTCCTGCTGTGTAGTTGAATATCGAGGTGACGATTATCTAACCCTTACTCATCCCGACGGCGATGTAATTTATGTCTACCCCGGAGATTATATTATTAAAAATTCTTTCGGAGCAATTATATGTTGGGGTAGAGATCTCTTCGAGAAAACATACGAATTGCCTGAAACAGAAGATGTTGAGGCCCAGAAGGAATGCGAAGCAATCTCTGTTGAGCCTAGCTGGCAGGAACGTATGCAGGGCGAATATCACGACCTCAAGACCCGCTACGAGAAGCTGCACCGCATGGTGACGAAGTACGAGGCCGGAACGCTTGATTTCACTCCCAACTGTTCTCTTGACCTGCTTCGTCAGCAGAAGCGTCACATGGGCGAATACCTGCACGATCTTGAAATTCGCGCCGAAGTCGAAGGAGTGGAGCTGTGAAAGTAATCAATCACGGAAAGTTCGGCGCACGAAGACATAGATGTGTCGGATGCGAATGTGTATTTGAGTATACGACGGACGATATCCATTACGAGGGCACAGACGACTACGAGGGCACAGACGACGGCTGGAGATTATTCGTTCTGTGCCCCGAGTGCGGCAGACCAGTAGCAGCTGTGTGGAGGAAGAGATAAACATGTGGGAAGATAACGACTACTGTTACGAATGCACCGGATACGGTGATGACTGGTACGAGGATGAGAACGGCGAACTTCAATCTCGCTGCGGTGACTGCCCGTTTAATCCGTCATACGATCCCGAGGAAGATTGGTAATGTACGACAGCTTCATCGACATTTGGGAGGGAAGCCCTATGTGGGGACAACACATCGAAGACTGGAAAACATCAGAAGAACAGAACGACGATTCATCCAACCGCTGGATTGTCGAGCTGGCGGATAACGGCTGGATGGATCACATCTGTCCTCGATGCCATTACAAGCGCAATCTGGACAACCATGTAATCAACACATATAGATATTGCCCGTACTGCGGCAAGCGACTTTATGGAGGGGGAAATGACGATGGGTCTCGACGTTACGATTAAGGAAGTGCAAGAGTTTCGCTGTCCAGACTGCGGCAAGCTCGTCACGACAAAGGATGTCAACGAGGTTAATGCCGGAGGGTCTGACTGGCGTGACTTCTTGAAGTCGATCAATTATTATACTGGGAACGGCGACTGCAACTGGTACGGAGAAGATATGGTACTTACAGAGGAACAGGCTCGTGCTCTCGCCGAGTATTCCGTCAAGAAGATTTACTGGCCGAACAACGAGATTGAAAAGCTCGTAGCTGTCGCTCTGCTGAGAGGTCATAAGGTGGTTGTCAATGCGGATTGGTGATACACAAATCATTTATTGCCGAAACTGCAAATTCTACGGAGTAGGAGAGGAAGGCGTTAAAGATTGTCTTAATCCGTATGGGTTATTCCTCTCCAAGTAATTTGATTTTTGCAGCTTAGCAGAGTTAAAAAGTAATAGCGAAGGAGAACAAAATAAAAGCTGGCTTAATGCTCGCGGTTAATCCACAAGCAAAAGGAAGAATGAAGGAGAAAGAGCAAAAATGAGTTTTCCATATCGAGAAAAAATGAACAATCTCAGAACTGGCGATATTTTTGAGAAAGACGGGGTTGTTTATGCAGCGTTAAGTGGACCTTCATATTTTGTGGACCTATCTTGCTGCACAATGATCGTGACAATACCAAAAATTATGAAAGAAAAAATGATTTTTGATGGCGATTTCGACTTCATTTTAGTCGTTCCGGAAGAAGAAGTTGAAGTAGTAGGCGTAGATATAAACGTGATAGCAAAACATAACGAAGTAGTTTGTCAGCAATCTAAAAAGAGGTAATTCAAGATGGACTTTCCACAGACAAAGAAAATGCGTGATCTCAGGACTGGCGACGTTTTTGTGCGAGACGACTTTACATATGTAGCAATCGCCGACCCATACTACGGCACAGTCTGGGTGACAAAGCCGGAATTCATAAACGAAGAGGGAGTATACAGCTACACATCGGCTGCTTTGCTGCAATACGAACCAGAAGATGAGGCAGAAGTCATCGGTCACGATGAGCGTTCTCCGAAGATGCTCCGGCGAAAATACACTTATTCTAACGGAAAGGAATAATCCAAATGCAACTTTACTGGCTCGTTCTTATCATCCCGTTCCTTGCTCTGTCTGTCATGGACGTAAAGAAGGCATGTGGGAAGATCAAAGAAGCTCGAAGGAACCCGGTAGTTCGTGATGACGCACTGAATCTCGGACTCTCCGTGTACTCACTGATTGTCTGTGCGGTTCTAATGATCCTGATGATGCTCGGGGTAATTGGATGATCTTCTGGGTCTCGCTCTTCGTTATAACTGTGACAATGGATTGGCTTATTGTTAATGCGTCAACAGAAGAAGAAGAACTAGTCGCAGCAGTTCTCGGAATCATAGCGATGATTATGATACTTGTGTACTTTGTGCGGTAAGGAGATTTTATGACAGCAGGAATTATTGCACTCTTATTCGGTGTGGCCGGGTTTATCATAAACACGTCCTCTGGCCGAGTAAAAGGCGACCGAATTCTACGATGGCAGCTTAGAAGTGCCGCAGAATCGTGTTTCATCTTCTCGGTTTTGTTCTGGATGGCTTTCGCATTCCACTTGATTTGTACGATGAGAGGTGCGTAACGTGAAAAAATATGTGAACACAGCAATGATTACTTCTGGTTCCGCGGACGATTTTAATAAACGTTTAGCAAGTACGATTGAGGATTTTCAGAATCATGGCTGTGAAGTTGAGGTTCAGTATCAAACTGTGTTCAGAAAATCTTCAGAACATTTTCTATACACCGCGTTGGTTCTTGCACACAGATATGAATAAGAAAGGCTGATTTGATTATGCAATACGTTCCAAAAATTCAAAAAGGTGATATTGCTGACATATATGTGGCTGGCATGAAATTATTCTCGGTCAGACTCGGAGAGATTGATTGTTCTTTCGAAACGGCCGAAATCAGAAATGAAGTCAGGCCGGGTGTAGTTGAAGTGACAATTCCTGCGGATTTTGTACCTAACTGCAAAATCACAATAGAAGGAACTGTCCAGTCAGACGTAGAACTCTCCTTTACAAAATCCGTATCGCCCGAGAGGGCCGCTACGGCTGACGATATGATCAGCGAATTACAACAATTCATTGTCGAAAAGTAAATCTGAGCGTGAAAGGAACTGAATCAGATGGCAAATAATAATTATTGGATAGGCAAAGAGGCACGAGCTAAAAGGGCTGCCGAATGGACAACTAAGAATACGAGAGAACACAGCGAGGAAATAAGACGAAGCGTTGCCAACGCTAAGATCTACGATGATGAGGATGGACGCAAGCGCGTTTTCATGCCAGGCGCACCCACCTCTGTGCCGGTTCTTCGCTTGCTCGCAGAAGATTCTGTTACGGCACTTTGTAATTGCAAAGCAAAGCATCCCTCGCAAAAGGTCGCCGTGCTCAATTTCGCGTCCTACAAGAACCCCGGCGGCATGTTCCTAAAGGGCAGTCGTGCACAGGAAGAGTGCCTGTGCCACGAGTCGTTCTTGTATAATGTGTTGCGTGAGTTTGAGGAAGAGTATTATAGTCAGAATCGAAAAACGCTGCGCCGAGCAATGTACACCAATCGCGCCATTTATGCCCCTGATGTACACTTTTACCACAACGGGGGAGATGTGACCTGCGACGTCATTACATGTGCAGCTCCCAATTTTTCTGCAGGTGCCAAATACGCGAACGTAGATCCCGCAACTAACAGCAAAGCCTTATTTTCTCGTATCCGCTTTGTTTTGGACGTTGCCGCAGCGCAGAAAGTAGATACGCTCGTTCTTGGCGCGTTCGGCTGCGGTGTATTTGGACAGAACCCAACGAAGGTAGCTGAGATTATGCGAGACCTTGCAGGAAAATATCCCTTTGCTGAAGTCATATTCGCAATACCTGACCCAAACCATGAGAACTATGTTTCGTTTGCTAAGGTTTTCGATAATCACTAATTTTCGGATTACTAGAAGGAGGATTTTATATGGACTTTTCTGAGCGATTCCCTGACATGAAAGTCGGAGAAGCAAAGCACGCACTTCTCAAGCATCAGATCAGCTTGCCATGCTGTATCTGTGGGAAGAAAACTCCATTCTCCGATCTCCGTTTTGGGCGAAGACTTTGCAGTTCAGAATGCTTTGATTACTTTTATGAGGATGTGTACGGATGAAGAAGATTTTTATTGCTGCTACGGTTGTTTGCTTATCCTTGGTGACATTAACTGGCTGTTCGGTTACGGTGCGAGAGTCATCTGAAGATCCCGATGCCATCTCGACTATTGGACTTAGATCAAGCCAAGGAAGCGGATTGTTTTGTGACGTTTGCGGTAAAGAGTTGAGTAACCGAGAATGCGGCGAAGACTATCAGATTACGTTTTTCAGAGGGCGTCTCGTAGAGGAGACCTACAACTTAGTATGTCCTGATTGCGCAGACAACATTGAAGCGTACATTGAACAATTAAAGAACAGAGATGAGAAATGAGGTTTTATGAAGATCAGAGGATTCACCAGTTCGGATTCCCCGAACTTAGAAAAAGATATGAAACAGGCATTGCTGTATCATTCTATCGTAAAGGTCGAAGAGGTAGACGGTCAGACCGGTCGGCTTATTTTAGACGATGGTACGCGGCTGATCGTAATCGGGAACGAGGGCTGTGGCGGCTGTGGCAATGGGTGGTTCTACTTAACCAAGCTCAACACTTGTGAAAATATGATTACGGATGTTAAGTGTTCCGATGATTTTGATGATGGGGATGAAGTGTTCTCGCTGTTCGTTTATTCTGTGAACCAGCCAGCAACCGAAGTTCTTCGTTACGAAGGTTATGACAACGGATGTTACGGAACAGGTTATCGTGTTTATGTCGAAATCGAGGAATAAATATGAAGAAATTTTTCATTATGGTTGCGGTCATTTTCTCTCTTCTCGCCCTGCTGACCGGATGCAGTGATGCGGAGATAGTCGGAGACAACCGTTTAGAGCAGACCCTCGCCAGAGACTTTGGCGGCACAACTATCATCAACCTCGAACCAAATCTGAAACTCGAAGAGATTACTTGGAAGGACGACGACCTTTGGTATCTCACTCGACCGATGCGCGAGGATGAGGAGCCTGAGACGCACACCTTTACAGAGAAGGGCGGTCTCGGAACCGTCTTTGATGGTGGCGCCGTTATTGTCGTTGAGAGAAAGGAATAAATCTGATGACCAGAGTATTTTGTGACATCTGTGGAGAACAAATCTATTACGGACTGATGGAACCAGTTTACAGAATCAATATGCATGCAATAAGCGGGAATGTAGTCAATGGAGACGAATCTTATGACTACGAGGAAGTTTGTTCTAAGTGCGTCAAGAATATCGCATCCTATATTAAAGGAATGCCCAGACCGTACATACTACCTTCTGAAGACGTAAAAGGTTAATTTGGAGTGATTCACAATAGGCAAAGCAAACCGCAAATGGCTGAAAGAGAATCAGAAGAAGAGGAGAGAACAGTGACCAAAGGACGTTACACCAGAGATTTTTATTTCCTGCCGACCATTCTGCTTCACAACGGTGAATGTTACGTTAGCATTGAACTGGCATGGCTTAAATGGTATATCGGCATTGTTTTAATGGAGGACGACTAATGAATCGCACGACTGTTAACATCTCAGATTTGAGTCCCAAAGCACAGGAGCTTTACCACAAAATTATGAGAGGCGAATATCTCACAGAACAGAGCGAAGACATTCCTCTGCCGATGCACCGCTATTTCTGTCAGGCGCTTCATCTGGTTCGCGGCTGGTTTGAAAGCCACCAAGACCAGATGAAGTTATACTGCATGAACAACACAGCCGGGGCAATCGCCATTCTCAAAGAGATGGAGAAGAACCCCGACGAGCTAATGAAGGGCGACTTCGCAGAGTTCCCGGTTCCGGAACCGTTCAACACGAAGTTCAAGAAAAAAGCAAGGAAAATGCGAGAAAAACTCGCGAAAAGAGAGAAGAGTGAGTAAAGATGGGAATTCCACAGATTATTGTCCTCGTCTGGACAGCATTAGAACTCTACATTGGGTGGTATTATCATGGACAGCCGCTACCGGGAAAAATTGATTTTCGCGTACAGGGAATTTCGTGCGTGATTAAACTCATTGTTCTGGGGGCTGGTGGCTTCTTCGGCTAATAAAAAAGCTGACGTCAATCGTCAGCTTTTAAGGTTTGAGCGAGTTTCTTTTTCTCGCGGCATTTTTTAATTCGCATTGAGTTCACAGTAGCTTCCCAATCTTTGCGTGGCCCTTTACTGTAGGGAAGATAGGAAGAGACCGAGCTGGTTGAAATTTTTAAGAGCTCGGCGATGTTTTTAATCGGCATACCCGAAGCATAGAGATGTTGAATTTGTTCAGCGCGTTCTGAAGTAAACAAACCAGCAGTAATAAGGGATCTCCGGACAGTTTGATAAGAAATGTTCAAATCCGCGGCAACCATTTTCATACTTTCTAATGCTGTGTACCTATCTAAAATGTCCTTATACTGACTCATTGTCTCACCTCTTTATTAAATTATACCATAAATAAGTTACGGGAACAAGGAGTGAAATCTATTGTCAACATACGTTATGGCCGACATCCACGGCGAAATTGACCGTTTCCACGCGATGCTCGACCTTATCAAATTCAGCGCGGACGACCAGCTTTACATCATCGGCGACATCATCGACCGAGGGTCGGAAGGACTTACAATCCTTCAGGAAATCATGGATAAAGGCAACGTTCATTTTATCCTCGGCAACCACGAGGACATGATGCTCGGCACACTCAGTCAGCACTCATACTCGGGTGCGAGAACCATGTGGAAGCAGAACGGCGGCGACAAGACCTATCGCGAACTGCTCTATCATATGACATCCGCCGACCGTGAGCGTATCCTCGCTTACTGCCTGAACAGACCGGCAATGGAGACAGTTGAGGTAGGCGAAACCTCGTGGACTTTGGTTCATGGGCGACCCTCAACCAAGTTCCTCGACATGATCTGGGGTAGGGTGGAAGCTGATGACGATTTCGGCAATGCACATTATATTGTGGGGCACACGCCGACCTGTTATCTGACCAAGCGATTCAAAGAGCCGTACCACATCTTTCACGGCAAGGGATTCCTTTGCATCGACTGCGGATGCGGGAATTTGACGAATCCATACCGCCGACTGGCTTGTTTGAGGCTGGAAGACATGGCTGAATATTACGTCTAAGAGACGCCGCACGACTGTGCGGCGTTCATTTTCCCTCCATTCAAAAATATTTTCAAAAAATCAAAAGAAGTTTGGATTTTCGCGTCTCAAAATCGCGATTTTTGTATAGTAGTATATGTAGAGAAAAAACGAGAGCGACCACAGAAAGCGAGTGAGCACATGAGAGAATACCGCAATGATGGAAGGAGTTGCCGGGTGACCGGCTGTTGAGCTGCGAGACCGCTGCGGCAACCGTGTGATCGCCAAGATCAAGTGGAAAGACTTTAAGTATTTTGCCAGAAAGGAAGAATGAGTATGAGTGAAGAAGCAAAACTGAATCATGCGTTTCTGGAACGTTTTGACCGTAAGGAGACATTCGACGAATGGGAACGCCAGATGATGGCTTGGGGCGAGGTTGGCACTGAAGTTGATCAGATCGAGAACGACAGTGGACGATGGACAACGTGCATGACAACGGTTTTCGAGATCGGCGGCCGATATTTCGCAATCGACTGGGATCGCGGACTTACTGAACACCAAGAGAACGAATACTGGAATCAGCCTTACGAAGTGACTAAACTCCGGTATGAGAAAACGATGGTGGTAACAGAGTGGATTCCGATTACGGAGGAGAACGATGAGAGACCCCGCCAGAATTGATGAGTTCTGTGACCGGCTGAAGATCGCATGGAAGAAGCTGCCGGACTGGCGCTTCGGCCAGTTCATGATGAACTGCTTGGGGTCTATGCACGCGCAAGGCCGCGACCCGTTCTTCCCGGAAGAGCCGGAGATGATCGAGTTCATCGAAAAATACGCCGAAAAATACGGAGTCGGCGATTGAACAACCAGATAGAATTACGAAAAGAGGAATTTTTATGAGATTAGCGAAGGGAACACGCGCGAAAATTATTCATCCGTTCTTCAATCATGATCGGATTGGAGACGTTTTCGAGGTCGCAGAATGTAATTCCGAGTCTATTACGTTGAATCGGTGCTATTCCGATTCAAGATCTTACCTGCAGGCGTCATACACCCTGCCAACAGAGGAGTTCGGCGATTTCTTCGAAGTTATCGGTATGGAAGAGCCGAAGAAAACGTCCGACGACAAGGTAATTACACTCAGTTTATCCGAAGACGAGCTTGATGCTCTCTGGGCGAAGTCCGCTTCATTTGTGGATCTCAAGAGGCGCCTGAAGCTCGTCTCTAAGGACAAGAATAAGGTATCGAAGAAGCAGCGCGAGTGGACTGACTGGAAGCGATGGGGCGAAGACCAGTGGTACGAGTATTCCGTCAGCCGTCCGGTTGGTCAGTCTGCAAAGGTAAAAGTGAGAACGCCCGACGGCTTTATTGGCACTGCATCCTGCAATCCGGGTGATGATTTCGACCTTTCTTATGGTGTCGAGTTGGCATCCATTCGAGCCGAGATTAAAAATACCAAAAATGATGCAGAGATCGCATTCAGAGATTACCTAATTGAAAAAAGATGCGTCGAAGATCTGAAAAAGCGTTTAGAAAAAGTGCTGAGTCGAGCTTACGGAAAGGCGGCGAAGTAATGACGGACAAAACACAGTTTTTAAGCCCGGAGCAGTTGGCCAAGAATCGGGAAGAGTTTCTGGAAGTTTTGCGTGATAACGTAAAGCGTGACGGAGTGGAAGACCTGATTGCTTATCTGGAAGATGGCGATTTCTTCACAGCTCCATCTTCGACCAGATTTCACGGGAACTATGAGGGCGGCCTCTGCGAGCATTCGCTGAATGTATGCGACTGTCTGTACACCCTTCATGACAGATATAGGAAATTCAATTACAGCGACGAAACACTGACAATCGCGGCTTTACTTCACGATTTATGTAAAATCCGCGTCTACTCCAAACAGCCGGCGTTCCGCAAGGACGCAGACGGCCGTTGGGAGCAGTATATGTCGTTCAAATTCGACGAGGTATTTCCGGGCGGTCACGGCGAGAAGTCGTGCTTCATCATTCAGCAGTTTATGAAGCTGACGCCAGACGAATATCTGGCAATTCGTTGGCACATGAATGGGTTTGACAGTGCCGTCAAGGGCGGCGACCGAGCAATGAACGCGGCAGCCGAGAAGTGCAAGCTCGTACCGATGCTTCAGTTGGCCGACATGGAAGCCAGCCACATGCTCGAAATCACCGTGGAGCACTAAGGACAACACACCCGGCAAAGGGTTAAATATACAGAATCACAGTTAAGGAGTGACAAACATGGGTATTCCCAAGCACAAGCCAAGCGCGAAGCAGAAGTCTCGCGCCAAGTATCAGAGCGAGAACCGTCTCGCAAAGAATAAGGAGCGACGCCAGAAGAAGCACGAGAAGCGTCTCGAGTATTTCAAGAAGCGCCACGAAAAGAAGCAGGAGGCAGGAGGAAATTGATATCAAAGAAGACTTAACAGGCCAAACATTTGGGCTTTTGACCGTGGTGGGATTTCACGGATATAAGGAATATCCGTCGGGTCAGCGTCATGTGTTGTGGGATTGCAAATGCCAATGTGGAAACGATTGCGTAGTGTTGGGAATGTGTCTAAAAAATGGAGGTACTCGCTCATGCGGATGTTACAAACACGGTGGCCGTAGAGATAACGAGTACCAATTCACAGATAAAGGCTATGTTATCGGTAAACCCACTAACAGCGATAATTTGTTCTATGTTGATAACGAAGATTTTGAAACTATCAAAAATCACATATGGTCTGAAAGACGAGGATATATGATGACGTATATCAACTGCATGCGTGTCCGGATGCACAGACTTATTATCGGGGAAGAAAACATTCCCGAAGATATGGTTATCGACCATATCAATCACAACACGAGAGACAACCGACGTTGCAATCTTCGAGTGGTGACGAAACGACAAAATTCGTTAAACTCGAGAATGCAGTATAACAATACGTCCGGATATCCCGGCGTAGGGCTCGTTGATAACAACAAATGGAAGGCCACCATTGTGGTGAATGATAAACAAATCACGCTCGGAAGGTATGACACCAAAGAAGAGGCTATTCGAGTCAGGAAAGAAGCTGAACGAGAATATTTTGGTGAATTTCTCAATGTCTATCATGACTCTACTCTTTCACAGGTTGTCACCCCGGAAACCGATTATATCAAATTAGGAGGACAGAATGGACAGCATCTTTCAGACACTATATGACGTTGATGTCACACCAAAAATTAAGAAGAAAAACAATCTTTCTTATATCAGTTGGGCATCCTCTTGGGCAGAAATCAAGAAGCGATTCCCAGATGCAGCGTATAAGATTCACACTTGCCAGCCAGAGCCATACGAGGAAACCATCACAGAGTACAAGGACGGCGTTCCGACCGTTTCCCACACCGTTAAGCGCACTCCACAGCCGCGTCCGTGGTTTGACGATGGTAAGAGTGCATGGGTTGAAGTCAGCGTGATTATCAACGGAGTGGAAGCCAAGGAAACGTATCCTATCATGGATTTCAAAAACGCCGCGATGCCAGCGGATAAAGTAACTTCAACCGATGCAAACAAAGCGAAGATGCGTGCTCTTGCTAAGGCTTGTGCATTATTCGGCTTGGCTTTGTACATTTACGAGGGCGAGGATATGCCGGAAGGCGTCAAGAAGGAACGTACCGGTCTGGCCGACGCTCGTAAGAAAGTCGTTTCCGCCGCGCAGGCAGCCGTTAAGAAGGGCGTTGACCGCGCCAAGATCTATGCGCTGATTGCCGAGAAGAATAACGGCAACGATTCGCCGACCGAAATCCCGACCATCGCACTCTGCACCGAAATCACCACCGCCATTAAGGCAATGAAGTAAAACAACCAAGAAGGAGATATAAATTTGAACAAGATCGTAATTATTGGCCGCCTGACTCGCGACCCGGAGCTCAAGTCCACCAACGCAGGTACTTCCGTGTGCAACTTCTCTGTTGCTGTAGACCGTACTTACCGTGACAAGGAAG
>ERZ791906.1429-NODE-1429-length-17196-cov-3.264395_pt1 | contig 17196 bp, 14 predicted proteins | sample MGYA00510146_ERZ791906 | MGnify/ENA primary metagenome ERZ791906 (study PRJEB30046, sample SAMN00792096) | human gut metagenome | study: EMG produced TPA metagenomics assembly of the A metagenome-wide association study of gut microbiota in type 2...
CGCTAGGATCTTCTTTGTCTCCAGAAGTCCTCACTTTCTTCGTTCTGCCAATCCATAACCAAGGTGTCAGCTTTGCTCCTTATCTACATCTAATAAATAGAAAAAATAAATTTCTCCCATTTTTTATATACTATTAAAGAACTATTAGATATTCTAATATATCGTGCATTTATGGAAATCCTCTCCCTAAGTTCATCATTATTAAGAACCCACTTAATGGCGTCTGAAAGACGTTTCTTATCATCACATGGTACAAGCAGACGATTCTCCATATTAGATATCAATTCCCGAGCACCTCCCCCGGCACAATCTGTTGATATACATGGTAACCCTAGCGCCATTGCTTCCATTAATGCATTGGGCATTCCTTCAAAATCCGATGAAAGAACAAATAAATCAGCATCCATTAACTCTGTAATAATATCATTTTTAAATCCACCGAAAGCGACTTTATCAGTCAGTCCCAAGTTATTAACCAGCAATTGAAGTTCGCTTTTAAGAGGTCCATCGCCATATAAAAAGAGGCGGTACTGCGGATAATCCCTTGATACAATAGCAAAAGATTCAATAAGCAATTTTTGATTCTTTTGACTATTTAATCTTCCTACAGTAACTATTTTATTCCCACCCCTATACGCATACGGGGCTTCAAGAAAAACATCATTTATTGCATTTGGAATAACTTTTTTTTTATTACAAAATGTATTATACCAATCCTGTACTACTGTAGTTTGAAATACAGCTCCATCAGCGCGATTACAGAAATACCTAAAAATAAATCTATATATTTTTGAATAATTATCAGGATTATTTCGTTCACTGAATATTAATTTACAAGGTATATCTCTCCTAAACAACAACGACATCGCTATAGGCAATTCCAGGAAACTGACTAGACACTCATCTGAATCTAATTTTTTTAAAATTCTTCTTGATATTTCAATCTCTTTTACATGTCTAAGAATAGAACCTATATTTGCATTAAAATAATTACAAATGAATATCGTATTCACACGCGAATCCAAATGATACTTAGACTCATCCCCTCTTAATACGATAATAGATACAGAATGATTGTTATTCACTAAGTAATTTGCCAAATTGCAAACTACTCTTTCTGCCCCACCACCACCAAGGGTAGTTATAAAAAAAGTTATCTTCACTTATTTAACTGCCTTTCTATAAACATCTTCCATTTTCTTAACAACATCCTTAATACAATAGCCGCTATTACGTATTTCTTGTGATGTATCTCTTTTCTTAATAGGAATACTAATATGATCGAGTACGTAATCCGCCCATTTTTCTTCCCCGTTATAAAGAGATATATATTTAATCAAGCTTGTTACCGTATGCTCCCGAGAAATGGTGCTGGAAGTAAATACCTCAACACTAGCAGCTTGTGCTTCGACTAGAGTAACGGATAATCCCTCATAAAGAGAAGGAAATATCATAGCATCAATTGCTTGCAATAAATCTGGGATATCTGAACGTGCCCCCATCAGCAGTACTTTCTCTTTTATTCCTAGCCTTTCTATTGTTTGTTCAATAGATTTTCTTTGTTCCCCGTCACCAATAATCCATAACTTTGAGTTAGGCATTTTCTCGTTAATAAATTTAAAGACCTTTAATAAGAAAAGATGATTTTTCTCTTTTGACAATCTACCCACGTGGCCAAAAAGAATTGTGTTCTTATCAATTAAATATTTATCTCTAATTTCTTTTCTTTTTGATTCATCATAGCAGTACTTTGTAGGATCAATTGCATTCCTTATTAATTCAAATCTAGGGTTATCCTGAATATTGCTACCGAACATGTATTTCCCCGCATCGATTGAACACGCAAAAAAACAATCCCCATAATGCAAAAAAAACTTTTGTATCCCCCTCATAAAGAACTTTTTGACTATAGAATTATCTAATCCAGGATTGGTGCTATGTGAATGTAAAATAATACTTTTAGCATATGCTTGCTTAGCTGCAATTAATCCAACTACTAATAATGCGGGTCGCCCAGCGTTTATATGCACTACATCATAATGTCCGCAATGGATTATGTTTTTTATTTTTGAAATTCCTTTATAGTATCCTCTTACAGTACTTTTTCCCCTAAAAACCGATAACTCATAAATTTTACAATTCTCCAAAATATCACCATACTGATCTTGAATAAGTGGAAAGGTATTCTCTCGAATAAAACAAAAATCAAATATATATTGACTTTTATCAATATATTTATAGTAATTAAGAAGCATTCTCTCTACACCACCAAGAGAGTCTCCACCACCCAATATTTGAAGAATTCTAATTTTATTACTCATCTAATACACACCACTCTATAAATTCTCTCACTGAACCATTACCGCCATTTTTGTTTGAAACAAAATGAGCAATATTTTTAACATTCTGAACAGCATCAGATGGACAAGCTACCACACCCTGAGCTTCTATTATTTCTTCCATGCAACGCAAGTCGTTGATATCATCACCAATATATGCCACAGTTGATAAATCAGATACAATTTCTCTTAGTTTATCTATTTTATTTGAAACGCCCTGATATACATTTATAATACCTAGCTCTTTACATCTATTTAGAACAATATCTGATTCTCTTCCTGTAATAATAACCGGTGTGATTCCGTGTGGAATCGCAATGTCGTGAATACCACACCCGTCTTTAATATTAAATGCTTTAAATACCTCTCCATTGTTCCCCATATAAATTTTTCCATCTGTAAGAGTTCCGTCAACATCCATAACAAGATATTTTATTCTTTTTTTATCCAACAATTCCAACTCCAATAATGTCTTGCAATCTAATAGTACCGATTGCTTTTCCATCTTCGCAAACTACCAAGCATGAAATATTTCTATCCTTCATCATTCTTAAAGCTTCGATAGCTAACTTATCTCTGCTAATTGTAAATGGTTCGCTACTCATAATATCTTCGACTTTCATATTATATATATCTACACCTTTTTCAAGTTGCCTCCGAAGATCACCATCTGTTATAATTCCAACCAGCTTATCTTCAATTTCAACCACAGAAACAGCGCCTAAGCCTTTTTTACTTAATTCGATGATTGCATCTTTAAGAGGTGCACTAACATGAACCTTCGCATTCTTTTCACCCTTAGTCATCAAGTCATCAACTTTGAGAATGAGTTTTTTTCCAAGTAGTCCTGAAGGATGAAACTTGCAAAAATCAACATCCTTAAAGCCATAAATACCACTTGCCACTACGGCCAAAGCATCTCCATAACACAATACAGCCGTTGTGCTTGATGTAGGTGCCAGCCCCAGATAGCAAGCTTCTTCAAATTTAGGAAGAATTTGCACAACATCACTTGTTTTAGCCAAGGTAGAATTAGGATTTCCTGTGATTCCAACCAAAGTTGCGCCAATCATTTTAATATTAGGAAGAATCTTTACAATCTCATCAGACTCACCACTAAAACTAATTGCTATCACAATATCATTAGATGATACCATGCCCAAGTCTCCATGCATGGCTTCAGCTGGATGTAACTTGAAAGAAGGTGTGCCTAAAGATGAAAAGGTTGCTGCAAGTTTAGCAGCAATATGACCCGGTTTTCCCATCCCAGTGATAATAACCTTACCTTCACAATTAACAACTAAGTCAAGGATTCGAAGGAAAATATCATCTAAAGCATCTCTGGTTTTTTCCAGAGCAGTTATCTCACTATCAAAAACTTTCTTTGCTTCCAATAATCTATCCACAATTATCCCCCATTAATGTACTGCTTCATAAACCTTAATAACTCGTTTCAGTAATTTCTCAAATTCATCAAGCCTTACCATATTTGAACCATCAGATTTAGCGTGATCTGGATTTGGATGTACTTCAAAAAATAATGCATCCGCACCTGCAGCAACTGCCGCTTTTGCAAGTGGTTCAACATTTTTTCTATTGCCGCCAGTTGCATTTCCCTTACCACCCGGTTTTTGTACACTATGAGTTGCATCAAAAATAACCGGATAACCAAACTTTTTCATTTCAACAATTCCTGTCATATCAACAATCAGAGTATTATAGCCAAATATTGTTCCTCTTTCACAAAGCATAATGTTGCTATTTCCCACTTCTTCCAGTTTGTTAATAACATTTTTCATATCCCACGGAGCAAGAAATTGAGCCTTCTTCACATTGATAAGTTTTCCAGTCTTTGCTGCTGCAACAAGAAGATCTGTCTGTCGACAGAGGAATGCTGGAATTTGAATAATGTCACATACTTCTGCAACCTTCTCTGCTTGCCAAGGTTCATGAATATCGGTACAAATCTTTAACCCGTATGTGTCCTTTACTTTCTTAAGAATTCTCAAACCCTCTTCAATACCAGGGCCTCTATAGGAACTGATACTGGTTCTGTTTGCCTTATCAAAAGAAGCTTTAAAATAATAGTCTAAGTCCAATTTCGCAGCTATTTCTTTAATAGTTTTTGCAATATACATCACATTTTCTTCGGACTCGATAACACATGGTCCGGCAATTAACATAAATTTACTCATTTCCAATTCCCTCCGCCTCTGCCAACTTGCACGCCAATTCATAATCCTTCGGCTCATCAATATCTACCGCTTCAATTCCAGATACTTCTTGAATATACGGATTGAAACCAATTCTTCTATTGTGAACCGTGAATATTTCTTTCTTAAACATAAAGAATGCACTTGTCTCTACCCATATTGGTTCCATGTCTTGTGTTCTTGGTACATCATTCAAATCGTAATTGATTGGTTTTCCCTGGTACCAAGCAAAAGTTTGAATTTTTTCAGCTGAAAATGCAGAATCATTCTCACCTGACAAGATATGTGAAAGAGCATTTTCGATGGACGATACCTTAATAAAAGGAGAAGTAGTATGGGCTAAAACATATACGTCAGCATCTACTTCATTAATGAAACTGCGATAAATATCAAATCCCTTTACTAAATCACCGTCAAGCCATTTTTCTCTTCGCTTAAAAATTACTCCCTCTGGCAAGTACTCCTTTACTGCCTCATCGCTACAGTATACACAGACTTCATCAATTCCTTTCGAATGAACTAATGAATTACACAAATGCCAACACAATGGGTGTCCGGCTATTGGTAGAATATTTTTATGTGGTAATCTTTGTGAATTAAGTTTAACTGGTACTAACGCTATTGTTTTCATGCACTGACCTCCTTCAATTTAATTCAAAAATATCTACAATCTTTTTAGCACAATAGTTATATGCTCCATCTGGATTTCTATAGGAGAATCTCTCTATATCCATTTTTTTAGTGTATTCTTTATGAACCATAACATAATCGATAGCTTTTTTTAAAGAATCTGAACTATCACATACGGCATATGCAAAATCTTTATAGAATAATTCGGGTTCTTCTTTGAACTCCCACAAGATTAAAACTCCTGAGATTTGTAGTGCCTTGGAAAGCAGTGATGAATTATGTCCTATGTATGTTCTAACATAGGGCAGTTCTGAACTTGATATATATTCAACATTTTTATTTTTAAAAAATTTGTAATACATTTCTTTATTGCTTCGTGGATGAAATTTTATGTAAAGTTTAACTTCATCAGGGATAGATGATGATAATGCTTTCAAAAATTCTTCAAAAATATGTAAAGAAACATGACCATCTTCAACATGTACACTCGGAATATAGCAAATTGCCTCTTCTAACGAATAATCACTCTTCAAATCATCTACATCATGGTTTCCCATAATATAAATACCTTTTTTATCATATCCATAGTTGTCATGGTAGTAATTTCGCCAATGATCTCCAATAACAAAAGCGACCTCTCCTCTAAGAGGTGGATTAAATTCATTCTGTATAGTAGTCGTCACATTATATTTTTTTGTTAAAATCGAATGTATAATCTTAAAGAAAGACTTGTGTTCAACATCACACATAATCTTAATAATTCCAAAGTAGTTAAGTGTCTTTTTTGCTTTACTAATAGCCTGCAATATTTCTCTAATTCGCACATTATTCAAAGAAGCCCCATCATACAACAAGCCATGTTGCAGCATTACTATCTTCGCACCTGATCTTCTTGCAATCAGGATTGCATCTAAATCAGGAGTTGTATTTTGCGCAAATACTACAACATCTGCCTTTAGCTCCAACAAGTATTTATTTATTTTTTTGATTCTCGTACTAACAAATACTTCATCAAAGCTATTTGAAGAGTTGTATGGATCTGTCGGATTTTCTGCAGTTTCATACACAACACCATATGTACATACCCGAGCGTATTGTTTCATTTTTTTAGATACTTCATTTCCAACACGAAGGATTTGATTCCACGTTGTGTCAAAAAATACTATTTTTTTTTCAGCACTATTATTATTCATACTCTATTACTTAAACCTTTTATATTTATTATTTCCGTCTATTCTCGTTTTTTATTTATATTCCTTACCAAGCACAGCAAAAACGGTTCTGAACATGGTTGCTATGTCGCCAAAAAAGGAGAAATCTTTAATACTCTCCAGGTTATACTTCATCTTGTCTGGAAGCACTTCTTTCATATAGACCTTATCTACATCCACAGCATTCTCTAACAACTTCGCTTCATCTTTATATCGAATGCTAGCCTCTGATGTAATGCCAGCCGGAAGAAGTAGCGTGGCCATATATTCCGGTTTATACTTATCAACATATTTCACTGCTTCTGGTCTTGTACCCACAAAACTCATATTACCAGAAATTAAATCCAGTACTTGAGGAAGTTCATCCAATCTACATCCTCTCAGTTTCGCACCAACTCTTGTAACACGGCTATCATTTCCAACAGTCACAGCAGTTCCAATCTTGTCAGCACCAGAGACCATCGTACGAAACTTATGAATTTTGAAATGTTTACCATATGTGGTAATCCTCTCCTGTCTGTAGAAAACCGAACCTTCAGAATCAAATTTAATTAAAAGAGCAATAATTGCCATAGGAAGCGACAGCAGTATAAGAAGAATCAAACCACCCACAAAATCAACAGCTCTTTTTAAGAAAAGACTTCCCCTCTTTTTTCTCAACACCTCATAATATGGCTTAACCTCTTCGTTCTTCATAAAATCGGGCAAATCTTCCCATTTCCTCAGTACCATAAAATTTCCCTCTCCCAAAAACCAATATCAACTAACTCCAAAGAGGGAACAACCCCTCTATTATTTTAAATACTTCCCAACAACCTCTTTAAAGTTCTCAATCACATACTCTACATCATTATCGCTTAGTAGCGTATGAAGTGGTAATGTAATTAGGTTAGAGTAATAGTTGTATGCCTTCGGGAAGTTCTTAATATCCCACCCAAGTTCCTTGTATGCAGTCATCATCGGAAGCGGCTTATAATGAACATTACAATTCACTCCTCGTTCTGCAAGCTTTACTATTATTTCTCGTCTCTCTCTGTCACCGATTCCCGGCACTCTACTTAAATAGAGATGGTTAGAACTTTGAAAGTTCTCGCCACTGTGGACGAGATGTTTCACTCCCATCTCATCACACATTGCATCATAACGAGAACTAATTTCTTTTCTCTTTATGAGTAGGAATGGATATCTCTCCAACTGTCTCAGCCCAATTGCCGCCATGATGTCGGTCATATTGCACTTATACCAAGGCCCAATAATGTCATATTCCCACGCGCCAACCTGCGTCTTAGCAAGAGCATCCTTACTCTGTCCATGTAGTGAATAAAGTTGGTACTGATGATACAGCTCATCATTATCAATGCCAGGAATATCTCTCCATGTACTAGCTCCACCTTCTGCAGTCGTAAAGTTCTTAACCGCATGAAATGAGAAATCCGTAAAGTCAGCTATCTCACCAGCCATCTTCCCATTTCTACTTGCACCCAATGCATGTGCAGCATCCGAAAATACAAGAACTCGTCCTATTGCCTGTTGGATTCGCGCTCCAAGAGAATCACCCTCTTTAGGAGTAAAAAGTGCCTTTTTCTGTTCTACGACAGAAAAAAGTTTATCGTAATCACAAATAATTCCACCCAAGTCCACAGCAACAATAGCTTTGGTCTTTTCGGTAATCTTCTCCGCTACCTTCTCATAGTCCATCTCCACACAGTCTTTTTGACTATCCACAAAAACAACTTTTGCTCCACAGTGGATGGCAGCACTAGCTGTTGCTGTATATGTATAAGCAGGAACGATGACCTCATCCCCCTCACCAATGCCGCATACTCTAAAATTCAATTCTTCCGCTGCTGTAGCCGAGCCCAGACATACTACCTTTGAAGTATGGCAATAGCTTGCCAGCCTACGTTCTAACTCTTTAACCCTTGGACCGGTTGTAATCCATCCGGACCGAAGTGCTTTTACAACTTCCTCAATTTCCAGCTCTGAAATATCCGGTGGACTAAACGGAATATTTCTTTTTGCCATTTTCATTTCTTGACTTCCCATCTTAATTTCTCCATATATATCTATTATTTAAAAATTTTCTCTTATGCAGGATGATAAGTCGTAACCACTTTCTCCACTCTCTCCTTCATATCATCCCTGTTCTTATAAGCCGCCTCCAACAACCCATCCAACTCTTTCAAAAACTCCTCCACATCAAACGGAATCGGGCACCCGATATGTATCAGATCATTCTTCGTCTTCTTCAACCCTTCCTCCGCCATCAGTTTCTCCTCATACAGCTTCTCTCCAGGTCTCAATCCGCTATAAACGATCTTAATATCCACATCCGGCTTATACCCCGACAGTCTGATGAGATTCCTTGCCAACGTATCAATCTTCACCGGCTCGCCCATGTCCAGCACGAAAATCTCTCCGCCCTTCGCATAGGTACCTGCCAGCAGAACCAGACTCACCGCCTCTGGAATCGTCATAAAATATCTGATAATATCCGGATGTGTAACCGTCACCGGTCCACCTGCCTCAATCTGTTTCTTAAAGAGCGGAATAACCGATCCATTACTTCCTAACACATTTCCAAACCGAACTGCCACGAATTCCGTCTGGGCGTTCTTTAATCCTTCTGCCACTTTCGGATCCACGATCACGTCATCCATACCATGAGTGAAGAGCTGCGGAATCTCATTCGCTTTTCCTTCTTTAATCTTATAGTCAAAAGCCTGGATGATCATTTCACACAAACGCTTGGACGCACCCATAATGTTAGTTGGGTTTACTGCTTTATCTGTACTGATCAGTACAAATCTCTTACATCCATGTGCCATCGCTGCATATGCAGTCTTATAAGTTCCCATCGCATTGTTTTTGATTGCTTCGCATGGGCTGTCTTCCATAAGAGGTACATGCTTATGCGCCGCTGCGTGATATACGATCTCCGGTCTGTATTCATCGAATACTTTGAATATCTTTCTACTGTCACGAACAGATCCAATAATCGTATCCAGTTTCAGATCCGGATATTTCTTCCGTAATTCCTGCTGAATGTCATAAGCATTGTTTTCATAAATATCGAACAAAATCAGATGTTTCGGATTATGTGCCGCAATCTGTCTTGCAAGCTCAGATCCGATAGAACCAACACCTGTAACCAGAACCACTTTTCCTGTGATATACCGGAATACTTCATCCATATCCGTCTTAATCGGGTCTCTTCCAAGCAAATCTTCAATCTGAACAGGCTTCATCTTGCTTACGGATACTTCACCAGTATAAAGCTGATACATTCCCGGAAGGTTCATCAGTTCGCAACCTGTCTCATTGCAGATTCTGAGGATTTCTCTTTTGTCCTCCGGTTTTGCGCTTGGAATGGCGACATAAATTTTCTCAATTCCAAACTTCGCTACCGCTTCCATGATATTCTCTCTACCGCCGAATACCGGAACATCATCTATGTATCTGCCCCATTTATTTGGATTATCATCAATGAAGCAGTAAACTCTCTCACTTGTCTCTTTGGCATGTTTAATATCGCGAAAAATCATCTGACCTGCACTTCCTGCGCCGATCAGCATGACTCTCTTCTCATATGCTGCGTCTGTATTTCTCCGTCCCCTAAGCAGCAGGATAAAGCGGTATGCAAACCGGATTCCCAGTGTCAGACAGAACTGAATGATAATACCGAACGCATAATAGGAAATCGGCATTCTGTATATACATACATTCACTACAATTAAATGAACGACTCCCGTAAACACCGTTCCCATGATCACACGGATCAGTTCTGCATAACTTGCGAAACGCCAGATACTCTTATAAAGACGCAAAAACCAGAATACTACCACGCAGAATATTGCATAAATCCATACTGTGTGAAAATATGTCTGCAGATAGTCTTTCTGGATTCCACCAAATTTACAGTCAAACCGAATCCACAGTGCTGCAAAATATGACACCAGAATTGCTGTAAAGTCATATACCATCAATAACAGGGATACGATTTCCCAGTGTTCCAGTTTTTTCTTCATCTTTGTCATACCGTTACTCATTTCTTTTTATTTGTCCTTCTTATTTCCAGTCCATGCCTATGCTGTCCAGCTGTCTGATTCTATGTTCATCCAACACCATCCCGCTCCCCTCAGGATGTTTCCTCTTCGCCCGTATATTCGAGATCCACCTCCCCAGCTTCACTCCATTCACACTATACGAAACCGGAACATTCAGATTTCCATATTCCTCATAGTAATCTTTCGCCAGCGCATACTTCTCATTCCACTGTCTGACAGTCTTCTTCTCCGTCTTAAAACCAATCTCCCTAAGCCGTTCCAACTGTCTCTCATCCAAGGAACTCCGGCATGCATTTTTCTCACCAAGCTGGCTTCCAATCTCCGCGAGCCATCTCCCCAGCGGCACCCCATTCTCCGTCACATACTTCACCGGAACCTCCAGATCCCCATGCTCCAGATAATACTCTTGCGCCTCCTGGAAATACTCTTCCCATTTCTCCCCATTCCTATCCCAGATCATCCCCAACTTCTCCAGCTCTCCCTGCTGTTCCTTCGTCAACGCCTGATCCAGTCCTTTATTCTTCACTTTCGTCCTCAAATTACAGACCCATCTCCCAAGCCTGAACCCATTCTCCGTCACATATCTAGCCTTAACATCCAGATTCCCATGCTCCTTGTAATAAGCCTGCAATTCTCTCAACGCCTCATTCCAGCTCTGGTCCTTACTATCCCAGACCATCCCAATCTCATCCAGCTTCCTGACCTTCTCCTCACTCAGATTTCCGGTCACCGAACCTGCACGGACCCTGCGCTGCGTCTGAATCCAGCTTCCAAGCGTAAGCCCTGTCTGCGTCTGATAACTCTTCGGAACTTTCAGATTCCCCTTCTCCCGGTAATACTGCCTTGCAGCAATATAATAGGTCTCCCAGGCGGAACTTAAATTCGTCTGCAGTTTCTGGAAAAGCATCCTGCAATCCTTCGTTTCATCCGTAATGTGGAAACGCTCACTAAAGCGAAGCCCCTTCCCATACGTCGTCGGAAACAGCACAAATGCTTCTTCCATTTCTTTCTTCAGACAGTCAATACAAGAAAGACTGTCAAAATTATTAACCAGGTCAAAAATAACCGGTGTCTTCCCGCTGCCCGCTGACAATGCACGCCCGATCTGCTGAAGATAAATGATCGGCGACACCGTCGGACGCAGAAGAATCACACCATCCACATCATCCACATGAACCCCTTCATTGAGCATATCAATGCAGAAAAGAAGCTTCAGATGTGCACTGTTATCCTTCTTAAATTCCCTGAATTCTCTGTCTGTAGCAGTATCGTTATAAAACGCTGTATAGATCCGCGGCTCGCGGTCTACCCGGCGAAACCACGTACTGACCTGCTCTTTCATTTCGTCCATATGTTCTTTACCGGAACAAAAGACGATATATTTTCCATTTTTCTTTTCCATATGCTTCTCAAACACAATGTCCAGCCCTTCTGCCTGTTCCAGTGCGCGGCGCAGCTGCTCAAGCAGTTTCTGGTTCTCTGTGATAAGGCCCTGATTCGATAATGCCTGGATTCTTTTCTTTAACTGATCCAGTTCTTTCTTATATGAATACATGGCTATCACATATTTCGGTTCCGGGAGTATTCCCCGGACGATAGCTTCTCCGAGTGTCATCTCAGATGCGATCTTTCCATCAAAAATCTCCTCTGCCATATTTCTCTGGTTGTCCAGATAGCGGATATTGGTCGCGGACAGCCCGAGTCTCTTCGAATTTGGACAGGCGGTCAGAAGTTTCCTGACGCTTTTGCCCCATTCTGCGGCACCACAGCGATGAAATTCATCCAGGATGATGTAATCCGGATGCAGGGTTTCGATGCTGTCTTCGTTCTTCATCAGACGGCTGTAGGACATGAACTGGATGTTATCGAATTCCATTCCGAGGTTCTCCAGCTGTGTCTGATAGATATATTCACTTGGTGAAAGCCATAAGAATTTCTCTGATGGATGTTCCTCTGCCAGCTTGAATGCGATCAGGGATTTCCCTGTGCCTGTGGGATGGATGACTGCTGCCATTTTCTCCCGCTCAAGCATGGCGGTAACTGAGTTATATGCTTCCTGATTGTGTTTGAAAAGATGTATGCTCATTTCGGTATTCCTCCAAAGTACACAAAAAGAAGAATTTAGATTTCGCAGATTGTTTTAATCTGCGAAATGGGCACATACGCGCCAACCTCCCCAATTTTATTAAATTTCTTATCAAATCACTGCTAATATAATATGCTGATTAAGCTATTTTGTCAATAAATGGCGATTCATTTAGTACATTATAACATAAACTGACCAATTTATTTAGTGCTTTTTGTAAGAAAATCAATCTGACTGCTGGAAAGTATCTCCATTACGGGTCAGAATCGTGGTCAGGAGCCATAGAAAGGAGTTTTATATTTTGGCAAGACGAGGAGAAAACATACGAAAAAGAAGTGACGGCAGATGGGAAGGCCGATATCTGATCTATATAAATGGAAGCAAAAAATACCGTTCCGTATATGCCCCTTCTTATAATGAAGTAAAACAGAAACTCTTTAACAGCAAGAAAGAATCTGAGATTACTCTGCTCTCCCAAAAAGAGCAGACAGCTCCCCTAAACGGCAGTGCTGATATGAGTCTTGATGAAATCGGTCAGTTGTGGCTTATCTATATTAAGGATAATCGCAAGTACTCCACCTACAGAAAATATGCCAACATCTATGTCATGCATATCCGGGATATTTTTGGCAGTCTGACAGCAGACGAGATCAGCCTGGAAATCATAGAGAAAGCCCTGCCAAAGGAGATATCTGCCAGTCTATATAAAAGTATCTACTGTGTGCTGAATCAGATTTTATCTTATGGAAACCGATACTGCGGCACTCCGAAAATTCATTTAAAAACAGAAAAGCTGCGGACAATTCCCAAACCTGTGCAGACAATAAATGCTACAGACCAGCAGAAGCTATGCCGCTATCTGCTCTCAGATCTTGATTCCTGTAAGCTTGGCATTCTGATATGCCTGTATATGGGACTGAGACTCGGGGAAATCTGTGCCTTAAAGTGGGAAGATATCGATTTCCAGAGAAAAACAATTCATATTAACAGGACTGTCCAAAGAATTCAGGTCGGGCAGGAGGATAAGAAAACGATTCTGTATGAAGGACCGCCCAAAACGCTCTGCTCTGTCCGCGAGATCCCGATTCCGGAATTTCTCTTTCCACTTCTTCTCTCTTATAAGGATGATGGGGTTTATGTGTTGAATAAATTTTCCCCGATGGAACCCCGTACTTATCAGTACAAGTTTTATTCTTATCTGAATAAAGCATATATAAAGAAGTCTCACTTTCACGCACTGCGCCATACATTTGCAACAAACTGCATCAGTAACGGGGCTGATGTCAAAAGTGTCAGCGAAATGCTTGGCCATTCTAATGTAAATATCACTTTAAATAAATATGTCCATCCATCTATGGATACCAAGCGGAACATTCTGGATTCGCTTTCTTCTATCTCATCTATAAATGGTCAGATCAGTGGTCGGATCATTTCTTAGTCTTTGATCTCATGCACATTTCCGGTGCCCATTTCGCAGATTAAAACAATCTGCGAAATCTCTGTACGTGAATGGTCCATCCGGCGTTTTTTAGCTGCGCGGATGGATTTTTTCTCTGTCATTTTAGAACTATTTGTTCTTTTTATTATATTATACTCTGCTCTTTCACGCAAATATCAGACAGTTATCGTCCTATCGTTCCTGCCATGGGCATGATTTCTAAAATATCTCTGTATAAATAAAATACCCGCCGCGGAAGATATTATACATATCTGTCCACAGCGGGTGTTTTATAAATTTTCGAAAATCACATCGAATCATCCGGATGATTGTCGATTTATGTTCGAAATCAAAGCAAAAATATCACATTATTTGATAATATTGTTTGAATATATTTTGAAATAAGTATATACTAATAGAAAATGAATTTGGAGGGATAATTATGCTGATAGAATTCAGGTTCAAGAATTATAGATCATTTCGTGATGAGGCGACGCTATCTATGGAAGCAACGGGGCTTGGCCCCTTCAAAAAGAGCTTGATTTCATATGGTTCGTTGAACTTATTACCGAGCGTTGCTATATATGGAAAAAATGGTGGAGGTAAAAGTAATGTAATTCGGGCGTTTTGGCTGGCTGTGCAATTCATTAAAAATGCGCAAAGAACACAGCACGAAAACGCAAAAATACCAGTAATACCATTTGCTTTAAATGATTATTCTGAAGATGAACCAACAGAATTTGAATTTATCTATACTTTAGACGGAATTAAATACTGGTATTCCTTTGCCGCAACGAAGGAAAAGATATATAAAGAATATTTATACCACGCACCAAAAGGACAAAAAGCGTTAGTTTTTAAAAGAGAAAATCAATCATTTATTTTTACAGAGGAAAAGGCAAAGAGAAAGTTAATCAGCGAAACCGTTGCATCGAATCAGTTGTTCTTTTCGTTGGCTTGTACAATGAATGACGCTATTTGCGCAACTGCAATGAAGTGGTTTCGGGAATTGCTTTATTTTTCAAGGGATTATTCAGATATTCCTAAACAGCTGTTGGATTATTCTAATGATGCCAATATGCTGCAGGCGATTTCGGATTATGCCAAAGCTGCGGATCTCGGTATCGAAAGTATGCAATTTGAAATTGACAGTAAGGAAATTAAGGACAATCTAAGTTTTCCCGAGAATATACCAGACGGTATAAAAGCAGCCTTGATTCAGTTTATGCATATTCTGGCAGATACGTCGAGCAACTCAGAAACAAGATTAAAAATGAATGAGGTTAAAGCAATATCGAAACATCAGGGTATCAATGCTAATGGAGAAGCGTTTTTATACCCGTTAGAATTATCGGATGAATCAGACGGAACCAGAAAACTCATGTCTATTGCACCTGCAATCGAGTCAGCACTGAAAAAAGGCGGAGTTCTTATCGTTGATGAAATTGAAAAAGAACTTCATCCAATGTTGGTAGATTTTGTTGTGGCAAAATTCCAGAGTAAGCAGTCTAACCCAAAAGGAGCGCAGCTTATCTTTACGACTCATAACACGGAACTTATGAATATGGAAATCCTGCGTAAGGATCAGTTGTACTTTGCAGACAAAAGCAATGAAGATGGGATATCAGAGCTTTATAGTATTAGTGGATTAGGTACCAGAACTACAGAAAATATCAGAAAGGGATATTTGCTTGGTAAATATGGTGCAACTCCTGATATTGAGATTGAGGAGGTGGAATAATGCCTCGTAAAGTAAAATCTGCCAAACCACTAATCTATGTATTTTGCGAAGGTGAAAGTGAACAGGCATACACTGATTATTTAAAAAAGACTTTCTCGGATGTTGCTGTTTTAAAAAGGCCACCAGATACAGGACTGTTTGAAGAAGCAGAAGCAAAGTTTTCAAAATCTCCCAAATATAAAAACAGCATAGATGTAACAGATGAAATATGGTTTTTTTATGATGTAGAAGAAAAGGATATTCCAAAATGGAATGATAGATTTACGATTATAAAGAAACTTCGTAAATTGAGAAAAAAACAAGGAATACGGGTAAGATTACTAATGACTAGTGGATGTATTGAGTATTGGTTTATGTTGCATTACAAATACTATACTCCGAAACTCATTACCGTTCCTGAAAAGGAAAAGGTTATTAATGAAGTTAAAAAATTAATCCCAACTTACGTAAAAGGAAATTCTGCGGCAACAGAGAAGATTGCAGTCAATTATCAAAAAGCAGTAGAAAATTCAAAGAAAACTGTAAAAGCATTATTGCCAGATGGACTGCCGGGAATAGATGATACAGATGTCAGAAATCAATGGTTAAATACAAAGAGCGTCACATTTTCTAATGTATATGAAGCAATTGAATTTTTACAAAACTGTGGATAAAAATGTATCGTAGCATTTGAGTCAGACTCGATGATAGGAAAGGGGCTGTCTATTTCCCGACAGCCCCTTTCCTATAAAAAGAGCTGTCCGCCTCGAATGCAGATTTCTGCATCCGAAATTCAGACAGCTCTCTGAATTACTCAGATAGAGTAATATTTAATTTCTTAAATTTCAGCCAGTTTCAGCAGATCCGGGATCTTGGATTCCCAGCCAAGTGCCATGATATGTACACCCTGACAGTATGGCTTGCACTCTTTGATGATACGTGCAGCGATCTCAACACCTGTGATACCTGCTTTTGTCTTTTCTTTGTCTGCTTTCAGTTCCTCGAGCATTTCGTCCGGAACATGAATGCCGGCAACATTATTGTTCATGAATTTAGCCATTCCAGCGGACTTAGGAATAATGATACCAACCTGTACAGGTTTTCCGAACTGTTTTGCTTTTTCCATGAATTTGATGAATTTCTCCGGTTCAAATACTGCCTGTGTCTGGAAGTATTCTGCACCTGCAGCTACTTTTCTTTCCATTTTTGCAAGCTGTGCGTCAACGGAATCGCTGCATGGAGATACAACAGCACCCTTGGAGAATTTCGGAGGCTCGCCAACCAGTTCGTTTCCACCAAGATCCACACCGGATTCCAGAAGCTTCACTGTGTGAAGAAGGGATACGGAGTCAAGGTCGAATACAGGTTTTGCCTGTGGGTGGTCACCCATCTTTGTATGGTCACCTGTAAGGCAGAGGATGTTGTCAATACCCAGCATTGCAGCGCTGAGAAGATCAGACTCCAGAGCGATACGGTTTCTGTCACGGCATGC
>ERZ791906.1430-NODE-1430-length-17192-cov-6.648830_pt1 | contig 17192 bp, 17 predicted proteins | sample MGYA00510146_ERZ791906 | MGnify/ENA primary metagenome ERZ791906 (study PRJEB30046, sample SAMN00792096) | human gut metagenome | study: EMG produced TPA metagenomics assembly of the A metagenome-wide association study of gut microbiota in type 2...
GTGCGCGCATTCCATCCCGCGAGCCTGACCGGCGTCAGCCGCAGCGGCCGCGCGGACGCGGACTTTGACGCCGTTCATCCCGTCACGGAGCTTGATCAGCTCCTGCCCGAGACTGACCTTCTCTTCATGTCTCTCCCCTCGGTGAGCGACACGATGAACATCCTGAACGCAGACCGCATGGCGCTGCTCCCGAAAGGCGCTTACGTCGTCAACGTTGGCCGCGGCACGGCCATCGATCAGGACGCGCTGATCAAAGCGCTGGATTCCGGGCACCTCGCCGGTGCGGCGCTCGATGTCGTCGTGCCCGAACCGCTGCCTGCGGATCATCCGCTGCGCAAGGCCAAGAACCTCCTGCTCACGCCGCACGTCGCGGGCAACATGACGCTCGGCTACACCTGCGAGCGCAACGTGCAGCTCTTCTGCGAAAATCTGGAAAATTACGCCGCGGGCCGCCCGATGCATCACCTCGTCGACCGCAGAAAGGGCTATTGAATCGCGTCGCGTTCCGCCGCTTTGCGGCGGGCGCAGCACATAAAAAGGCAGCAATATGAAAAATTCCCGCATCAAAAACGGTATCATGCGCATTGTGCAGGGTATCATCATCGGCGCGGGCGCGATTTTGCCGGGCATCTCCGGCGGCGTGCTCGCAGTCGTATTCGGCATCTACCGCCCCGCGATGGAGCTGCTCACGCACCCCAGGCGCGCGCTTCAACGCTACTGGCGGATGCTGCTCGCCGTCGGCATCGGCTGGGCGATCGGCTTTTTGGGCGGCGGCAGCGTGATCCTTGCGCTGTTTCACCAGTCGGAAACCGTCGCCACGTGCCTCTTCATCGGGCTCATCCTCGGCACGCTGCCCGACCTCTGGCACGAGGCGGGCACGCAGGGGCGCGGCAACGGTTCGTACATCTCGCTGATCGTCAGCTTCCTCGCCCTGTTCAGCGCGCTGATGGCCGTCAAGTTCAGTTCATTTGCCGAGATGCCCGCAAACTTCTGGGGCTTTCTCTTCTGCGGCGTGCTGTGGGGCTTCAGCTTCATCATCCCGGGGATGACGTCGTCGTCCATCCTGATGGCGGTCGGCCTTCTCACGCCACTGATCGACGGCATTGCCCAGCTTGATTTCACCGTGCTCGTCCCATGGGGGCTTGGCATGGTCGGCGTGATGGCGCTGTTTGCCCGCATTGTGAGCAGGCTTTTCGACACGCACTATTCCATCGCTTATCACGCCGTCATCGGCATCGTGCTTGCCTCCACGCTCATCATCATTCCGACGGACTTTGCCTCGACAGCGGAGATGGTCTGGGGCATCGCGTGCGCCATTCTCGGCGCGGTGCTCGCGTATTTTGGCAGCAAGCTCCAGTCGCAGGAGGACGCGGAGATTGAGGCGAAATAAAAGCAGATACAAAAAGCTGACGGTCAAAAGATCGTCAGCTTTTTACGGTATCATCATTTGTGAGCGCTTCGCTTTTGCGCTTGCGCTTGTAGTGGTACATCATCCGGTCGGCGCGTTTGATCGCATCCTCTACGCTGCCGAGCACCGGATTGAAGCACGCATAGCCGACCGACACGTGCGGCAGGTGCTCTTTTTTCACCCGCCGTGCCGTCAGCTCGCGCAGGAATTCCGAAAGATACTTTTCCGCCGCCGTGTCGGAGATTTGCGCGATGACGCAGAATTCGTCGCCGCCGATGCGGTAGCAGTAGCCGACCTCGGCAAGCACCGCGTCGCCCACGCCATGGCCAAAGGTGTCGTTGACGGACTTGAACTCGTCCACGTCGAAATAGTAGATGACTGCGTGCCCGCGCAACGAGGCGGGACGGCTCTCATAGCTGCGGCGGTTCAGAAGTTGAGTCAGCGTGTCGATTTTCTGCGTGAGCTCGGAATACAGGATGTACACCATCAGAACATCGACCGCTGAGCACGCCCACATGATGCGCACTCCGGCACCGTACTGGAGGAACAGCCCACAGAAGAAAAAACCGGCAGGACGATAACGAGCGCTCGATACAGGCCATAATGGTGCGAACTCTCGCTCGGCAGCTGGCCAATGAACAGCAGAACGCCGCTGACATAGGTCAGCACGTAGACCCAGTAAAACGTTTCGTGATGATAAACGTTTTGTGCGTCGACCGAGAAGATGAAGCCGAAGAAAGCTGACAGCACCTCGAGCCCCGCGTATAAATGAGCTTTTTATGCTTGAGCGGCCATCAGGTCGCTGCAAAGCACAGTGATGATCGGCGCTGTGGATAACTCGATGGTCTTAACGAGGATGTGCAGCGTCCGCAGCGACGGGTCGGCTCCGTCCATCCAAACGCCGAACCATTCCGATACCATGCTTGCGATCACCAGTACGGAGATCGTGTAAACCATCTGCTTTTTGTCATGCTCCATCAGATCATTGCCGCTCACGAGCATGTCCATGATAATCATAATAAAGACCGAAAGGAAGATGATAGTCGAGTAGAAATCCGACATGGCGCGAACCTTCCGTTCTGATAGTTATATTCTTACCATATCACCGTTGAGAAAGACTGCAACGAAAACTAAAAAAACGCCGAATCCTGTCGTTTTCCCAAAATTCACACAGAATCTGACAGCAATTCGCTGTACTGCGCAAGGCTCTGCGTGGCGAGTTGCTGCATCGTCGACCAGTCCGCCGCGCCCGCACTTCCCTGCACCGCCACGGTGCGAAAACCCGCGTCCTTCGCGTTTTGGATCGCCGCAAGCGAGCCGGAAAAGACGATCGTATCGTCCTTTTGCGAGTGCAGGCGCTTCATCGCGCGCTCAAACATCGTGCCGCTGTCCGCCTTGCAGAGCGCGACGGATTCTGTCAGCACGAAGCGGAAATACGAGTGAAGCCCCGCCTTTTCGAGCGCTTTTTGCGCGTCCTCCGCGCTGAGCGCCGTCACCGCGCCGAGCCACACGCCCTCCATCTTAAAAAGTGAAAGCGCCTTGTCGAGTCCCTCGCGCGCCGCGCCGTCGGGGGTGAAGAGGGTATCATCGAGTGTAAAAATCGCGCTTTGCAGCCGCATATTCGGTTCCTCCTGCGTTTGAATGATGATTGCCTCTTATTATAATGCGCCCCGCCGTCATTTGCAATCGCGGCGAAGAAGAATATCCTATGCAGTGCGATTCTGTATAAATTTACGGATGCATTCACAAAAGGATCTGAAAGACGGGGGCTTGACACACTGCTTTGTGAAAAATGATGAACAAAAATACAGATTCAACGCTGAAATTTGGTAGGATTAGGTATGAATATTCTATTGACTATGTATTTTTATTGAGTTACACTAAACGTATCAATTTTCCGCCGCTGTGTGTGGCGGCATAAGACCACTCTGGAGGACGAAAACCATGAAACATTATCCAAACTCTGTCAGCAAAGCGCTCGCGCTGCTGATGGCCCTGGTAATGACGCTCTCGCTCGCGGTCACGTCCGCGTTCGCCGTCAGCTATCAGGACATGAACCCCAAGGACGATGCGCTGCTGGGAACGAAATTCCCGGTCGACGCGACCATCACCCTTGTCACCGATGAAAACGGCAAGGACGTGTCCCTCTCCATCCCCGTGTCCGGCATGACGAAGGATGCGCTCGCCGCGGCCGTCAGCACCGGTACCGTCTCGCTCTCGCTCGAGCGCGACGATTCCCGCCCCTACGTCAACGAGGAGCTGTTCCCCTACGCTTACGCGGGCGGCTCTCTGAATGACTGGCTGACCGAGGGCGACGAGCACCAGTTCACGGACATCAAGCTCTCCGCAAGCGAGAAAAACGGCAAGACCGTCCTCGACGTGAGCTTCCACGTGAATAACTACTTCTACTCCACCAACCGCAGAACCGGCGTGACCAGCGTCGACTACAGCGTGCCCCACACCAACGGCGGCTACTACATCGACCTGTGCGGCTACTTTGATCTCGTCGCCAAAAACAGCGGCAAGGATCTCGGCTCCGTGAGCGTCAAAGTTGCGCCGTATGAAAACTTCAACACCATGTGGGAGATCTACAAGGAGCTCGATACGATCGTGGCAAACGGCACGAAAAACGGTCTCTACGTGGAAGAATTCTCCATGGGCCAGTCCACCGCGGGCCGTGATATACCCTATCTCATCGTGGCCGACTCCAAGGCGAGCGTGAGCAAGTGGCTCGCCCTGACCGAGCAGGCCGAGACCGATTCCGATGCCGTGCTCGCCCAGATCAAGTCCGGCGCGCTCGACGATATCCGCGTGCCCGTGATGTATTCCAACATCCACTCCAACGAGGTCGCCGCCACCGATGGCGTGCTCGACTTCGCCAAGATGATCACGAGCGAAAAGACCATCGGCTACAAGACGCTCACCGGCTTCACCGCCGCGGGCGAAAAAGAGCTCAAGGAAGAGATGGGCCCTGTGGGCGCGGAGGGCAGCGTCGCCATCCCCGACCTCGTCAAGGATAAGGCCAGCTACTTAGGTTACCTGACGGCCGGCAACAACGGCAAGTCCGGCAAGGTCGACCTTGAAGAGTATTACACCGTCGAAAATAAGAGCGTGAACGTCAAGGACGAGCTTTTGTCCGACGTGTTCTTCATCCTCGTCCCCGAGGAGAATGTCGACGGACGTACTTACCTGACGAGACATTCCACCAATGGCTATGACCTCAACCGCGACAACTCCTTCCAGACCACGAGCGAGACGGCCAACATGCAGCAGCTCATCGGCACGTTCAACCCCATGTCGCTTGCCGAGTTCCACGGCCGCGTGCAGGCCTTCCAGTGCGAGCCCTGCGATCCCCCGCACGAGCCGAACTTTGAGTACGATCTGCTCGCCGAGCACCTCATCACCGGCGGCGAGGCGCTGGGCATCGCGGCGGTCGCCAACAACGAAGGCTACAACAGCTATGTGATCCCTCAGCGCGATTACCTGAGCTACACCGGCAACGGCACCGAGACCTACTGGGAAGACCCGTGGGACGATATGTCCACGAGCTACACTCCCCAGTTTGCCATGCTGCAGGGCACCGTTGCCTATACCGTTGAGCTGCCCGCCTACAACGATGATACCGCTCAGGCGGCGCAGTACGGTATCCTCGGCAACGCCGCCTATGTTGCCGCCGAAAAGCTTTCCTACCTTGCATCTCAGGTCACCATCTATCAGCGCGGCGTGAAGAATCTAAACTCCGACGCGTATGAGCTCGTCGGCCAGTGGTTGTGCGACCAGAACGACGTCGAGGGCGCGGAGATGGACGTCTTCCGTCCCGAGTACAACGGCACGGGCCAGAACGGCAATTTCTATCCCGAGTGCTACATCATCCCGCTCGACGGCAAGAACCAGACCAACCTCCAGGCCGCCTCCGACATGATGGAGTGGCTCACGAGAAACGACGTTAAGGTCAACGTGACCGAAAAGGAATTCACCTATGGCGGCGTTACCTACCCCGCCGGTACGATGATCGTCTCGATGTATCAGGCCAAGCGTTCTGTCGCCAACGGCGCGCTGTATGACGGCACGCTCATCAACGGCTGGACGATCCTCTACTCCGAGGGCATCACCTCCTTCAATGAAACGCGCGGCTTCGACATGGTCACCGTGGCCGAGCCCGCCGCCTACAAGAGCATCTCCGCCGTCTGCGGCGACGCGATGGATCACGACGACGCCCTTGCTTACACCAAGGCGCTGACCTCCTACTTCACCGGCGACAAGAATAAGGACGTCATCCTCTCCAATGCCTCTGAAGACTCCACCGCCGCCGTCAACGAGCTTCTCAAGGCCGGCAAGACCGTCGGCATGGTCACGAGCGGCGACCACATGGGCGATTTCATCTGCTCCTACGCCGACTATCAGACCGTCGCGGGCAAGTATCTGCTCTCTGCCGCGGGCGTCGACAAGACGAGCGTGAAGGCGAAGATCATCACCAAGTCCCCGACCGTCTACGTCCCCGGCACGCCTGCTGAAAGCGAGAAGGGATTTGTCTACGCGCCGCAGATCAGCCAGAGCGCCGGCTGGAACTATGATACCGCCGCGATGAACCTCATGGGCTTCACCACGACCTCCGACGTGACCAAGGCGGACGCCGCCGCAGGTGCGACGAAGCTCGACGCCGCCGCAAAGACCGCCGTGGAAAACGGCCTGCCGTACATCGGTTACAGCTATTCCGCAGCGTCCTCCGCCTCTGACCTCATCGCCGGCGTGGAATACACCGAGCTGGACGGCGCGATGGACTGCCTGACCCCCGTTGTCTATCCCAACAAGACCCTTGTGAACGCGAGCTACATTGCTGACGGCGACGGTATCCTCTACGCCTACGGCCTCGGCTACTTCTCCAAGGTCCCCGCCTCCGCGACGGTGCTCGTCAAGAGCGACAAGAGCAGAACGCCTACCGAGGGCTTCATCCCCACGAACACCGCCGAGCGCGCCGCGGGCTTCAAGGCCTACATGAACGGCGGCGTGCAGGGCTTTGCCTACAAGGAAAACGGCATGAATGTCGTCCTCTTTGCCAACTCCCTCACCCATAAGGTCCACCAGAGAGACGAATATGCCTACCTCAGCAACTTCCTCTTCTCCTCTGTCCTGGGCGACAAGAACTATGACGGCTCCGCGTCGCTTCCCTTTACCGATGTCGCCGACGACGCCTACTATGCTGACGCCGTTGTCTGGGCCGTTGCGAAGAACATCACCTCCGGCGCGACCGCCACGACCTTTGCGCCGAACGCGGGCTGCACGCGCGGCCAGATGGTCACCTTCCTGTGGAGAGCCAACGGCAGCCCCGAGCCGAAGTCCATGACCACGTCCTTCACCGACGTGAAGAGCGGCGCGTACTACGAAAAGGCCGTTGCGTGGGCGGTGGAAAACAACGTGACCACCGGCACGAGCAGCACGACCTTCTCCCCGGATGCTTCCGTCACGCGCGCACAGGCTGTCACCTTCCAGTGGAGAGCGGCCGGCGCACCGGCGGCTGAGGGCACGAACGCCTTTGCCGATGTGAGCGCGAGCGCCTTCTACGCCCCCGCCGTGCAGTGGGCCGTCAACGCGGGCGTGACCACCGGCACGAGCGACACCACCTTCTCCCCGAACAGCAACTGCCTGCGTGCGCAGATCGTTTCCTTCCTCTACCGCGCCGCCAAGTAAGCGGCCACTATCTGATGAAAAAAGAGGGAACGGTTTTTCCGTTCCCTCTTTTTGTTTTTCCCGAGAAAGACACGATGTCTTTCCTTTTGCCGAAAACAAGAAAAACCTCACTTCCGAAGAAGTGAGGTTTTGGTGGAGACTGCTGGACTCGAACCAGTGACCTCCTGCGTGTGAAGCAGGCCCTCTAACCAGCTGAGCTAAGCCTCCACAAAACCCTTGTGAAAACTGACTTTTTGGATTTGTTCGCCTGATTTTCAAGAAACCAGACCGCCTGATTTTTCCGAGAGTGATGTTGTGGATTTTTTAGAAAAAGTGCAGGTGCACAAGACAGAAATTGAAAAAATTTCATGTTTACCCCTTGCATCTTTTTTGATTATGAAGTACTGTGTGCATACAGGCTACTTAGAAGCGACCGTCCGCAAACGCTTTTTAAGTAGTTTGAATAATAAATAAGGAGGACGCTTATGAAGAAAAATTAGAAGCGTCAATTACTTGCCTCTATAGAGGTGCGAAGAATAATTACGAGCCGTTTTACAGATGGTGAGCCATTTGCTTCGTTTAATGCCCTGTGCAGAGAACTTGGATTTGAACCGTGTAAGGGAAAGCGGCGCAAAGAGCTTGAGAAAGAAATGCGATGCTTCTTTGAATGGGAAAAGACAGGTACGGCAAATGAGATTCGTGTTACAGCATTGTATTTTGACGCACCAAAAGAAAGCCGTGACCGGAGAACAGGAGTACACACAACACCTCCGAATGACCTGATGCAGCGAGCATTACTCCAACACATTGAAACGGGAACGTATACAAAGAGTGGGATATTGAAAAGACTTGGCATTCTTTATACAGAGACCGGCAATGAGGGCATAGAGTTTTCAGAATTCCTTGATGCGTACAGGGGTAAGATTTTTAAGCTTCTGAACAGTAGCTTCATCCAGCTTGAGAAGAAGCAACAGGCAACGTGGACAAAGACGTATTTGAGAAGCGATACTTGGGAAGTAGTGTCTGCTGAGGTAGTATCAAATTATTTGCAAATCAAGTCAGATGTGCTCGTGTTACTGAATGAACCTAACGAAGCGATGGTGTTTCGCCATAAGAGATGGAAACAGTATGCCGAACAGGTGGATGCAGCAATGTATGACCGATACGGGTATTCTGTTTGTGAGAAGCAAGTTGTAGAGATACAAAGTGTGCCAGAGGATTTGGAGCCAGTCAATGCAAGAGAGCTGCTGTCAGCAATCCTCGAAGATATGGTAAGAAATGTGGATGTTGGATTCAGAGGCTTTGGAGAAAATCGCAGACTGGTACGTTGCAGAAGAGAAGCAGAACACTTGAAAAAACTTCTGTTGCCAGAGTCCTAACCAGAAGAAGTGTCACTGTTACTCTCCCCTTATTAAGCATACTTATATCTTTGACCGAGTAAAAGTGACACCTTGTTTTGCTACCAGATGGAACCCGTGCTATCTGAGTGAACCGTTATAGAAAAGACCTTTGATTTTATGTGGGGGGGGAGATTTTGCTGACCAACTGCCAACGTTTTTCGGCAAGCCTCAAAACTTATGGCACCTGCGCCCAAAATCTCCCCCCACACCCCCTGCAAAAGGGCGCACAATTTTCATATTAAGGACAGAGCATATTATACGATTTGAATTGTATTTTTCAAGTCCTGTGAAATGTCGGAAAGAGATTTTTCGTAGAGAGAACCAGTTTGATATAGAGATAGAGAAAGCCTCGCAGTGATGGATAGTTTTTAGAAACCATTACTGCGGGGCTTTTTAATGTAAAACAGGCACAATTTGCCAAACTTACTTGCTACGACCAATGAGCCACAGAATTGCAATTGCAATTTCGAAGCAAAGCAAGTAACCTTCGATAGTTATACGCCTCGCCTCCTTTCAGCTTGTATACTCGTAATCATTATGTTCGTAGTCAACATCCTCATAATCTAATGCCTCTAATTCTTCATCAGACAACTTCCAGTTATCAGGAAAATTATCCCAAAAGGTATAATTCCTGTACTTGTCAAGAAGTCCGATTTTCTGAAGCTCTTTAGCTTCTGCATCCGTATTACGTTCATAATACGTATACATGAGATATTTAGTTTGAGATTGGGTCTCACAATACTCTGCGAAATATTTTTCTTTAAGTTCTTTGTTATACCTCCAACTCCACATTTTTTGGTCGTGTTCTCTTTTGGTTTCGTTAATAATGTTCTTTGTTAAGACATCGCTATAACGATACTTATGGAGAGAATTCCAAAGAATCCTTTGCTGAGGAGTTAAATCATCTTCAAGATGACCTCGTTTAACTCTCTGTTTTCGTTCGAACTCTGCTTGACATTTTTGTTCTTCTTCCTTGCTTTCATGGATTGCTCCACCAATTACAAGGAAGATAGGGATTATCAGAAGAAAAACGACAGTGGTTGACAAAGCATTGGCAAACAAACCGTCTTTGAAGATTACTGAACCAACAAAGCCCATAAAAACTGCAAACAAAACATATATCATGTTATTCTCCCCTTTTTCTTGAAAATCAATAAATATATGTCAATATTATTGAATACGACATATATTTTACTACTATCACGAAAGATACGCAACAAAAAAACTCACCGATGCTTAGACCGGTGAGAAATTGAATATTGATATTCACTTTTTCTTGTGTAACCGATTGATTATCCCAATGAGCATAAGGAGGTCTTCATCATCAAGCTCTCGCATTCCCGAAAGTGCTTTTTGTACCAACTCGGGATTCTTTTCCCCATCGTCGAAGAACTGTGAAGGCGTAATATCAAAATAGTCACAAATGGCAAAAAACTCTTTGAACGGAGGAAGAGACTTCCCAGAAGAAATGTTGTAAACGTAACCCCGGCTGTGCCCAAGGTCATAGCTCATTTGATACTCAGAGACATTCTTTCGTAGCCGTAATTGCGTAATACGTTCCCTGACAAATTCTTCGTTCATATCATCACCTCTCGGTTATGATAGCGTAAGAAAATTTGTCAATAGCATCCAAATGGTTGTTTTTAACTGTTGAATAGTCAAATATTTTATGTTATCATTGCTTCGAAGGCAATCCATACAAGATTACAGGTACGAAAAGGAAAAAGCTTTTTGCAGAGGTGAGAAAGATGGCTTTGATAAATTGTCCTGAATGCGGACGTACTGTAAGCGACTTTGCAAATGCGTGCCCGAACTGCGGCTATCCTGTCAGCATGATGAAGAAGCAATGGGCAAATAATGCGCAAAAACGCTATGGAACTGATAAGCAACCGCCAGTCGATATGTATGAAGAAGAGCCAGACTATATCGCTGATTGCTTTGATGGGGATTATCAACTATTTGAAGACAACTATTCTGATTAACGGAGGATGACAAAATGGCTTTAATCAAGTGCCCTGAATGTGGGAAAATGATATCCGACCAAGCTTCAAGCTGCCCTGAGTGTGGATATCCTGTAAGCAAAGAGAAAGAATGCGTTGTAGAAAAAACTTTTAGTGTTTTTTGCATTGACTGGACGAACGGTATGCAGATGCTCAGTGTAGAAGTCAAAGCAAGCGATGCGGAAGACGCGAAGAAAGAAGCGCTTGCCTATTTGAAGAAAAACGGTCATCCTAATGCGACTATTGCACCCGAGTTGCCGGGGTCCGGTATTCCTATAGTTCAAGAAATTCACTAATCAGGTTAGGAGGAGAAAAAAGTGGCTCTGATTCCTTGTCCCGAATGCGGGAAGATGATTTCAAATCAAGCAATAAACTGTCCTGCTTGCGGCTTTCCAATCGAGCAATATGTCCGTCAGAATAATTCACTGCTGCAATTTGGAAGATATCCTCGGAATGGCGAAAGAATAGAATGGAAAGTATTAGAGCGTGTTGATAGGAGAGCATACTTAATCAGCGATAAGTGTGTAGATTTTATGTTTTACAATGATGATACGCAGGATACTATTTCATGGGAAGGCTGCTTTTTGCGACAGTGGCTTAATACAACATTCTTAGAATCAGCATTTTCACAGGAAGAAAAACAGCGTATGCTCGTTTTTGAGGCTGATGCAAATAGTGGAATTGAAGATGGCGTTTCGCTCCTTTCCGGTGCCCAAGTTGAACACTATTTCCCAAATGAAAGTTCGAGAGCGGCAGACGCAACAAATTACGCAAAATCAAGGCTACCCTCTGACGGAGCACAAAAAACAAGTTTTCCGTGGTGGGCAAGAAGCTCTTTTATCACAAGCGAAATAGTTCTCCCAGAAGGAAAGTTAGTCAGAAGAATGGACGCAAAATTTAACGCAACCCCTATGGGTGTTCGTCCTGTCATTTGTATCATGCAAAATTAACACGCATAAGCTAATTTGCCCAGAATCGCCCCCATAGAGCAGCTACCGCTAAGTTGCTCTGCGGGGGCTTCTCTTTTAATGCTCCATCTTCTTTGCCAATTTATAAAAGCTGCTATGTTTCAGTCCTGTCAGTTCCATACTTATTCATAGTGCAGAGAAGGAGAAGAAAATCCCCCCTCCTTCTTAGTCTCTTTCTATACCTCCAACATCAAATGTCCCTCAATGGCTTTTTCAAGCTCCTGCTGCTGAATGCCGATGTACCTTTGCGTGACTGCGGCGGAACTGTGCTGCAAGAGCTGTTGGACAAGGACAATATTGTAGCCGTTGTCGTTGTAAATCTCTGTTGCGTAGAACTTGCGGAAGCTGTGCGTGCTGATATCCTCGCTGTACCCCAAGTATGAGCAAACGCTTTGCAGCCTTTTCTGTACAGCTCGCTCAGTGATGGGGAATATCCTTGCCTCGGGAGCGATATTGTGGTCGAGGCAATAGCAGCGGATGAACTGATAAAGGGAAAGGGGCACGGTAAAGGTTCGGGCTTTCTTTGTCTTCTGCTCCACAATGGACAGGCGATATCTATCTCCGTCATGTACGATATCAGCAAGGCGCAGCTTGACGATATCGGAAATACGCAGTCCAAGATTGGCCTCGAGAATCAAGGCGGTTGCGATATGCTCATTTGGCCTGCATCCGGAAAAGCCCTGCTTCATGGTGGCGATGATTGTCTTGTACTGCTCAGCGGTTATAGCGATGGTTTTCTTGTTCATGGGATGCCTCCTGATTGGTGGAAATGATGCTTGAATACGAACTTTGGTGCTGCGGAATACGAACAGATAGCGTGAAACTCAGAAAATGCCTGTGAGCACTGGATTTTACAGTTCGTTTTCTTTAGATTTTACGAACAGTAGCAAAAGTGGGGTGTGATGTCGTATCTGCTCGCCGTATAAATAAATAACAATCAATTTTTCTCTCAGAATCGTTCGCAGCGGCTTTGGGGTATAAGGATAGCCCCCCTGTCTTGCGTCGATTTTAGAGGAGAATTTCATTATAGTTGTTTATTGAATCTCAAGATGCAACAATCATCGGGGCCTCGCAATCCATGCACGCGATACGAACGCTCTTTGTCGCCCTCACAGAGTTCCCGCAGCAGGGGCAGATGTACTTTCTACTGCTGCTCGGCTTCGGCGGGAGAGGCGGGGTGTTGCTGTGCGTTCCTGTTCCTGACACTGATACGCCGTAGAACTCATTGCGGGTGATGAGGATGTCGCTCAGGTCGTTTTCCAGAACGAAGGTCAAAAGCTCGTCATTCGGCTCTGTGAGCGTCCAACCGTACTTCTCGTGGTGGGATACCTTTAGTCCATGGCTCTCGGCAACGGTTTTGAAACGCTTATTGTGATAGGTATTGCCTCGGCTTGTGTCTTTGATGCCGTTGACGTGGCAGTAATAATGCACCATCTCATGCAGCAGCGTTGCGCAGATATTCTCGATAGGGCGCGCCAGAGTACCGGCTCCGATATTGATTTCATTGCTGCTGCCCATGACCGAAACCCATGTATCATCTCTCATAGAGAAGTGCCCATATGCTCGCGGGGTGGATTGAATAGTGATGGTCGGTCTTGACAGTGCACTTTCAAAAAAACGCTGATTGAGCAGGTCAAACAACTTGTTGAGATATCCTGCGACGCGATTATATGAAGTCAGTTGTTTCATGGTTTTCCTCCTTGAAAGGCGGGAGCGAATACAGTATAATCACTGTACCCGCTCCTATGGTGTGTGGTATGAAGCTCTTTGTCTGTTGCTTTGGACGGCGGTCAGACAAGGGGCTTTTTTCATGCACTTATGCTGAATCGGCGGGATGTAACCTGTTTCGTAAAGGCTTTATACAGGTCATCGTGTACCTGCTTAAAGGCAGAGGAATCAAAACGGTTAGAGAGCACAGAGGTCCAGCGGATGATATAGCTTCCGGCTTGCAGCTCCTCAACACCTCGTTCCTCCATTTCTGTCTTGATGCTGCTGCGGATAGCGTCAGCCTCGGACTTGGCTTCTTCCATAAGGGTTTCCCATTCGTTGAGGGCTTCGATTTTGGCGATGAGTTCGTTTCTTGACATAGTGTTTGCTTCCTTTCTTGATATAGGTTGGTGGATAGGGCTGTGATTGCTGCTGTGATTAGATGCAGCCAAAGAGGATGAAGAGGACGAACAAGACCTCCATGCAGAGTGCAATGCCTTCTCCGGTCATCTGAAACGCCTCCTTTCACTTGAAAATTCAGCTTCAATTTTTCTTGCTGTTGGTGTTGTCTTCGTGCGTAGATGTGATGCAGAGCAGAACAGTGACAATGAGCGGAATGACAATGAAAATTGCCCACGCGAGGAATGAGGCCCAATTATCCAGCGGGCCAGCCTGCAAAAACGGGAACACGAAGAGCACGAAGAAAATGAAGAACGCCATGGGGATACCTCCTTTCTTGGCGAAAAATAGAAAAGAGCCAGCCTGTAAAGACTGACCCTAAAAAACAAGTGTCACTGTTATCGCGCCCTTAATACTATTAAAGAGAATATGGAGCGAGAAAAAGTGACACCTGAATTTACATTTTGGTATAGAAAAACCTTTTGACTCTGATAGTGAGGTGTTGGTCGTCGGTCGAGAAAGATGACCATCATTACTTCTTATGAGCAGGCATTGTGAGCTTTTTTGAGACAGAAGAATTCATTTGCTCCAATGGCGAAATATTATCAAAGCCCTTGAGGATGTCTGCATTGAAAATGGCACAGTAGTGTTTAGTCATTTCCAGAGTAGAATGCCCCAAGAGCTTTTGCAGAGTGAATGCGTTTCCTCCACAGTCTATCAAATACTTTCTTGCAAAGGTATGACGGAACTTGTGAAGAGAAGTGCTTTGAACACCATGACTTCGATTATAACGAGCGATTGACAGGCGAAGTGCGTTTTCAGTGAGCTGTTCTCCATGCTCAGTGCAGAAAAGATAGTCAGATGCCTCACCACCCCTGATTCGCATATATTGACGAAGATTTTGAGACAGTGTAGAACAGAGCGGAATTACCTGTATCTTGCCTGTTTTGGTGTGTCGAAAAGTGACCTGTCGGCTTTCGAGGTCTATATCCCGATTCTGGATATTTCTGATTGTTGATGCGCGACAGCCACTATTCAAGAGGAACTGAACGATGACCCAGCTTCGATATTCTACGAAAGAACAAGATGCAGAGGGCCTTTTTAGAAGTAATGAAAGCTCACTATCACTGTAAGTTTCCTTTACGGTTTCCTTTGGCTTGTAGTTGGGGACAGTCAATCCGGAATAACCGTTTTCTCTGCACCAAGTCAGAAAAGAATTAAAAGCGCGTAAATAGCTGCTGATGGAATTTGCAGAGAGACCTGAGTTTCGCATAGATACGATTGCTGCATCGACCTGTGCGCGAGAAAGAGAAGAAAGCGGAACTGTGATGTCAAGATGTTTCGAGATACAATGAAAGTGCTGCCGATATGTTTTGAGGGTTTTTGAAGACAGACCTTTTGCAGAGGCAGCAGATAGATATTGTTCAAATCGTTCTTGAATACTGCTGCTTTCGGTGGAGAACATTGTGATTTTTTTGCCCATGATGAGACCTCCTGATTGATGAAAAAAGATATTAAAATCAGGCGGTCAGATTTTCTTGAAGAAAACAAGAAAAAACCCTTGAAATCATTGAGATTTCAAGGGTTTTGGTGGAGACTGCTGGACTCGAACCAGTGACCTCCTGCGTGTGAAGCAGGCGCTCTAACCAGCTGAGCTAAGCCTCCAACTGTGGTGACCCGTACGGGATTCGAACCCATGTTACAGCCGTGAAAGGGCCGTGTCTTAACCACTTGACCAACGGGCCATATGAGACACGGGATGCTTTCGCATCCCGTGCATCTGGTAGCGGCACCTGGATTTGAACCGGGGACACTGCGGGTATGAACCGCATGCTCTAGCCAGCTGAGCTATGCCGCCAAATATTCCTGCTCGACAGGACAGAAGCTACTATACCAAATAAGATAGCCTTTTGTCAATAGCTTGTCCAAAAATTTTTGCGATTTTCCGAAATCGGGGAGAGGACCGCGCCCTCTCCCCTGCTTTTCATCAGCAAACGACGTTTTTCCCCTCTGACCAGACGGAGACGATGTTGTGCCGGTGCATCATGTAGATCGCGCGCTCGAAGCGCTCGCGCACCGAGAGCGGATGCGCGGCCTCGGTAAAGTCGGAGTCGTCGACAACAATGGCGTGGATATAGTCGCCGGGGACAAATCCGCCGTGCCCGCCGAAATACTCGTGTCCTGCGCTGGAGCCGAGGTAGTAGCCCTCCTCGACGGTCAGAAATTCGTCCTTTCCGTCGCTCTGCATGTGGCGGAACTTCGACGCGCGGATGGACATGGTGATGACCTTGTTCATCGCCAGCAGCGCGCCGCCTGCGATATCCGACCCGAGCGTGACGAGGTTGCCCTCGCGCAGCAGCGTCCGCACGGGCGCGACGCCCGAGCAGATGTTGATATTCGACCCCGCGCAGTGCGCCGTGACGACGCCATGCTCGCGCATGGCCTCGCGCTCGCGCTCGTCGGAGTGGACGCAGTGCGCCATGACGGTATGGTCCTTCCACAGCCCCGCGCGGTCGTAGCTCTCCCAATATTGCGCGCAGTCGGGGCAGAGCTCTTTGACCCACGCGATCTCACCCTTATTTTCAGACAGGTGCGATTGGACGTACAGCCCGCGCTCCGCGGCGAGCTTGCCGAGCCAGCTCATCAGCTCGTCGGTGCACGATGGGGTGAAGCGCGGCGTCAGGATGGGCTTGACGGTCTTAAAGCGCCCGCACGCGTCCAGCCAGCGCAGCGTTTCGCGCTTGGACTGCTCGGTCGTCTCCTGAAGCTCGGGGCTGCCGTTGCGGTCCATGTTGACCTTGCCGACATAGCCCGTGACGCCCGCCTTTTCGAGCTCTTCCATCAAAATGAGCGTCGCGTCCGTGTGGAGGGAGGAAAACATGCAAACGCGCGTCGTGCCGCTCGTGATGAGGTCGCTCGCGAGCTTTTTGTAAATGCGGCGGGCGTAGTCGCTGTCTTCAAAGCGCGCCTCGGTCTTGAACGTGTAGGTGTTGAGCCAGTCGATCAGCGGCAGGTCCATGCCCATGCCGAGCATGGGGTACTGCGGCGCGTGCAGGTGCATGTCGACAAAAGACGGCATGATGAGGCTATCACCGTAGTCGATGACTTCCGCGTCGGCGTTCTGCGGCACGGCCTTTTCAACGCTTTGGATGCTGCCGTCGTCATGCAGGACGAGGCAGCCGTGCTCGACGATCTCGAGCTTGCCGAGCGCCGGTGCGGAAACGAGATTGCCCTTGAGGATCTTCATATCAGTCACTCCTGTTTTAGCTTTGTGCAAAAGAAAAAGCGCCCCGCCCGGGGACTTCTCCCCCGGCTGAGCACCCATAGCAGAGCCTTTCGGCGGCTCCGTAGAAACTTTCGCGCCATGTAAGCGAAACTATATGAGTTTTTCTCCGCTGCCATCACCATACCACGCGAAAGCGAAAATTGCAAGCGAAAAGCGGCGGGCGCGCTATGTCATATCGGCGCAAGTGCGCACATAGGATTGTCCCAAGAGGTGAATCACGATGCAAAAGAAACGGACAGGACGGATGCTGTGTTCGCTCGCGCTCTCGGCGGTGACGCTCTGGGGCGTGAGCGTCACGGCGCCGGCGAAGAACGCGCGCGATGCGCTCCGCTCGCTCAAGGACGAGACGCTGGGCGT
>ERZ791906.1444-NODE-1444-length-17053-cov-6.871338_pt1 | contig 17053 bp, 13 predicted proteins | sample MGYA00510146_ERZ791906 | MGnify/ENA primary metagenome ERZ791906 (study PRJEB30046, sample SAMN00792096) | human gut metagenome | study: EMG produced TPA metagenomics assembly of the A metagenome-wide association study of gut microbiota in type 2...
TAAATGTCCATACATTTCCCCATTCCAGTTTCACATCAGTGCCATCCGGATAACTATCCGGATATTTATGGAATGTATATAGAAGAACTCTTCCCTCTTCATTATAAACTGCATAAGGCTCTCCCTCATCCAGGCTTACTACCGGAAGAATCTCACCATCCTCGGCAATCATCGCATCTTCAACTGCCTGATCAAAAAGAATCTGCAGATCATCTTCACTTTCAGCAGAAGAATCGGTTTCTGCTGCTTCTTCTGTCTCTGTTGTTTCCTCTGCCTGTACACTTACAGATACTCCGCCTGATACAACCATCGCAGAAACCAGAACCCCACTTATCATCCATTGTTTCCATAATTTGTTTTTCATATATTATCACCTTCCTTTTTTCAGTTTTCCATCTTACCTGCTCCAAGTATATCATAGGAATTCATTCTTTTCTTACCCATGGAATGAATTGCAAATATTCGGCGTGAAATGTATATTTCTATAGCATTTCCTCGTCAAGCGGATTGTTATAAGCATGTTTCACGTGAAACATATTCTTGTAAATCACAAGATGGCATAGGCGAAATATTCGTCCATGCCATCATAAATCATTTTAATTAATAGTGCAACTGTCCCTGGAGCCATATGATTCCTTTGAATCTACGTCCGATCTTTGGCTCCCCCAGCAAATCATTCTTATTGATACAAACATCAAACTGCATATCATTACAGTCTAATGTAAGCTGGCAGATTTCTTCTCCTGTTATAATGTTCTTGAATGTCATAAAATCCAGAATCTCACCCATGATACTATATTGATCACATTCAATTCCATATGGCATGAAATAGGAATCCACTATAGAAAAAATATCGTCTGTAACTATACGCTGAGAAATCATGGAATATGTATCCATATCCTCCATCGTGAGGCTCTCCATAGCCTCTTCATCACCGTTTCTGGCGGCTGCAATGAGATGATTTCTGTTCTTTGTCAGTTCACGTTCTGCTTTTACTGCTTCTTTATCTTTCTCTACAGGAAAAAGGATTTTTCCTTCCCTGGCCAGCCCGGAAAGGGTTAAAGGCTGGCCACCCGGAAGTATGTTGCCTTTTTCACGCTGTTGCAGATACTCAGCAGCATTCTGAAGATAGAAAATTAAAGTAACCCCAATTCTCAAATCGTCACAGGCACCTGCAAAAGATTCTTTGTCTGCATGTCTTTCTATCACAACACTCTCCTGTGTTGTAATGCCTGTTCCGCGAAAAAAAGGAAAATAATAATCCGGATAAAATACGTTGTTTTCATCATACTGCCCGCAGACAGTAATTCCACAATCGCATCCATAATTCTTGGAAAACTCTGCAAACATACCATCAGGGTAGTTCTCTATGACTGTTTTCTCATCATAAGTTTCAACCACATCCGTAATGATCTGTCTGATACTGCTTCTTTTGGTGATCCTGGAAAAACCAACTGCCCTCAGATAACTGTGCATAAGAACACCTCCCTGAAAAAGCTCACCCTCCATTAAGCGTGCTTTTTCTCAATCTTTGTCATACCACCCATGTATGGCTGCAGAGCTTTAGGAATACTTACAGAACCGTCTGCATTCAGGTTATTCTCCAGGAATGCGATCAACATTCTAGGCGGTGCTACAACAGTATTATTTAATGTATGTGCAAGATATTTCTTACCATCTTTTCCGTTTACACGGATCTTAAGACGACGTGCCTGTGCATCACCAAGGTTTGAACAGCTTCCTACCTCGAAATATTTTTTCTGACGTGGAGACCATGCTTCTACGTCAAGAGATTTTACTTTCAAGTCTGCCAGGTCACCGGAGCAGCACTCAAGTGTACGAACCGGAATATCCAGAGAACGGAACAGATCTACTGTATTCTGCCATAATTTATCAAACCACATCGGACTCTCTTCCGGTCTGCAGACAACGATCATTTCCTGTTTTTCAAACTGATGAATACGGTAAACGCCTCTCTCCTCAAGTCCATGAGCACCTTTTTCCTTACGGAAACATGGAGAATAGCTTGTAAGAGTTTTCGGAAGTTCTTCCTCAGGAATGATCTGATCGATAAATTTACCGATCATGGAATGTTCACTTGTTCCGATCAGGTATAAATCTTCACCCTCAATCTTATACATCATGGCATCCATTTCAGCAAAACTCATTACACCTGTTACAACATTGCTTCTGATCATAAAAGGAGGTACACAGTAAGTAAAACCTCTGTTTATCATGAAGTCACGTGCATAGGAGATTACTGCTGAGTGAAGTCTTGCGATATCTCCCATTAAATAGTAGAAACCATTTCCCGCAACACGTCTTGCACTGTCAAGATCGATTCCATCAAAATTTTCCATAATTTCTGTATGGTACGGCACTTCAAAATCCGGAACAACCGGTTCACCAAACTTCTCGATTTCTACGTTCTCGCTGTCATCTTTACCGATCGGTACAGATGGATCAATGATATTCGGAATTACCATCATATCTTTGAGAAGTTCTTCCTCTACCTCTTTCTCTCTTGTGGAAAGTTCTTCAATACGGGTTCCGGAAGCAGCTACCTGTTTCTTTACTTCTTCAGCTTCTTCTTTCTTTCCCTGTGCCATCAGTGCACCGATCTGTTTGGAAATTTTATTTCTCTCTGCACGAAGAGCTTCTACTTCCTGTTTGATTTCGCGATTCTCTTTGTCCAGTTCCAGAACTTTATCCACTAATTCCAGTTTATTATCCTGAAATTTGTTGCGGATATTCTGTTTTACAACTTCCGGATTTTCTCTCACAAATTTAATATCTAACATCTTGTTCCTCCTGAAATATTCTATTACATTATGTAATGATGTCAGGGTAAAATCTGGCAACAACTTTCCCCCTGATATCAATTTATCATATCATGTGCATTCCTGCACAAAACAGATTCTCTTTTAGTATGCTCTTGTTTTCAGCTTTTAAACATTACTGTTCACTCCGTTCACAGTAACTTTTAAAAAACTTTATTCTTCAATATTATCCAGTCCAAAATTCACTGCCTTACGAAGTGCCTCTACTTCTTCCTGGCTGAGCATAACGTAGGATTCACCTTTTACAATTTCTTTCATATACAAAAAACAATTGTCCCGGCTGTGTACTGCATTTAAGATAAGGCCTGTATTCTCTTTGTCCAGCAAAGCCAGCGCAAAACTTAACTTTCCACCTACATCATCAAATGCGTCATACTTTTCTACACCATATTTATTAAACATTTTATCAAGATTCTTTTTGATAAAAAGAAGATCATGATCATGTTCTTCCTTCGCATCATAGAGCTTATCTATCTGAGCGAATTTTCTAACGAATACTTTTTCCAGAGACTGTGCATCTGACCCTTTCATGAACGTCTTATATTTACGTTCCAGACGGCTCAGGCGCATATTCATACTGATATTCCTTACCAGCAGGAAGATAGTAAGAATCAGCAGTATAATAATGATGATCCCGGAATCAATTCCAAGATTTTCAAAAATGCCACTCATATTACTGTCACTCCTAACCAATGGATTCGAAAAGATCTATGATTCTTTCCAGTTCATCCTTGGAATAATATTCAATTTCAATTTTACCTTTGTCATTTTTCTTTCTGTGAATCTGGACTCTGGTACCCATGATACTTTTCATTTTTTCTTCCAGACTCTCATATATTGCATCCTCAGCAGAACTGAATTTGCTCTTCTTTGCTGTTTTTGGCGGCTCCAGCATACGTTTTACAAGCGCTTCTGTTTCACGAACACTTAATTTCTCGTCAAAAACCTTCATTGCAATTGATTCCTGCTTTTCCTTATCTGCTATCGAAAGGATTGCCCTGGCATGACCGGCAGTGATCATCTCATCAATCAGCATCTGCTGCACTTTTTCACTGAGTTTGAGAAGTCTCATTGCATTTGTTACTGCTGTTCTGCTCTTCCCTACACGCTCTGCGATTTCATCCTGTTTCAGATGAAATTCATCAATCAGTCGTTTATATGCCATCGCTTCTTCCACAGGGTTTAAATCTTCCCGCTGAATATTCTCAATCAGGGAAATTTCTACTAATTCCTGCTCAGAAAACTCTTTAACAATTACAGGAATCTCTGTCAGTCCGGCAAGCTTTGCCGCTCTCCAGCGTCTTTCACCTGCAATTATTTCATAGTAGTCCTTTTTATCAGACACGAGAAGCGGATGGAGTACGCCGTACTGTTTAATAGACTCAGACAGTTCCATGAGTGCATCTTCATCGAACTGTTTACGTGGCTGATCCATATTCGGCTCTACACTTGAGATCTTTACGATCATTGCCCCTGTTTTCGAATCTGCTGTTTGCTTTTTTGCAACAGTAGGGTTTGTCTGTTTTTCAGCTACGTCAGATTTCTTCTCTGTTTTAACTGTTTTGGTTATTGTCTTTCTGGCAGGTTCTTTGACAACAGATGTTCTGTCTGGAAAAAATGCATCTAAGCCTCTGCCAAGACCGTTTTTTCTTCCTGCCATTAATTATCCTCCCTGTTGAGCACTTCCTCTGCCAGAAGCCTGTAGCTTTCTGCTCCTGCTGATCTCGGATCATAGATATTAATCGGCTGTCCATAGCTTGGAGCCTCCGCCAGTCTTACATTACGTGGAATAATTGTTTTATAAATATTCTGATTTAAATTCTCTTTTACGTTTTCCACTACCTGCAGAGACAGGTTTGTTCTTGCGTCATACATTGTGAATACTACGCCTTCCATTTTCAGACGTTTATTCAGTCTTTCTTTTACCAGATCAATGGTATGAATCAGCTGTGAAAGTCCCTCCAACGCATAATATTCACACTGGATTGGCACTAATACAGATGTAGCTGCGGTTAATGCATTGATCGTCAGCATATTTAATGACGGCGGACAATCCAGTATTATATAATCATATTTACGTCGAAGCTTATCTGTGATTCCCTTTAAGATAAATTCTTTATCATCGATTCCTACCAGCTCGATTTCTGCACCGGAAAGATTAATATTAGATGGAATCAGGTCAAGATTCTCAACAACATCTTTTACAATCGTGTCTTTCGTTTCTGCCTCTCCAAGCAAAAGTTCATACAATGTATTTTCTATGCCGTTCTTATCAACGCCGAAACCACTGGTAGTATTTCCCTGTGGATCCATATCAATTGCGAGAACCTTTTTCCCTTTTTCTGCAAGACATGCTGAAAGATTAATTGCAGTTGTTGACTTTCCAACTCCGCCTTTCTGATTAGCAACTGCTATAATTCTTCCCAACTTCATTCCTCCTTTATGAGGTTTTAATTGTAGTTATTCCTATTTTGCCTGTTACATTATTTTTATAATGCCAACAGGCATACGCAGGTTTATTATAACACTTTTATTTTAATCATGCCACATAATGTTTCACGTGAAACATAAAAAAACACATTATTTTTAGCATAAATATTGTATATTTTGTGGTGATTGACATTTTCTTTTTCCATCAATCGTTACTGTTCACTCCGTTCTCAGTAACGTAGCCAAAATTCCAGATTGCCTGCGGCAATGGAATTTTGGCTTGTATGTCTCGGAATTTTGGCACATTCATGCCAAAACACCTCGCAGGATTGTGGTGTGTGAACAGTAATCATCAAGTTACTGTTCACTGGTAATATCCCGCGAGGTGTTTTTTGTGAGTGAAGGTCACAGAAAACCCGAGACATACCGCGCGAATTTATGCGATTAGCATAAATTCTGTGCATCGCGAAGCGTGTTGCTGTGAACGGAGTGAACAGTAACATCATCAATCCATATGGTTCTTTTTTTCGCATCATATTTTCTTGTAAAACAGACAGTATCGCGGTATAATATGGGTATATAATTTTAGCAGGCTAATCACTTGTTATGCTTGATAAAGGAGGCCGAAAATGAGTAAAAACAAGCACAAATTTCTTACATTTGCTGCTCTGATGACCGGCGCAACTGTTGCTGTTCATTTCATTAACCACACGATTGCTACTGCTGCACAATTAAAACAGATGCTCCACATTTCTAATGACAATTACTTTGAATGGCGCTTTGGGAACATTTATTATACCAAAAAGGGAACTGGGTCACCGATTCTTTTGATTCATGACACTTTACCTGGAGCTTCCGGGTATGAATGGAGCAAAATTGAAGACGAACTGGCAATTGACCATACCGTATATACTGTTGATCTGTTAGGATGCGGACGTTCGGACAAATCCAGCATTACCTATACAAATTTTGTTTATGTTCAGATGATCAGTGATTTTATCAAAAAAATAATTGGTCAGAAAACAGATGTGATTGCAAGTGGTTTTTCAGGCTCTTTTGTTACTATGGCCTGTCACAATGAGAAAGAACTTTTTAACAAAATCATGCTGGTAAATCCGCCCAGCCTGACTCAATTAAAACAGATGCCAAACAGAAAGGACCGCCTGTTAAAAGCAGCTCTGGAAATTCCGATTTTCGGAACTCTGGTTTATCATATGATCGTATCACGTGATAATATAAATAATCTTTTTATCGAGAAGATGTATTATAATCCATTCCATGTGGATAATCAAATGGCAGATGCTTATTATGAAGCAGCTCATAAAGGTGGATATTATACCAGATTTTTGTACTCCAGTCTTGCAGCTAAGTATATAAATATAAATATCTGTCATGCACTTAAGGCACTGGATAATAGTATTTATATTGTTGAAGGTGAAACAGAGCCAAACGGAAAGGCTGTCACTGATGATTATTGTGCCTCCAACCCGGCTATTGAAGTTTCTGTTCTCAAAGAAACAAAACATCTTCCACATGTTGAAGCACCTGAAGCGTTTCTTGAACAGGTTAAAATCTTCTTTTAAGCCTTATATTTAAGCCAGAATGAGTCGACGAGTTGATTTTGAGACAGTTTTGAAGGATAAATTTTTTTATTTCAAGTCGGAAGAAGGCGACGTTGCGGTGACTACAGCAACCGAATTCGGACAAAATATACCGCAAAGTGGGGCGTGCAGATTGTGGGAATGATTTTTCAAACACGCTCTAATACAACAAAAAGTGAGGCAGGCATATGGAAGAAATTCTATATGCCTGCCTCACTTTTTTATAGATTCGTTTATTCTTTTACTCTTCTGTACTGTCCGTTTCCTGAGAATCTGTATTCTCCTCTTCGGATGTATCAGAATCGTTTGTTATGCCGGCTGTTTCAGATGTACTGTCATCGGACTCTTCTATGCTCTCACCTGGCATATCTGTTGAATCTGATTTAGTATCATCTGTTGTTGCTTCGTCTGAATCTGTCTTATCTGAACTGTCTTCTTCTGTTCCGACAACTGATTCAAATGCTGTGAACAGTTCTTTTACATTCATCTTATTTACGAGATATACTTTATTATCCACCACTGCCGCATAATAGTTTGTATCGTAGCTATAGTATGCAACTTCCTGTGTATCACCGTCTTCTTCTGTAAATATAGCTGTCAGTTCTGCATCACCGTCAGGTTCATATTTATCTGTCAGGCGTTTCTGAGCCGTCATGTTAATCAGTTTATTGTAGAATGTTGTAAATGTTGTTTCATCCAGATCAGAACCATTCAGTTTATAGGTAACTGTTTCTGTATCGTTTCCATCATCATCTGTGGATGTTTCACGTGAAACATTTACTTTATAATCACTGCCCTGATAATTTACTTTGAGGCTTCCGAGGCTGTTTAAAGATACATAACTTACTGTCATATCCCAGAAGTCTTCTTCTGATTTATCAGTGAGTGCGGACAGAGTATCCGTTGACATCGTATAGACTTCATTGCTGTCATTTACCATGACATATCTGCTGCTGTCATCTGTTTCATTTCCAACAAGAATTGTAAGCTGCTTATCTGCCATCTTAGTTTCTTCTTCCGAAGAATCCTCATTGTCTGATGCACTGTCTGAGTTTTCTGATGTTTCATCTTCTGCTTCTTCACCGTCAGTATCTTCAGCCTCAGATGTTTCATCCGTAGTTTCACTTACACTTTCGTCTGATTCTGTATCCTGTTCAGCATCGTCACTGTTTTCTTCCACAGATGAAACATCTTCATCTGCCGTCTCACCGGAAGCTGTCGTATCATCTTGTGTGTCATCATCAGCAACTTCTTCCTGATAATCTACTGTGATTGTTGCATATGGTTTATCCAGACCATATTTGCTCTTGTCGTCGCATTTATAATCTGCAAGTGAACTATATGCCATGCTTCCGAATGAGGATACCAGAGAACTTACGGTAGCTGAGTCTGCTTTTTCTTCATCCTCGCTGCCTTTTACTGACCAGGTACTTGTATCTTCGTCTTTTGATAATTCATAGGAATTATCGCCGTCTACAGAAATTTTTGTAATGGTATCTGTATTGGAAATTGCAGGGAAATCTTCCATCTGCGCATAATCATTCAATGATTTGGCAAACGGCTCTACGCAGGAAGAATCTATCAGGTATACTGTCTTCTCATCATCATCTTTTCTTACATAATACTGACTGGTGGAGGAATTTTCATCTCCCACATACAGTGTAGTTGTTATGTCATCGCCATCTTCCTCATCAGATTTTGTTACAATCTTAATCGTGTTTGACGGAGAGTCCAGACCATATTCTGAAAGATCATCTACGTCCTCCAGAACTCTGTCTGAATCGACAGATGCAATAGCAGATGCTGCACTGTCCAGAGTAGTCTGATTTACCGGAAAATCTGTTTCGTCTTTCTTTACCCAGCTGTCATCATCTTTTTCAAATGTTGTCTCTGTATCATCAACCATAAAATCCAGAGATTTAATGTTATCTGTTGATGCAGTAAATACAGTTGTGCTTTCTTCAGAATCTTCTTCGGATTCTTTCTGCTCCTGATGGGCTACGTAGGTTTTTACACCTGCGTAAGCCCCGCAGCAGACACCAAGAACTACAACTGCAAGAACCATTTTTACAGTTTTATTCTTCATTTAAGCTTTTCTCCTCTTCATCCAGACTGCAAACCCTACAACAAGGAAGAATCCAGGAATCAGACCGATGGTGCAGATCTTCCAGAATGCAGCATCATAGTCTGTAAGTGTCAGATACGATACAGACAGGCTCTTGGATGGTATAGATACGGCTGCACTGTCTTCTGTGTCTGTCATCCACTTCAGGGATTCGATGATCAGCTTCTCATTTCCGCCGGATACCATCTGATTTACCTGTGATTCCATCAGATTGGAAGTTGAATAGTATACGATCTGCGTTTCTTTGTCATCATCCAGAGTCTCTGTGATGCTTACTCCCAGATCAAATGGGCCAGCTTCGTCTCCGTCTTCTTTCTCCAGAGTATCACTGTTCAGATCTGTCTTGGAATATGCCTGGTCTGATGTGGTGAGGATACTGTTGATCGTTACGGTATCTCTTACATCATCCATTTTTTTGATTCCCTGTGCATATGGTACAAGTACATGATATCCTCCGGAAACAGTCTCAGAGCTTGCATCTGTGCTGTTTATAGTCGGAACCAGATAATATGGCATCTGCATTGCATAATGCTGATTATCACCTTCAAATACGATTCCAGCTTCTCTCTGAACACCATAGTTTTCCAAAACTGCATCAAAGTTTGGCAGGTCTTCTGTTGTATAATCAGAGAAAATCATCGCCTTTCCGCCATTTTCAAGATAATCAATAATAGCAGTCTTTTCATCTTCTGAAATATCTGTGGATGGAGAATCAATGAACAGGCAGTCTGCATCATCCGGAACACTTCCCTCTGTAAGAAGATTCAGAGACTGAATATCCATGTTTGCCTTCTCGATGTCTTCTTTGATAGTAGAATCCATCTCCTTCTCACCATGTCCCTCGAGTGTATAAAGGATCGGGAGATCTTCGGATGTTACATATCCGATCGCACTTGTGATCTGACCTTCACCGTCGAAACCGGTAGTCTGAGAGCTGTAGGTCTGATAATCAATTGTGCTCTCATAGATATTGTTGTAATCAATGACTTTATTTCTGTCGCCGCATACAACGATCAGACTGTTTGCAGAAAGATCATCACTTGTATATTCCGTTACAAATTTAGGATTTACTACAGGATCCTTCTGCTCTACTTTAATATGCTTGGATTCATCTTCATATTTCTTAAGCAGATTGGTAATATTTTCATCTTCAGAACCGCTCTGTGCAATCTGGTAAATTGTTACGTCCTTGTCCAGATCTTTCAGCATTGCTTTTGTATCATCACCAATACTGTAGAGTTTCTGGCTGCTGATATCAATTTCTGAATATTTGGACGGAATCGCATTTACGATCATGTTGAGCACTACAACTACTGCAATAAATATCACTGACATAACCATTGTGTAAGAGCCGTTTTTGATATGCTTCTTACTGATGGTGCCAATCAGTTTCTTTTTGTCAAATTTTTTATGGTTATTATTTTTCATCTTTTCTTTCAGTTTCATTTTCTTTCACCTCCCCACTAATTCCAGCGTCTCTTCAAAATAGACTGTGTTGTAAGGAACAGGCATACTGCGATCACAGAAAGAAAATATACAATTCCTTTTATATCAAAGATGTTACTTGTAAAATTATCAAAGTGTCCGCTCAGATTAAACACATCCAGGACTTTCTGAATACCGCCCTCAAAAATACTGGATTTTACTACATAAATAATAATCAGTGCCACTTCTCCGATCACACCGATCACTGCTGAGATCAGAATATTCTTGATCATGGTATAGATAATGATGGCTGCTGCCAGGATCAATAACCCAAATGTCACGCATGTCGACATAGATGTCTGAGAGAAGAAGGAAGAAATACCATTCATCATATAAAATGCAAATAAGAAAACAAATGTGAGTACCGCTGCAATTACCTGGCTCTCAGTTAATGCTGACATAAATACACCGATTGCAATATTTGCACATCCCAGGAGAAAGAATCCCAGGACTGCTGTATATGCAGATGCAAACTCTACTGTGCCAAACCTGGACATAATCAGCGGATAAGTACACATAACTGCCATCGGAACAGCAAATACAGTTACCAGTGCAAGATATTTACCTATTACAATACCGCTCACAGAAACCGGTGCTGTCAGAAGCAGCTGATCTGTTTTCTGTTTTCTTTCCTCTGCAAGTACACGCATAGTCAAAATCGGTACTCCGATCAGGAATGCAAAGGTAATTGCACTTAAGGTGTATTCAAATTTCGGATATGCTGCTGAAAGCTGATATGCTGAAAAATAAATACCTGTCAGTACAAGAATAAAAAAGATAAATAAATATCCTACCATGGATGTCAGGTAACTTTTCAGCTCTCTTTTATATATAGCTGTCATGGTTATTTCTCTCCCCCTTTATCATTATTCTGTTCTTCCGGTATTTCTGCTGATGTCTGTTTTACGTTTGTCTCGTTAGATCTACCGGCATCAGTATCTTTATCTTCAGGTGTATTTGGGACTTCGTCTGCAGATATTGGTTTATCGGATGCAGTAAGTTCAAGGAAGATTTCCTCCAGTGATACTTTCCTAGACTTCATCTCATAGATTGGGCTGTTAATCTCCGACATTTTGTAGAATACTTCTTCCCGAATGTCATTCTGCTCCTCTGTTGAAACTTTCACACTCCAGAGATTCTGTTTCTCATCTTTTTCCATTGTTACGCTGTTGACTCCCTCGATTCCCTCGAGAGCCTGCCTGATCTGTATTTTTTCACCTTTAATAAGCATCTCCAGAGTATTAGATCCCTCTGCAAGTTTTCCAAGATTCTCAGGAGTATCGCTTGCTACCAGTTTTCCATGAGAAATGATCAGCACGTAATCGCATACCGCACTTACTTCAGAAAGTATATGCGAGCTGAGAATAACGGTATGTTTCTTTTTTAATTCTTTAATTAAGGTTCGGATTTCAATAATCTGTTTAGGGTCAAGACCTACTGTCGGCTCATCCAGGATGATCACCTCCGGATACCCCATAATCGCCTCAGCAAGACCAACTCTCTGTCTGTAACCTTTTGACAGGTTCTTTATCAGACGGTTTCTCATGTCTGAAATCTTTACCATATCCATGACTTCTTCGATCATGTTTGCTTTTTTATCTTTTGGGATTTTCTTGAGATCTGCCACAAATTTCATGTATTCCAGGACAGTCATATCAAAATAGACCGGCGGCTGTTCAGGCAGATAACCGATACATTTCTTTGCCGCTTCCGGTTCTTCGAGGATATCGTGTCCGTCAATTTTGACGGTTCCTTCGGTGGATGCGATGTATCCGGTTATCATATTCATTGTAGTGGATTTTCCTGCACCGTTTGGTCCCAGAAATCCATAGATTTTGCCTTTCTCTATTTTAAAGGAAAGGTGGTCAACTGCCGTATGGTTACCATATCGTTTAACCAGATTGTTTACTTCAATCAATGTGTTCTCCTCCTCTTAATTTTTGCCAAAATAAAATATAGAAAATGTCCCCAGGTGAAACAGAGAATGGGGGAACCCGAGGACATCTCTATAAAAATAGTTTATGATGAAGTTGTGATGAAATTAGGATAAAAGTGTGATTATTCTGTGATGTTTGTTTGAAAAAAATAGCTGTCCCGAAATCTCGGCATTTTTTGCCAGAAGATTTCATGAGACAACTATACATAGATTTATTATGACAATGGTTCTTTTAATGGTGTTCCTGCTTTACGCGGATACTTTCCAGGTGTAGATTTTTTCTTATTTATAATGACAAGGGATCGGTCAATCTCAGAGTCCGGCAATTTAAAGTATGTGATGTCTTTCACCTGACCACCGAGGATATTGATTGCTTTCTCTGCTTCTTCTGCCTCTTCCTGTACAGTTCCTGATTTATAGGAAATGAAAGTTCCTCCTGTCTTTACATAAGGAAGACAATATTCTGACAGAGTTGCAAGGTTTGATACTGCCCTGGATACACAGAGATCATATTTCTCACGATACTCTTTATTTTTTGCATACTCTTCTGCTCTTCCATGAATCGCCTTAATCCCTTCTAATCCAAGAAGCTCAAAACTTTCCTCAAGGAAGTTTACCCTCTTTTTCAGAGAATCCAGCAGACATGCCTCCAGATGTGGAAAAGCAATTTTCAAAGGCACACCTGGAAATCCGGCACCTGTACCGATGTCCATAATTGTTTTTACTTTTGTCATATCAATGGCTTTTACACAGGCAAGACTGTCAAGAAAGTGCTTTGTAAGTACTTCCTCAAACTCAGTAATACCTGTCAGATTCATAACCTTATTTTTTTCTACCAGAAATTCATAAAACTGGATAAACTGATTTTTCTGCTTCTGGCTCAGCTCTATACCCAGTTCTCTGCATCCATTTTCCAATGTCGTCAGATTATACGGCATGTATTATTCTCCTTTTTCTACCTTTATTTATTATTTTTTTGTATATTTTACAGGGTTGTTTTATGTGCTTTTATGATTTTATCTGTTATTTATAGTCCGTTATTTTACTCTTTTATGTACTATTTTAATATTTTTTGCCAATTTCTTGTTTTTATAAGCACATTAAAGCGTATTATATTAATTATTTCGTACTGGAAAGATACACCAGTAAAACTGATATATCAGCAGGAGAAACTCCTGAAATTCGGGAAGCCTGTCCGATTGAAATCGGTCTGTATGCTTCCAGTTTCTGACGTGCTTCGATTCTCAGGCTTCCAACTTTCTCATAATCAAGATCTGTCGGGATTTTCTTTGCTTCCAGTTTCTTAAACTGTTCTACCTGTTTTAATTGTCTGCGGATATATCCATCATACTTGATGTTAATGTCAACCTGTTCCTGTACATCCCATGGCAGTTCCGGACGTTCTTTATCAAGTGGTTTGATTGCTTCATAAGAAAGTTCCGGACGGCGGATCAGTTCTGCCAGAGTAGTTCCGGATTTCAGCGGTGTGCTGTTATAGCTTTCCAGAAGGGTCTGAACCTCTTTGTTTGCTCCGATATTTGTATGTTCTACTCTGCTGATCTCTGTTTTTATCTGTTCTTCTTTCGTAAGGATTTTCTGATAATCCTCTTCACTGATGAGCCCTGCCTGATATCCCTTTTTGCGAAGTCTCAGATCCGCATTGTCCTGTCGGAGAAGTAATCTGTACTCCGCTCTGCTGGTCATCATTCTGTATGGCTCATGGTTTTCTTTTGTTACCAGATCATCAATAAGAACACCAATATAAGCCTCAGAACGGTCAAGAATCAGCTGTTCCTGACCTTTAACTTCCAGAGCAGCATTAATTCCTGCAATCAGTCCCTGCGCCGCTGCTTCTTCATACCCTGAGCTTCCGTTAAACTGACCGCCGCTGAACAGTCCTTTGATTTTCTTAAATTCCAGTGTAGGATATAACTGACGTGGATTAATACAGTCATATTCAATGGCATATGCATTTTTTACGATTTTTGCATGTTCCAATCCCGGTACGGAATGATACATTTCTTCCTGCACATCTTCCGGCAGAGAACTGGACATTCCACCAATATACATCTCATTTGTATAGAGACCTTCCGGCTCAATAAATACCTGATGACGGTTCTTATCTGCAAAACGGACTACTTTATCTTCAATTGACGGGCAATAACGCGGACCGGTTCCTTCGATCATACCGGAATACAACGGAGAACGGTCAAGGTTTGCACGAATGATCTCATGAGTTTTCTCATTTGTATATGTCAGCCAGCAGGATTTCTGCTCTATCTGAACATCTTCCGGATTAGTTGAGAATGAAAATGGTACAACTCTCTCATCTCCAAACTGTTCCTCCATTTTACTGTAGTCAATTGTATTTCCGGCAATACGGGCAGGTGTTCCTGTTTTAAAACGGAACATTTCAATTCCCAGCTCTTTCAGAGAATCAGTCAGGTAGTTGGCTGCCTGCAGTCCGTTTGGTCCTGTATAATTACTTACATCACCGTAAATACATCTTGCTTTTAAATAAGTTCCTGTACAGAGGACCACTGCTTTACAGTTATAAGTTGCACCGGAATATGTTTTTACCCCTGTAATCTTTCCGTCCTCGACCAGAAGTTTTGTTACTTCTCCCTGTTTAATAGTCAGATTAGGTGTATTTTCAAGCGTTTTTCTCATTTCATTGCTGTATGCCTGTTTGTCAGCCTGCGCACGTAAGGAGTGCACTGCAGGTCCTTTGGAACAGTTAAGCATTTTGGACTGGATAAAGGTCTTATCAATATTTTTTCCCATTTCACCGCCCAGGGCATCAAGCTCTCTTACCAGATGGCCTTTGGAACTGCCGCCTACGTTCGGGTTACATGGCATTAATGCGATACTGTCTACACTTACAGTAAACATCACTGTATTCAGGCCCAGGCGTGCGCCCGCAAGTGCTGCTTCACATCCGGCATGACCGGCACCGACTACAACAATATCATAATCTTCTACTAACGTTCTCATTTTGTCTCCTTTTATTTTACAACTGCTCATCCTATTCTTTCAAAAATCGCCGAAGGCGATTTTTTGATTTTTATTTACCCATGCAAAACTTGCTGAATATCTCATTTACCAGATCTTCACCAACAGACTCTCCGAGGATTTTACCCAGATTTTCATATGCATTCATAAGATCTATAGAAAAGAAATCTTCCGGCATTCCCCTTTCGATACTGTTTCTGACCAGATCAAGGCTTCTGTCAGCCTCTTCCAGTGCTGCTTTATGACGGGCATTTGTAATATATACCTCATCATTAAAGGAAATCTCTCCTCCAAAAAACATATCTTTAATCTGTTCTTCCAGTTTTGTAATGCCTTTTTCTTCTTTTGCAGAAATCGGAATTACAGGATGTCCTGTTTTTTCTTTCAGGATTTCCGGCTGGATTTCCGGCTGAAGATCAGTTTTATTATACAGGATAATCGCCTTTTTTCCAGTAAGCATTTCCATGATTTCTTCATCATTTTCGTCAAGCGGAACAGAAGAATCCACTACATAAAGAATCAGATCTGCTTTCTGTGCCATTTCTCTGGCTCTGTCTACCCCTATTTTTTCCACAATATCCTTTGTTTCCCGGATTCCGGCTGTATCAATAATCTTCAGAGATATTCCATGAAGTGTGATATATTCCTCCAGAATGTCTCTGGTCGTTCCTGCAATATCTGTCACAATAGCCCTGTTTTCTCCGATCAGAAGATTTAACAGTGAGGATTTTCCGGCATTTGGTTTTCCGAGGATAACTGTCTGGATTCCCTCCTGGATCATCTTTCCGTCAGAAGAAGTTTTCAACAGGCGCTTCACTTCTTTCTGTTCATTATCCACAACTTCCAGAAGTTCCTGGGGATATCCATCCAGACTGATATGTTCCGGATCATCCAGTGCCGATTCTATATATGCAATGTGATAAATCAGCTTTTCTCTGATATCTCGGATTGCTTTCTGCACAGAACCTCTTAACTGATCCATGGAACTGCGAAGCGCATATTCATTTTTCGCCTGTATAACATCCATAACAGCCTCTGCCTGAGATAGATCCATCCGTCCGTTCAGGAAGGCACGTTTGGTAAATTCTCCTGGTTCCGCAATTTCGGCACCATTTTTCAGCACTGTATCCAAAACTCTCTGCATAGCATATACACCACCATGACAGTCTATTTCTACTGTATCTTCTCCTGTAAAAGTCCTCGGTGCATGCATAATCATTACCAGAACCTCATCAATCAGTTCCTCTCCATCATAAATATATCCATAATGAATGGTATGAGTCGGAACTTCTTTTATTTTTTTCTTCCCGCCTTTTGATCTGTAGATACGGGAAATCACATCCATGGCATTCTCGCCGCTGATACGGATGATTCCGATTCCGGACGCACTCATGGCTGTGGAAATTGCTGCGATTGTTGTTTCCATTTTTTTCTCCTCACTTGCCTGTTCTATAATAGTTCCGCCCCTGCGGAACAGTAGACTGTTACAATAATTCTGTCATCTTATATACATAACAGGAAAATCACACTGACTACTGTTATTTTTTCGTTACTTTTCACACACCACTATCCCGCGAGGTGTTTTGGCATGAATATGCCAAAATCCCGAGATATACAAGCCAAA
>ERZ791906.1478-NODE-1478-length-16765-cov-4.337104_pt1 | contig 16765 bp, 15 predicted proteins | sample MGYA00510146_ERZ791906 | MGnify/ENA primary metagenome ERZ791906 (study PRJEB30046, sample SAMN00792096) | human gut metagenome | study: EMG produced TPA metagenomics assembly of the A metagenome-wide association study of gut microbiota in type 2...
ATTTACTTTCAAGCGTCTTTATGACAGCTTTGCATTCATCACCTGACAACAGGTAACTGAATATGGCAATGGCAGCTGCACACAAATGGTGCAGTCTGTTTTTTGAACGCAAAATTATGCAGCATTTTCCTATCAAAAAAGTGATGATGTATTGTTTTTTCTCATACCTCATCACTTTTTTGCTTCCTTATGTTATTTTTAGATGCCACTTATAATAGCACTGGAACTTTTCCTTCCAATATCGCATTGATCTCATCCAGATCCTTACCTGTGATGGATGCAATGTTTTCTGGGGACATTCCACTACGGTTCATATTGATAATGATTTTTGCCTCCCCTTCCGATTCTCCCAGTTTTCTGGCATCTTCCAGATCATCCTTCATCAGTTCTCTCAACGCATCACACATATTCGCATCCCTCCTTATTTCACGATATAACTCATCATTTGCTTTGACACTTACCTGTAACACAGCCTCAACATTCTGTCGATCACGCGGTGTATTCATTTCTTCCACGTTCCTCAGGAATTCTTCTATATCTTCTTTTTTCGCATGGTTTGACAAAATCCGCAAACTTCGATGCTCTCCCGGCTCTAATTCCTGTGTCACAATAATCTGCGCTGGAAACGGTAAATGTTCTGTCACATAATAAATGCCAGGATACTTTTCTTCTATTTTATGTCCATACTTCTGCAATGTCAAAAACATTTTCTCCGGTCGGGTTGCTCTGAAAATAGATACTGTCAGTTCATCGATCGGGACTGCATCTACATGTTCTCCATATCCTTTGTACAGACATGCATACCCGACTGTCTTATAAAAATCATCAATAGTCAGTGCATCTTCCGGGCTCTTAAACTCGATCACATTATAGGTTCTCATGATGTGGCCAATTTCATTCTTAATTCGCCTATTACTTGCTTCTTTTATAATAAGAAGATCAATGCGGATTGGTTCCTTGCTCAGATTGTATTCCGGCTTTAACTCCAGCCGTTCAATATCTTCGTGGAATTCCAGCCCCGCGGCGGCACAAAACGCCGGATGCCACTGGAGCTTATCTGGTGCATTTTTCAAATTGCTTCCTCCTGTTTGTGTGAATCACGATTCCGCAACATCGCAATTTGTTTTCTGTGCACGAATGCTTAGTTTTCACCTCTTTTCCTTTTCGATTTTTCCTCCGCAATCTTTTCCTACTGTTATCATAACGTAATTTTATTTTCCCTGCAAGTATTCATCAATTCCATCCGCAATACCATCTGCGATCTTGTTCTGGTACTCATCGGTCGCCATCTTCAAATCTTCTTCCTTATTTGTCATATATCCAATCTCAACGATTGTGGCAGGCACTTTGCACCAGTTGATCCCACTCATGGAATCCGTTTCCCAGACATACTCTTTTTTACACTCTGTTGCAGACACCAAATCGTCCAGCACTGCCGAAGCTAATGCATGGCTTTTGTCATACAGATCTCCATTATACGGATTTGATGAGGTCTGGCAGATGGTCATGGCTCCATGTACCGAAGTATTTTCCGATCCATTTGCATGAATCCGAATAAATGCATCGGCGTTTGCATCGTTTGCTATGGCCGCTCTCTCCGAGTTACTGATATTTACGTCATTTGTTGTCCTTACCATTACAACCTGATACCCTCTGTGTTCAAGCTCTGCCTGTAGTTTCAATGAAACATCAAGTGTAAGCTGGTATTCTTTTAAGCCGCTGGCATGTCCACTCGTTCCACTTGACACTCTGGGTTTCTTTTCCTTTGCCCCGGGACCGATCGGCTCTAATCGTGAATCTCCATTCGCCTGATGTCCTGCATCGATAACCACCGTATATTTTTGTTTTTCTGTTGTGTTTTCTGTATTTTTATCTTTTTGCGTATCCTCTGTATCTCTACTGTGTATTTCTTCCTGTGCAGTTGCCTGTTGCACAGCCGCTTCCCTTTCCTGCTCTGTATTTTCTCCTGATTGTTCCGTATCCCGAATCATATTCTCAGATGCTCTCTCCTGTGAATAAACAGAGGTCTGCACATCTCTGCCACAGGCCACGCAAAAACACATTGCTCCGGTTATGCACAACAGGCCGATAAAATTTTTATATTTTTTCTTCATATTTTATTTAACCATCTATTTATATTCTTTTAGCAATTTAATGTTATCCTGCTCGGTCTTTGACATATTTCTATATATTTCTGCCATATCCGTTGTTTTACTTTCAATCTTATTGTACCAGTCCTGCTTTTCATAATAATTTTTCAAGTCTTCATCCTGAAATTTATATCCATTCAAAGCATACATTTCATTAATAATCATCTGAATAACACTTCTGTCCCCCGGAAAATGATAGGAAGAATAGTCTTTGTTTAAATACCCCTGTATTTCTTCTTCGGTGATTTTTCTTTTGGTACTGTACGAACACAACAGCCCCTGATCCGAAACTTCTGCCTGATCTCCTCCATCCATATTCCAATCGGTATCGTAGTCTGCTGCCACACTGTCGACACGGGCATTTTTCACATCATCCAGTGTTTCGAATCCGTCAAAATAATAAGTATAATAGTCATAATCTTCCGGCCCATAATAACAGTCCTTCGAAAAATTCTCACCCGGTGTGTAATAATCGGAAAGATCTGCCTCACATTCCCCGTTTCCTTTTACAACGATATTATGGAATTGAACATCATAATACTCAACTATTTTAACAGCCTTGTAATCTTCGGACGGTTTTACATGCAACTTGATTTTGTATACATCTCCATAACAATTCTGCTTATCTGCGTAATTATCATTTTTACAGTTTTCCAAATAATCGCCTACAAATGTAACAGAATCTACCGTACAATCCGAACCCATTTTTGCCGTATATTCTGTAACTACACTTTCTGCCTGTTTTTTCATGGCAGCAATCATTTCCTTGCTAATGTCTTTAACCGAAGATGCATATTTATCCAGTTCTTCCACGGTATATTCCTTTTCCGTCTCGGAAGGGATCATTTTATAATTTTCTACATAATATTCCATATCATCCGAATTTAAATAAACGGTGATGACATCACCATTACTCAGACCGGAATCTGTATCACAATAAAATTCATCTTCATCCAGTACATCTCCCGTATAACTTATCGCAACCGTTCCATTCGGACTTATTCCGCTATAGGTAAGCGTAAGATTTTCAAATGGATCAAATGTTTTTATCTTTTCTAGTCCTGATACATCTACGGTTTCATCTGAATACTTTATTTTGCAGTCCACATACTTTTTCAGTTGGTTTTCATCAATGTTCCAGACATATTTTACCCGATCTCCATTGCTTAATCCGTCTTCCTTCTCTAAAGACACCGAAACACAATTCCCGAGTAATTCTTCCATTGAATATCCGAATAAAGCATATTCATATTTGGATTTTGCTTTGGATGTGTAAGAAATCTTTTTCTTATATTTATCCAGAATTTTATTCCAGTCAATCGTCGCAGTTGCTTTTCCATATCCATCATAACCCTCAAAGGTTACCGTAACATAGTTATTTAAATTGATGGTGGAATTTAAATTGGCCACTACAATAAGAATCACCACGATGGCTGCGATTCCGATTCCCGCACCTACTTTATATTTTTTAGGCAGAGAGGCTATACGCTTTACCAATTTCTTTATCTGTGATTCCAATGACGGTCCCAAGACCAGTCTTGCTCCACATTCTTTGCAAAATACTGCCTGATCTTCATTCTCAGTTCCACATTTTCTACAAAACATTTTCTTTCTCCCCACTGTAAATCTTTAATTCTTTTTTTCTCTTATGTAGCTTTCCATTCCTGCCAGGCGTTCGTTAACGTCAGGGACTAATCTTGTATCAAACGCAGCTATTTTGGAAATTCCGCAGATATCCAGCATCAAATATTTTACCGTATAATACTTTTTGTTATATTTCTTTAAAAGTTCCTGCTGCACGAGAGAATTTACATCCGAATAGAACACTTCCGACACCGTTTCGTCATATATCATGCCCGTTGAAATATCAATATTTCCTACATACACAAGCAATTGTGTATCCGTAAACGCATAAACAGTAGTCTGTATCAATAAGTATCTCGGCATAGCATCCTTATCAACCCTGTATGCCTCAAATGGATCTTTCGAATAAAATCTTTCTAAAAGGCTGACAATTTTTTTGGCATTTGCAGTATTACCTAAAGAATTTATACGCGGTGTTGTTCCTGCTCCGGCTATAACAACCGGCTCTACTTCTTCCAACTGTTCCTCATCCACATTGAATTTTTCAATTGCTCTGGATTTTAACTCAGAAATATATTTCTGAGTGGCCTCATCGACTTTCGTTTTCGCTCTGCCATTTGATTTTGCATGCATAGACTCCTCTAAAGATACAACAAATACTAAAAACGCCAAAATTTCAATGACAGAACAAAAATAACCAAACTTATTCATAGGTCCCATCAAATATTCATGTCCCAAAAACAGTTTCAAAAGTAAACTGATCACAAAAGCACAGATTGAAACAGCTATAAAATCTCCAAAACCGAAAAAATACCGGCGCACCATAAAATCAATTCCATTTCTGCTTGTTCCCATCAAAGACTCAGCTGCATGATTTACCGTTTCCCCAGCCAGTTTTCTCATCGATGCAGCGTTGAAATTTTCGTTCTCCTCTCCATGATTTTCTAATTTAGCCCCGCAGGCAATACAAAACTTATCTGTTGGCCTGATCTCTCTTCCACATTTTGGACAATTCATCTTTTCTTTCCTCTCATTCGTATTTTTTAATTCCTTTATCATCGCATAAAAAACGTTTTTCCGTCATCTCATGGCATCCGGTTTCTTTACTTCCAACAGATCAAACAAATTATGTACATCATATTCCGAATATCCGCTGGATGAAGCCGTTTCTAACAATTTCTGATAATCCGGTGTTGATCTAAAATGTTTTCTGTAATAATAGTCATACTTTATATAAGCCCAAAAATAATAATAAATTCCCCTCGGCTCGATCATAATCGCTGCATTTAAATATTCTTCTATCTTATTGATAACCGGACGCGACGTTAAAAATGCCTTTTTCCCCTTTAACAATGCAACTGCTGCATAAAAACAGATCTCCGAATCTTCTAAATTATCTTCCAGTGCTTTGTCAAAACACGATATTGCTTTGTCATACAATTTTAATTTCAGGTAACAAAAAGCAAGTGACGTATTTAATATTCCATCGTCCGGATGATCTGCCATCGCTTTTTTATATACATTGGCCTGTTTATTCAGATCCCATGATGAAAAATCACGGATACTGTTAAACGAAGTAATTACAATAGGGCGAAAGCAATATGGACATGTTTTTGTCCCTGTTGTAATTATTGCCGCACATCCCGGACATTCTAACTCAACAACCTGATGCTGCATAATCCCTGTGCCTCCTTTTATCGTTTTTTTCTCTCTGTTCGAAGTTTGAGATTTATCAGAATGGTTTTACAGTTTTCTATAATAATTTTTTCTGTTTTTCCCATAGTCTTTGTATTGCATAACGCGGGAATATTGTTTTCTATCGTCTTTAGGCAGTTTGCAATCTCTCGTTCACAGGCAATCACAGAATTATCTCCGATTCCAAAATCACTCTCATTCCGCAAATATTCCATAACATTTCGAACCGCTGTCTTTACTTCTCTTGTCACGTTATATTCATGCGCTTTTATTTCTTCATTTATCTGCAGGGCTTTTTGATATGGTTCTCTTCCACGGAGCACAGCCTGCGGATGATATTCCGGTTTTTTGTTTTGGATTGTCCATCCCAGATAAAATAATGAAGCAATGAATCCTGTCCATAAAATATATAATAAAATTTTCCATGCCCACAATTTTCCTGTCGAAAGAAGAACTTTGCCCGGATTTTGCAGAATAGAAAGTAAATGTTCCGGATTATTAAATAACCAGTTATTCAAGTGTAATCCCGTCCCATAAGCATCCGGGAAAATAATCAGATACACCACTGCATATATCGCATAAAAAATAATTGGAAATAAAAATGCAATCCGATTAAGGTGAAATTTTTTTCTTTTTGATTCTGCTTTCTTTCTGTTCATTCCAATTTTCCCATAAGGCATTTTTCTTTGTATTCTCTGAGTTTTTCATAGTCACTCTTTGGCGGTATGATGGTTTCCACATAAAAATTTATGACTTCCGCACCAAATCGTTCAAACTCATCTTTCACCGCGTTTTTGCAATCTTCTGATATTTCGTCCAAATATCCGGTAACCTCCAAAAACGAAATTTTTCTGCGGATCATATATGCAGAAATGACATTTTTAATTTTCGATACAAGAAGTCCACTAAAATATGCTGCGACAAATTCATAAGTTACGGTTGCCCCCAACGGAACTACACCTACCACTTCCGCAACAAACCTTCTTGTATCATCGATACGCAATCCATATGTACCGTGCGACCGGATGGATAACAAAATCCCGTATTTCGGATCTTCTACCGGAAACGGGTTCTGTGTCCCCCAGTTCATATTTAATTTCGAAGTTTTATTCACATAATAAATTTCTGCCGTAAACGGAGTATCTCCACCGAACGGCAGATTTACAAGTTTGTTCAAAAGTGGCAAATTCCCTGTATTAAGCGTATGCGTTCCCGGTCCGAATAAATCCAATGCCTTTCCGCCCTTAAAAAATAAGGCTTCCTGTCCCTGATTCACAACTAACTGTGAACCATATACAAAGTCCTCTTCCGGATATTTATAGATCAGCCAGGGCGAACCATCACAAGGGCCGTCATATTTTACACGATTAATCAAAGCCCAATTATTTTTCTTTTCTCTTCTAAACATTGTCATTCCTATTCTCCATTAATAATATGTAGAATTAATAAGTTTGTTTGTTTTTTACAATTTTATCTCAAAAGTATATTTTCATACTATCTCCGTCATCATCGGTAGTCAATCCAATTCTGTTTTAATAAGAAAAAGTGATGATATATTCTTTTTTTCTCATACATCATCACTTTTTCTTATCACCATATTCTATTTTTTCTCCAGTCCCGGCCACTCTTGGTCTTTCTCCGAAAGTGTCAGCGGCGTTCCATCCGTCATGCAATACCCTTCCGCCGACGGCGTTCCGTGATACTCACCTGTCACATCCGGCCACTGGATACCGATTGCCGGGTCATTCCATGCCAGACCGCCCTCGTCATTCGGGTGCCAGAAGTCATTGACTTTATAGCAGAACTCTGCCTCATCGGACAGGACAAGGAAGCCATGCGCAAAGCCTTCCGGAATCAGAAACTGCTTTTTGTTTTCCTCGGAAAGTTCCACTCCGTACCATTTTCCGTAGGTTGCGGAACCTTCCCGCAGATCCACTGCCACATCAAATACGCTTCCGCGCACGGCACGGACAAGTTTGCACTGCGGATAGTTGATTTGAAAATGCAGTCCGCGCAGTACACCCTTGACGGACATGGACTGGTTATCCTGTACAAACTGGATATCGAATCCGGCTTCTTTCATTTCCCGTTCATTGTATGTCTCCATGAAATATCCGCGGGCATCCCCGTGTACGGCCGGTGTAATCACACACAGCCCTTCGATACCGCCGACATTTTTTTCCACAGTTATCTGTCCCACTGTTTTTTCCTCTTTCATGCTGATTTGTATCTATTCAGAACCCCCTCAGAATAGTTACGCTGATTTTAATATTTCACTCTGCCTTCTGCGACTGCTTTTAAATGCTCTCCATACGGACTCTTCCCATAGCGTATCGCAGAATCAAGCAGTTTTTCTTTATCAATCCACTGATTGATATATGCAATTTCTTCCGGTGCGGAAATGGTCACGCCCTGACGGTGCTCGATCATCTGCACAAATGCCGCCGCATCCAGCAGGCTGTCCATCGTTCCGGTGTCCAGCCATGCAAACCCACGTCCGAGTAGCTGCACATTTAAGTTTTTCTGCTGCAGATACAGGTCATTTAAGGTGGTGATCTCCAGTTCGCCGCGGGCGGATGGCTGCACCTGTTTTGCCATTTTGCTCACGCCTGCTGGATAGAAATACAGCCCGGTCACGGCATAGTTGCTCTTTGGCTGTGCCGGTTTTTCCTCGATGGATACCGCTTTTCCGTTGGCATCGAAATCCACGACACCAAAACGCTCCGGATCGTTGACATAATAGCCAAAGACGGTTGCCTGTCCCTCTTGTGCATCCTTTGCGGCATTGCGCAGAATTTTTCCGAATCCGTTTCCGTAGAAAATGTTGTCGCCGAGCACCATGGCACAGGCATCCTCTCCGATAAATTCCTCTCCAAGCAAAAATGCCTGTGCGAGTCCATCCGGGGACGGCTGCACTTTGTAGGACAGATGAAGCCCGAACTGATTTCCATCCCCCAGAAGTGCCTCAAATCTCGGGGTATCTTCCGGCGTGGAAATAACTAAAATATCGCGGATGCCTGCCAGCATCAGTGTCGACAGCGGATAATAAATCATCGGTTTGTCATATACCGGAAGCAATTGTTTACTGGTTACCATCGTCAGCGGATACAGCCGTGTCCCTGCGCCGCCTGCCAATATAATTCCCTTCATCTTAAAGTTCCCCCTGTTGCTTTAATTCCTGCAGATATCGCCCCAGTGCGTCCTGCCAGGTTGGAAGCGGTGTAAATCCATTTTCTTTCAATTTCTTTTTTTCCAGTCTGCTGTTGAACGGACGCGCTGCCTTGGACAGACCGTATTCCGCGGTTGTCACAGGCTGCACTTCGGTAGAAAGCCCTGCCTGCCGGTAAATTTCTTTTGTAAAATCATACCAGGAGATGTAGCCACCTTCGTTTGTTACGTGGTAATAACCATATTTTTCGGTTTCCATCATGTCAACAAGCAGTCTTGCCAGATCATAGGTATAGGTCGGTGTGCCGATCTGGTCATTTACCACGCGCACCTGCGGGTGATTTTTTGCCACTTTTAACATGGTCTTAATAAAATTTTTTCCGTTTAATCCAAACACCCATGCGATACGCACGATGAAATACTTTTCCAGTGTCTGTGCTACTGCCAGTTCCCCGCCAAGTTTCGTCTGTCCGTATACGTTAAGCGGTGCGTATGCTTTGCAGTCCGGCTCCCACGGAGTCTCGCCCTGTCCGTCAAACACATAGTCTGTGCTGATATAGACCATTTTGGCATCTACTTTTTTTGCCGCTTCCGCAATATGTTTCGTTCCATCTACGTTGATGGCTCTGACTTTTGCCTGATTTTCTTCGTCCTCTGCTGCATCCACAGCGGTCCATGCCGCACAGTGCACGATGGCATCCGGCTGTACTTGCATGATTGTCTGTTCCACTGCTGCCGCATCGGTGATGTCCAGCGGCACATACGATGCACAGGATTCCAGTGTCGGTGCAATATCCGAACCGACTGCCTGATGTCCGCGCTTTGTCAGTTCGTTTACCACGTCATGTCCCAGCTGTCCGGCAACGCCTGTCACGAATACTTTCATATTTATAAGCCTTTCTTTCCGTACATTTCTTTGTAATAATTCTGGTATTCTCCATTTACGATATTCTCCCACCATTCCTTATGATCCAGATACCACTGGATGGTCAGGCGGATACCATCCTTAAACATCGTCTCCGGCAGCCAGCCCAGCTCGTTGTGAATCTTGGTCGGATCAATGGCATAGCGCATGTCATGTCCCTTGCGGTCCTGTACGTGCTCGATCAGGCTCTCCGGCTTGCCGAGATATTCACAGATCAGTTTTACGATATCGATATTTTTCATCTCGTTGTGTCCGCCGATATTGTAAACTTCGCCGACGGTTCCGCTGCGCAGGATCAGATCAATCGCCTTACAGTGATCCTCGACATACAGCCAGTCGCGCACATTCAGTCCCTCTCCATATACCGGGAGCGGCTTATCTGCCAGCGCATTTGCGATCATAAGTGGAATGAGTTTTTCCGGAAACTGGTACGGTCCGTAGTTATTGGAACAGCGGCTGATCGTCACCGGCAGGCCGTACGTTCTGTGATATGCCATAACAAGCAGATCCGCAGATGCCTTGGAAGTGCTGTAAGGACTGGAGGTGTGGATCGGCGTATCTTCATGGAAGAACAGATCCGGGCGATCCAGCGGCAGATCTCCGTACACCTCATCCGTGGATACCTGATGATACCGTGAAATACCATACTTTCTGCATGCATCCATCAGCACAGAAGTACCGATGATATTGGTCTGCAAAAAGACTTCCGGATTCTCGATGGAACGATCCACATGGGACTCTGCCGCGAAATTGACGATGACATCCGGGTTTTCTTCCTCAAAAAGTTTGTATACGCCCGGTCGATCGCAGATATCCAATTTGACAAAACGAAAATTTGGCTGCTCCATCACCGGTGCGAGCGTGGACAAATTGCCCGCATAGGTCAGGGAATCCAGACATACGATGCGATCCTGTGGATGTTCTTTTAACATATAGAAGATAAAGTTGCTGCCGATGAAACCGGCACCGCCCGTTACAATAATGGTCATGAGCATTTCCTCCTGTGTGTATTTGCGATTTCTGTATTTATTTCCATTATAAAAGGTGACGCTAGGTCACCTTCAAGTCTTTTTTATAGATTTTTCTAATTATTTTCTGCACAGGAAGATTCCGGCATCTTTTGTGATATGAAATCCATCTGCCACGCGGGCAGAAACAAATTCCCGGAACTCTTTGTACTGGTTCAAAAGCAGCTGGTTCTGATTTCCGTGACAGGAAAGAATATAGGAAATCAGCGGTTCTGCTTCCGCTATTTCAATCGCATCCTCGTATCTTCGCATCTGAATTTCCGGAAAATACGGTGCTAACAGGTTTTCTCCGTTTTCAAGTCCGAACCGCTCATACAGCACCTCCGCTGACAAAACGATTTCTTTATGAAACTGCTGCACCAGATCGGTAATTTCCCGCATATGCTGCTTTCCGTAGGTACTGCATAGAAACCGTCCCCCATTTTTTAAGACTCTCCGACATTCCGCAAGCACCTGCGGGATATCTTCACAGTAAAACAGCACATGATTTGCAATCACAAGATCAAACATTTCCTCCTCATACGGAATTTTTTCACAGTCAAATTTTTTATAAGAAAAGCGGCTGTCCTCTCCCAGCGCACGCCGGGCATCCTTTAGCATTCCTTCTGATTTATCCGAGAGAACGACCCAAAGATCCGCAGGCAGCTGTTCTCTGTTTTCAGTCCATAATGCTCCATTTCCACAGCCGAGTTCCAGAATCCGCATCCCCGGCTGCAGATTACACTGCTGCATAATCCATGGAAACCACCCCTGCGGATTGACGGAATACTCCCTGTGCAGGCGAATCCGGGCGGAAATATTTGCCGCATTCTGGTACTGGTTTTTCAGGCTTCGTTCCACTGCCGTCAGATGGATCAGATCCAGCATACTGTTCCAGTCAATCGCCTGTTCCGTCTGGATGGCTTCTATGGTGCGGTCAATCGCCTCATCCATCGCCTGCATTTCGTCCATTTTCTGCCGCAGCAGCTTCTTCTGTATCCGCATGGATTCGAGAAGATACTGCTGGTCTGCCGCAGCAAGTGTCATCTCCCGGATATCTTCCAGCGAAAATCCCAGATATTTTAATAAAAGGATCTGCTGGAGTTTTGCCAGATCTGCATCCGTATACAGCCGCGCTCCTGCGGCAGTCCGTGCACTTGGCTTTAAAATATTCTGTTTATCATAATACCGGATCGCGCGAAGTGTCACATGTGCTTTTTTTGCAAATTGTCCGGATGTGTAATACGCATCCTTTTTCATCTACAGTTCTTTCACCTCATCCCGCATTTCTTCTGTCATATTCTGTACATAGGTCGTCTGGGAAGAAATTTCTTCCGTGTTTGCGGCAATCGTTGACACTTTCTGTGTCATGGTATTCATGCTTTCTACCAGATCTTTGATCGAATCCATGCTCTGTGTAATCTTTGGAAGAATTGCCTCGGCTTTCTGGTCGTTCTGTGTCAGAAGATCCTTCGTGGAATCAGACAGTGTACGGATTTCCTCCGCTACCACTGCAAAGCCTCTTCCGTTCTCACCGGCACGCGCCGCCTCAATGGAGGCATTGAGCGAAAGCAGATTTGTCTGCCCTGCAATGGCAGAAATATCTTCATTGCTCTTTTTATATACACTGATGAAATCCGACATAATGCGGATGGATTCATTCAGTTCATCGCACAGGCGGGAAATATCCTGAATATACTGCGCAAGATTAGTCGCTTCATTTGCAGACTCCTCATTTGCCGTATTCAATTCTGCAATGTTATCACTCAGGGTAATAAACCGGTCTGTGATATCTGTAATCTTCTGCTGGCGGATTTCCTGTTCCGTCCGCTCCTGATCGCGAAGTTCTGCAATCTTTTTTGCCTCTTCCTCTGCCATGCCCCGCACATAGTGCACACAGTTTTCTTTTACGTTGACTCCATTGTGGATGGCACGTACCATGTTGGTGCAGCTTGAATATCCACAGGATTCGCAGTCCCTGTGCTGTTCCTCGTAGGTATCTTTTTTCATTTCTGTAAACAGGCGGTTCTTCTCCTGTTCGGACGGTTCCTCAATATGTACTGCGCGATTGGTGTAACTGCGCATAAAATCGTTGATGTCCAGCTTTCCAAAAGCGTCCATGAAGTTTTTCAGACGTTCCTCCGGTGTCAGTGTCTCTGCCCACGGACTCCTGCTTTTGCTCTTCCTGCCAAAGTGTGCCTTCTCCTGTTTTGCACTGGTTTTGCTGTTCCGCAGTTTTGCGATTGTCAGCATGACATCATCCGTTCCCCGTTTCGAATCTGTGGCAGTTCCGTAGAGACAGCCCTTCGCACAATTTAAGATATCTACCATAAACGGAAGTTCTTTATTCTGCTGAATACGTTTTGCATAGGAACGCAGATATTCATATGCCTCATGCTCGCCCTCTACCTGACGCACTACCTGCTCTTTCCCAAGAAAATGTTCTACATTCTCCCGCAGTCCACCAGGCATCGGATACAAAGAACCCAGTCCGTATTCCAGTTCATCGGTATATGGTTCACACCCTTCATAATCGTTTCCGATATACTTCATCATCTTTTCAAAAGTTACATTATAAGAAACATATCCGCCGCAATTGGGATCGGTAATCTCTAATTTTTTGGCAATACACGGGCTGATGAAAGCAATTTCATCTGTGACCTGCATGTATTTTTTCATATAAATAGCAGTACACATCATTGGGCTGTGTACCGGCATCAGACGCGGAATCAGCTCCGGTATATATTTTTCCACATAGGTGACTACTGCCGGACACGGCTGAGAAATGCCCCCGAAAAATTTGTGTTCCGTAATGTATTTCAGATATCCCCAGGTTGTGATATCCGCACCGAACGATACACTACAGATATGGCTGACTCCCTTACTCTTTAAATATCCCAGCACACGCTGGTATTCTTTGGGATAATTTGCCAGAAATGCCGGTGCCAGTATCACGGAAATTTTCTTTCCCGATGCAAGATCTTCAAAGAAGCGGTCCGTATCATCATAATAGTCTCTCGCTTCATGTGGGCAGACATCAAAACATTGCCCACATGCAATACATTTGTCCGGGTCTACCGTTACATAACCTTCCTGCGTTGCAATATTTGCCGTAAGTACAGGACAGCTGCGCACGCATTTGTTGCATCCGGTGCATAAATCATTTGTGTAAATCAGTTCCATAAACGCACTCCTTATTATGATTTTTGTATAAACCCCACCCCTATATGCTTATAATTTTATTACTTTTTACCATATTTGTCCAGTGTAACCTTGCTTTTTCCGTTATTTTCATCAAAACGCAAATGGTTGTACATGATTTTTTACAGACTGGATTTATATTTTTTTCCCATTTTGGATATATACACACCGATAGATCGCACTATACTAAGATACAAAGAACTATTTTCACCAATTCGGAGGTTTTCCATGAGAAAAGCAGCTGTTATCCATGATCTGTCCGGTTTCGGAAAGTGTTCGCTCACGGCAGCGATTCCGGTATTATCCGCGCTGGGCGTGCAGTGTTGTCCGGTTGCAACAGCCGTACTGACCGGCCAGACCGGTTATCCCTGTTATCACTGTACCGATCTGACCGCTATGTTACCGGACTATATCGATGCCTGGGGAAAAAATAACGCACATTTTGATGCCATCTACAGCGGATTTCTGACCGGGGCGAAACAAATTTCGCAGGTGCTTGATTTCATCCACCACTTTCGGGAAGAACATACGTTTCTTCTGGTTGACCCTGTTATGGGGGATGACGGAAATGCTTATCCATTTTTTACTCCGGAGCTGTTAAATGGAATGAAAGAACTGACGCTCGAAGCAGACGTGATCACACCGAATCTGACGGAAGCCTGTCTGCTGGCAGACATCCCGGAAGATGCCTTACTTCATTGCAGGACAAACACGGATCTGCTAAAACTGGCAGAAGATGTGGCCCAGCGTCTGCAAAAAAAGGTACCACACCCCCAGGATGTCGTGATCACCGGTGTCAAATGCCGTGGCGAGAAACATCCCGTCATTTATAATATTGCTGCCACTGCAAATGGAATTTACCGGCACGAATCGCCGTTTTTTGACCGGAGTTTTTCCGGAACCGGGGATCTGTTTGCCTCTGTATTGTGTGGCTGCCGCACAAAGGGCATGTGCACGGAAGATGCGATTCTGCTTGCAGGGAAATTCTTATCCCACAGTATCGGGGATACCATGAAAGAAAATACACCGGGACGCGATGGCGTTAATTTCGAGAAATTTCTTATTGACCTGATTGCAGATTCAAACGTGTAAAAAACGGGAAACCCGGAAACGAATTTCGCAATTGATGAATCCATACGATAGAAAGAAGGAATTGTTATGGCAAAAATTTTATATGTGTATAATGATCAGGTATATGCAAATATCACAAACAAATGTGACTGCAACTGTACGTTCTGTATCCGTAAACAGTTTGATGGTGTGGGTGATGCGGATACCCTCTGGCACAAAGCAGAGCCTTCTTTAAGTGAGATTATTGCCGCAATTGATGCCTTTGATTTCACCGGCTACAAAGAATTTGTTTTCTGTGGCTATGGGGAACCGACCTGTGCACTGGAGAATCTGATCGCCAGTGCCAGATATGTCAAAGAAAAAACAGGTCTCCCGATCCGTGTCAATTCCAATGGTCTGGGAAACCTATATTATAAACGTGACATTGTACCACAGCTGGCAGAAGTGGTAGATAGTATCTCCATCAGCTTAAATGAGGCAACTGCAGAAAAGTATGAAAAAATAACCCGCCCATCCTTCCCTCATGCCTATGAGGCAATGCTCGATTTTGCAGAGGAATGTGGAAAACTTATCCCACACACGCAGCTGTCGATCGTGGATATTCTTCCGGAAGAAGACATTAAGGCGTGTCAGCGCATCGCCGACAGCCGCGGTGTCCATCTGAAAGTACGTCCATGGGAGCACAGTGCATAAAGAAGTTACCGTTCTCATGCTTACCAGTGAACACCAGCGGCATTACAGTCCCAGCACATCCAGAAGGATCTGTTCATCTTTCTTTTGTTTCTGTGGATGCTGTAATTCCGCATCTGCCAGACGGGTACGGATATTCTGCATCCGCTGGTCCAGATCTGCACTGATCTGTGCACATTCGCTCAGTTCCTGGGCCAGACGCTCGGTTTCATCTGCCGGAATATTCTTTTTGTACCGCACTTTGTGCTCCAGACTCGCCCAGAAATCCATGGCAATGGTGCGAAGCTGTACTTCAACTTTCATTTCCCGTTTCTCATTCTTCAGAAAAATCGGCACTGCAACGATCAGATGCAGGCTGCGGTATCCGTTTTCCTTCGGATGCTTGATATAATCTTTCTGTTCGATCAGACGGATATCATCCTGCTGAAGCAGGCAGTCCGCCAGCAGATAGATATCTTCCGGGAAAGAGCACACAACCCGGATTCCTGCTATATCATTGATGTTCTGTTCAATCGCCGAAAGCGTCAACGGAATATTTTTCCGGCGCACTTTGCGCACGATTCCGTCCAGCGATTTCACACGTGTCTTGATGGACTCGATCGGATTACGGTCATATTCCAGGGAAAATTGTTCGTTTAACACTTTAAACTTCGTTTCTACTTCCATGATTGCGCACTTGTAATATGCCATCAGCGTATCCAGCGGCTTTGTATTTTCCTGCACAAAATCCAAAAATTCATCAGACATCAGACGGTTACGGACAAGGTTTTCCGCTGCCTGCTGCAGCTGCGCATTTACTACTTTACTTAATTCGTTCATATCTATTTCCTCTTTTTCTCCTGTAATTTTCTATATAAATAATTGTGAAATCCTTAGTTCCGGCGGACTCCCGTGTGGTGGCTCCGGCTGCGGCCTCTCCGATACGCACTCAATATCCAGAATCAAGAATTTGCAGAAAGTGACTGCGTGACTCCTTTGATGATTTGTGTTCGTTCAAGTTTCGACAGCGGCGCGGTTTGTGTCCGTCTGCCAAGGACGCGTCCGAAGGATTTCGTGTCTGCCTTAGCGGAGTGCTTCAAAATACTGTGCCCGCGGGTCGTGTTTGCGACCACATTTATTTAAGGTCATTCAAAAAAGTCCGTAGGGAGACATAACCGGGAGCGGGCGCCATAAAATTTTTGAAGTGCTCCGCTTAGGCAGACTAGAAATTCTGAGCGCATCCTTGGCAGACGGACACAAACCGCGCCGCTGTCGAAACTTGAACGAACACAAAT
>ERZ791906.1483-NODE-1483-length-16727-cov-2.592011_pt1 | contig 16727 bp, 8 predicted proteins | sample MGYA00510146_ERZ791906 | MGnify/ENA primary metagenome ERZ791906 (study PRJEB30046, sample SAMN00792096) | human gut metagenome | study: EMG produced TPA metagenomics assembly of the A metagenome-wide association study of gut microbiota in type 2...
TTGCCTTAAATACCTCATGGAACTGGTTAAACGGGATTACAAGGTAGATGATATGGGATTAAATTTGATTATAGGGAAAGGAGAAGAAGCGGTTTAATTGTGTCATACTGCTAAAGAATGACATACTAAAACTATTTTATCTCCCGTTAATTCTTTACATTTGCCACAAAATTATAGCGATTATGACAGAATGCAAGGATGAACACATATTAAATTCCATTGATTACCCGGAGGATTTGCGCAAGTTGTCCCCCGATAAATTGGGAGAGGTATGTGCAGAGTTGCGTCAATATATAATAGATGTACTATCGGAGAATCCGGGACATTTAGGGGCAAGTCTCGGTACAGTAGAGCTGACGGTTGCACTACACTATGTTTTTAATACTCCCTATGATCGTATTGTATGGGATGTGGGGCATCAGGCGTATGGTCATAAAATACTGACTGGACGTCGAGAGGCTTTTCATACGCTCCGAAAATTTAAAGGAATCAGTGGATTTCCTAATCCTCTGGAAAGCCCTTATGACGCATTTGTTGCCGGACATGCTTCAAATTCCATTTCGGCGGCTATGGGTATGTCGGTCGCTTCTGCGCTGAAAGGGGAAAAAGACAGGCATGTAATAGCTGTGATCGGTGATGGAGCTATGACGGGTGGTTTGGCATTTGAAGGTCTGAATAATGCGTCGGCTAATCCAAACAACCTGCTTATCATTCTTAATGATAATGACATGGCTATAGATCACGCAGTCGGTGGATTGAGCCAGTATCTAGTGGATATCACAACCAGCCAGGCATATAATAAAATGCGTTATGATGTGTACCGCGGATTGCGGAAGATGAAACTGATCAATAATGACCGTCGGGGAAATATCCTTCGTTTTAACAATAGTCTGAAAGCATTGCTTACTCAACAACATAATCTGTTTGAGGGATTCAGCATCCGTTACTTTGGTCCGATCGACGGGCATGATGTCGGTTATATGATCAAGGTTCTGAATGATATAAAGGATATGGAAGGTCCGAAACTATTACATATCAAAACTAAAAAAGGCAAAGGATTCAAGCCTGCTGAAAAGTCGGCAACGGAATGGCATGCACCAGGGCTGTTCAATAAAGAAACAGGAGAACGGATCATTGTCCATAAGTTGAACGAACCCCAACTTTATCAGGATGTTTTCGGACATACCCTTGTCGAGCTGGCCGAACAGGACGAACGGATCGTGGGAGTCACTCCTGCTATGCCGACAGGTTGTTCTATGACTTATATGATGAAAGCGTTTCCGAAACGGGCGTTTGATGTCGGGATTGCCGAAGGGCATTCGGTAACTTTCTCTGCCGGACTTGCCAAAGAGGGAATGATCCCATTCTGCAATGTCTACTCTTCTTTCATGCAGCGGGCATACGATATGGTGATACACGATGTTGCACTTCAGAATCTTCATATGGTAATCTGTCTGGACCGTGCCGGTCTAGTAGGCGAAGACGGGGCGACCCATCACGGGGTGTTCGACCTCGCTTATCTGCGTCCAGTCCCGAACTTGGTTATTTCATCTCCTTTGAACGAACTGGATTTGAGGAATTTGATGTACACCGGGTATAAGGAATGTAACGGCCCTTTTGTGATCCGTTATCCACGCGGTAAGGGAGAGATGGCAGATTGGAGGAATGAGATGCGTATCCTTCCGATCGGGAAAGGCAAGAAACTTCGTGATGGGGATGATATTGCGATCTTGTCACTTGGACCTATTGGCAACGAAGTGATAAAGGCCATAAAGGAGGTTGAAAGTGATGGTATATCGATTGCCCATTATGATATGATTTTTTTAAAACCGATGGATGAAGAACTGCTGCATGAAGTCGGTAAGAGGTTCAGCCGTGTCATCACTGTTGAAAACGGCGTAATCAAAGGTGGACTGGGCAGTGCTGTTTTGGAATTTATGGCTGATAACGGATATGCTCCTCAGGTAAAACGGATTGGTGTGCCGGATGAGTTTGTCGAACATGGATCGATTCCCGAACTGTATAAGCTGTGTGGTATGGATGCCAAAAGTATTGCAGGAGAAATAAAAAAGATGGTTATCAGAGGATAATATATCCTTATAATTAATCTATTATATAAAATGAAAATTATTATAGCCGGAGCCGGTGAAGTAGGAACCCACCTGGCAAAAATGTTATCACAGGAGAAGCAGGATATTATCCTGATGGATCCGAATGAGGAACGTTTGAATTTCACGAATTCAAGCATGGAGATCCTTCCTATGGTGGGTAATCCGACATCCATTCGGGACCTGGAAGAAGCCGGTATCAGAAAGGCCGACCTGTTTGTCAGTGTCACGCCGGAAGAAACGACCAATGTGGCAGCCAGCATTCTGGCTTCTAAATTAGGAGCACATAAGACGTTGGCGCGTATCAACAATTACGAATATTTGCTCCCTAAAAACAAGGAACTGTTTGAAAAAATGGGGATCGATTCCATGATTTACCCGGAAATGCTGGCAGCCAAAGAAATTGTCACGGCTGTCAGACGCCCGTGGACTCGGCAATACTGGGAGTTGTTCGGAGGCGCTCTGATTCTGATCGGTGTAAAGGTGCGCGATAATTCCCGACTTGTGAACAAACATCTGTCCGAATTACTGAACGAACAGAAACTCTATCATATCGTTGCCATCAAACGGCAGAACGAGACCATTATTCCCCGTGGTACGGATCGTATAGAATCGGGAGATATCGTTTTTTTTACAACGACTAAAAGCCATATCGAAGACGTCCGGTTGCATGCGGGCAAGCGAGACCCCGAAGTAAAGAAAGTCATTATTATGGGAGGAAGCCGTATTGCGATCCGTACCTGCCAGTACCTTCCGAACAATATCCGTGTAAAAGTAATCGAGACTAACAAAGAAAAGAGTCACCGTATAGCTGAGGTTGTCCCTGGAAATGTCTTGATCATCAATGGAGACGGACGCGATACCGATCTGTTGATGCAGGAAGGGATCAAAGATGCACAGGCATTTATCGCACTGACGGATAATTCGAGTACGAACATCTTGGCTTGTCTGGCTGCTAAACGCGCCGGAGTATTCAAGACTATCGCCAAGATCGAAAATATCGACTACATACCTTTAGCGGAGAGCATGGACATCGGCTCGGTTATCAATAAGAAACTGATTGCTGCCAGCCATATCTACCAATTCCTGTTGGATGCAGACGTGTCGAACGTGAAGTGTTTAACTTTTGCCAATGCAGATGTGGCGGAACTTGTTGCCCGTCCCGATTCGAAAATTACCCGTAAGCAGGTAAAAGATCTGAATCTTCCGAAAGATTTGACGTTGGGCGGATTGATTCGTGACGGTGAGCCTATGATGATCAAGGGTGATACACATATCCAAGCTTATGACCACGTTGTGGTGTTCTGTTTGGATACGGCTATGCGTAAATTGGAGGACTACTTTAATTAATTGTCAATGGACAACTCAGGGTTGTCTCTTTTCTCTGTTCAATGTGTCAATTGTTAATAGCATATTATGCTGAATATTCGTTTTATAATTAAGATGTTAGGGATGATGTTCATCCTTGAGACGTTGTTTATGCTGGCTGCAACGGCAGTCGCTTTCTTATATGAAGGAAATGACTTCTATCCGCTTCTTCAGTCGAGTGGTATCATGTTCGGAACGGGAGTCCTTTTTATGCTGATCGGACTACGAGCCAATGAACATACGGCCGGGCGCAGGGAAGGGATGCTGACTGTTACATTGACTTGGGCTCTTTTCTCCCTTTTGGGGATGTTACCATTCTATTTAGGTGGCTATATAGATAATGTGACGGATGCTTATTTCGAAACGATGTCCGGTTTTACGACGACAGGCTCTACCATATTGACCGATATCGAAGCACTTCCGCACGGGATATTGTTTTGGCGGAGCCTTACGCAATGGCAGGGCGGTATTGGAATGATCGTGTTTACCGTAGCGCTGATGCCTATTATCGGAGGTGGGGCTACCCAGATGTTCAATGCCGAGACTCCGGGTATCACGCACGAACGTTTCCGTCCGCGTGTTACCCAGGTGGCCAAGCGCCTGTGGGGAGTTTATTTGTTCCTGACCATTATCCTTATTGGTCTTTTATGGGCGGGTCCAATGGACTTGTATGACGCTGTCAATCATGCGCTCACTTGTATTTCTACAGGTGGCTATTCTACGAAAAATGCCAGTATCGCTTACTGGGACTCTGCCTATATCGAATATATAATTACGATTTTTATGTTTATCGGTGCGACCAATATTACTTTGATATATTTCTTTTTTAACGGTAGGCCCAAGAAGTTATTTGCGGATGAAGAAACACGCTGGTTTTTCTGGTTCGTACTGATTATTACGGCAATATCGACAGTCTGGATCATGTATAAAGGAATTGTGGACGATTTTGGTACAGCTTTTAGGCAAACGGTATTCCAGGTCGTGACATTGGTGTCTACATGTGGGTTTGCAACGGTCGATTATATTCCGTGGGGACCGTTTTTCTGGCTGTTAGCGCTAGTTCTGATGGTGGTATGTGGTTGTGCTGGCTCTACTTGTGGAGGTTTGAAAATGGGCCGTTTTGTGATTTTGACCAAGAACCTCTTTAATGAATTTAAGAAGCAGACGCATCCACATACCATTATTCCGGTGCGAATGAACGGGCATGCTGTTTCTGGTGATATCGTCCACCGGGTATTGGCGTTCGCTTTTGCCTATATTGCTTTAATATTTGTCAGCTGTATGGTGCTGATGATCGATGGGGTAGGATTTGAGGAGACTATCGGGGCTACTATCTCTTCGATCAGTAACGTTGGACCGGGACTTGGTAGTCTGGGACCGGTCGGAAACTATGCTGATGTCCCGGCGGTATCGAAGTGGTTCTTGTCTTTTCTGATGATGGTCGGACGTTTGGAGATCTTTACGGTGTTGACAATCTTGTTGCCGGGGTTTTGGAAACAATAATACCAAAAAAGATAGTTCGGATATACGCTTTTGCCTAATTTTGCGTTATAATAGGTGCGAATCATAAAGACGTAAGATACATGATAGAATATATCAAGGGAGAGATAGTAGAACTGACACCGGCCAGGATGATCTTGGAATGTGCCGGAATCGGTTATGAACTGAATATCTCCTTGAATACATATACTTTTTATAATGGGAAACCGACCGGGAAGATTTACGTGTACGAAGTAATACGTGAAGATGCCCATTTGCTTTTTGGCTTTGCAGGAAAAGATGAGCGCGAACTGTTTCTGATGTTGACTTCCGTGTCGGGAGTCGGTCCCAATACTGCTCGGATGATCCTTTCTTCCCTGTCACCATCTGAATTGATCCGGGTGATTGCCGATAAGAACGAAACAGCTCTGACGTCAGTCAAAGGAATCGGATTGAAAACAGCTCAACGTATTCTAGTTGATCTCAAAAACAAGGTAAAGCCGATAGAGGGAATGACAGTGACAGGTGGCTCCTCTTCTGTCGCTGCCAGTGGTGCTGTCACAGAAGAAGCAGTGGCGGCATTGGTTATGCTTGGATTCCAGAAGGCCGCTTCGCAAAAGGCGGTTAACTCGATATTGAAAGGTTCGCCTGCACTGGCTGTCGAGCAGGTCATTAAAACAGCCCTAAGAATGCTTTAAGCAATGGATAATTGGCAATTGGCAATTTAGGAGAATTTGGAATTGTCGGTTGTCATTGTCTGTTGTCAATTGTCAATTAACATGAGAAAGACACTGAAATTTATACTCTGGATAACAATTCTACTGTTTGGTGCAGGTCTGTATTCTATGAATACGGATTTTCTGGCCTATGAGATGTCGTTGCCGGATACTGAACAGCCGGTCGTTCCGGATGATACGGTGCCGAAGGTGCGCACCCGCTTTCCGGTAGCCAAGACGGTCCCTGAAGAATATCAGGATCTTACCAAGCAGTCACCTGCTGACTTGAAGACGCCGGATAACGTGAAATCAGTGGTCGAATATGATATCAGAACCGGGACATATGTGGTCCGTACCAAGTTTGGTGATGCCGATCTGACTACTCCTATTTCGTTGACCCCTGAGGAATACCAGGATTATAGTTTCCAAAAATCCGTTCAATCCTACTATCGCCAGAAAAACGAGGAAGAATTTCAAAAGGCGGCTAATAAGCAGTTCAATTTAGCTGATATGCAGTTCAATATCGGTGCGGCGGAACGTATCTTTGGGCCGGGCGGTGTCCGGGTGAAAACGCAAGGTTCGGCTGAAGTGGAGCTAGGCTTGAAGCAGAATAAAACCAAAAATCCCTCTTTGCCGGAACGTGCTCGTAACCGTACCTTCTTTAATTTCGATGAGAATGTTCAATTGAATGTACAGGCATCGGTTGGCAGCAAAGTGAATTTCGATATGAACTATAATACCGAAACCTCTTTTGATTTCGACTCCAAAAAACTGAAATTAGCTTATACCGGGGAGGAAGATGAAATTATCAAGTCGCTGGAAGCCGGAAATGTAAGTATGACAACCAGTAACTCCCTAATCAACGGAGGAGCAGCCCTGTTCGGTATGAAAGCGGATCTCCAGTTCGGGAAGTTGCGAGTCAATGCGTTGTTTGCACAGCAGGAGTCGGAATCGAAAACGGTCAGTTCTAAAGGGGGCGTGCAGACAAAACCTTTCGAATTGACGATTGACCAGTATGACGAGAATCGTCACTTTTTCCTGTCACACTATTTTCGCGACCGCTATGATGAGGCGGTGAAGAACCTGAATACGATTTCCTCTCCCGTCACGATCAGCAAGGTGGAAGTTTGGGTGACAAACAAACGGGCTACTTATGACCAGGCGCGTAACGTGGTCGCTTTTGCCGATCTGGCCGAGCATGATAATATTTCGAATACGGCGGTCGTTTCTCCTTCGGGGGCGCTGTCTATCCCCTATAATAATACGAATACATTATATAATACCCTTAACCAACAATTTACCGGTGCTCGTGATATCAGCACGGTAAATCAGGCGTTGGGAGGAACTTTTGTTAACGGTACGGAATATGAAGAAGTGGAAAGCGCTCGTTTGCTGGATGCGTCCGAATATACGGTCAATACGAAGTTGGGGTATATCTCGCTGAAAACACAGTTGCAGGCAGATGAGGTATTGGCTGTCGCTTACAATTATACTTATTCGGATGGAAAGACTTATCAGGTTGGCGAGTTCTCGACTGACAACCCTTCATCGGCTGCCTCTTGCCTGTATGTGAAGTTGTTGAAAGGAATTACCATGTCGCCTGATATGCCTTTTTGGGACCTGATGATGAAAAATATCTATTCATTAGGAGCTTACTCTGTCCAAAAAGAGAAGTTCAAGTTGAATATCATGTATCAAAGCGATACAACCGGTACGTATGTCAACTATTTGCCGGAAGGGGCGATTGCCAACCAAATCTTGTTACGAGTGCTGAACCTAGATAGCTATGATTCCAACAATCAGCCGCATCCGGATGGTATATACGACTTTATTGAAGGTGTGACCGTCCTTGCCGATAATGGGAAAATTATTTTTCCAAGTGTGGAACCATTCGGCTCCTATCTGCGTAAAAAGATTAACAATGATGCGATTGCTGACAAATATGTATTCCAGGAACTCTACGACTCGACATTGACTGTCGCCAGACAGATTGCTGAAAAGAATAAGTTCAAACTGGAGGGGGAATACAAAGCCTCTTCGGGTGCCGAGATACAGTTGGGAGCTTCCAACGTAGCGCGAGGTTCAGTGAAAGTAACGGCTGGCGGAGCGATATTAACCGAGAATGTAGATTATACTGTTGACTATACTTCCGGCGTGGTGACGATCCTGAACGAAAGTATTATTTCTGCAGGCACGCCGGTCAGCGTCTCGCTGGAAAACCAGACAGCCTATAACATGCAGCGTAAGACCATGATGGGATTGGACTTGAACTATCAGTTCAACCCGAATCTGATGGTAGGCGCTACCATCATGCACATGTCCGAAATGCCGTTGACCACCAAGACGACGATGGGCGACGAAGCGATAAAGAATACGCTCTGGGGTGTCAATATGGCTTATAAGGGCGAGAGTCAGTGGCTTACCAATATGTTCGACAAGCTGCCGTTGCTGAACCTAAGCAAACCCAGCCAGATATCTTTCAATGCGGAGTTCGCTCATTTGATTGCCGGGCATTACGAAAACAAGAACACGGGTGGATATTCGTATCTGGATGACTTCGAGTCGACACAGAGCAATTTCGACCTCTCCGACCCTTATCCCTGGCAGTTGTCCAGTGTGCCTTATGACGATGGTACGCCCCAATTGTTCCCGGAAGCCGGGCTGACCAATAATATCGATTACGGGAAAAGTCGTGCTTTGCTTGCTTGGTACACGATCGACGGATTGTTCACGCGTAAAAATTCTTCTTTGCGTCCGAAATATATTACGACAAAAGATTTGTCCAACCATTATGTCCGTGCTATCGAGACGAGAGAGTTGTTCCCGCAACGGCAGCAAAGCATGAGTGAAAGTAATACGTTGACAGTTCTGAACATGGCTTACTATCCGCAGGAACGCGGACCGTATAACTTGGATGCCGATAATATTAATCCTGACGGAACATTGCAAAACCCGGAAAAGCGTTTCGGTGGAATGATGCGAAAGATAGACCAGAGTGACTTTGAGACGGCGAATGTCGAATATATCGAATTTTGGATGCTCGATCCGTTCATTTATGATCGTCAGACAACAGGGGGGGATCTGTATTTTAATTTGGGTGAGATATCGGAAGACATATTGAAGGATGAAAAGAAGTTCTTCGAAAACGGATTGCCAATCGATGGCGATACCTCTAAGGTCGATTATACTGTTTGGGGTAAGGTTCCAAAACAGCAGAGTACAGTTTATGCCTTCGACAATACGGCAGGTGCACGTCTGTTGCAGGATGTCGGCCTGAACGGTTTATCCTCGGATGAAGAAAAGGAATATCCGGCTTACCAGGATTATCTGAATAAATTACGCCAGAAATTGAATGCGGTAACCCTAACCGAGATGGAGAACGACCCGTTACAGCTGTCCCCTTTCTTTGATCCGGCCGGTGACAAGTTCCACTATTTTCGTGGTTCGGACTATGATTCTCAGGAGGTGGATATCTTAACACGTTACAAACGCTATAATGGAACGGAAGGAAACTCGAAAGATATCAACGATTCGGGCGAGCGCTACAGCACTTCTTCCAAGACCGTGCCTGATGTAGAAGACATCAATCAGGACAATACTCTGAATAAAAATGAAAAATATTTCGAATACAAAGTCAGGATAACTCCGCAGGATACGGTTGTCGGTGAAAACTTCATTGCGGATAAACGTACTTCATCAGTAAGATTGGCGGATGGTACGACAGAATCCGTTACCTGGTATCAATTTAAGATTCCGGTAAAACAATATCAGCGTCGTGTGGGGGCAATCAATGATTTCAAGACGATTCGTTTCATGCGTATGTATATGACAGGATTTAAGGAATCGGTCGTGTTGCGCTTCGGTACTCTGCAATTGGTACGCGGAGAATGGCGATCCTACGAGCAGGATTTGTCCGATCCGAAGATGCCGCCCGCAGTGAAGGGTAAATTGGAAGTCTCGACTGTCAATATCGAGGAAAACAGTGACAGGGATCCGGTCAGCTATACATTGCCCCCGGGCGTCAGCCGTGTACTGGATCCAAGCCAGCCTCAGATTCGTCAGGAGAACGAACAGGCGCTTTCTTTAAAGATAACGGACCTTGCCGCTCAAGATGCACGTGCCGTGTATAAGAATACGAATTATGATTTGCGGCAGTATAAGCGCTTGCAACTGTTTACACATGCCGAGGCTCCGAAATTGGATGTAAACGATCTTGCAGATGGCGATCTCGCTGTTTTTATCCGCCTGGGATCGGACTATAAGAATAACTATTACGAATATGAAGTACCGTTGAAGTTGACTCCGCACGGGGAGTATAACTATAACAATTCGGAACACCAGAAAATCGTTTGGCCGGCAGAAAACATGTTGAATTTCCGTTTGGAGATTCTGACGGATCTGAAACTGGAGCGTAACCGGGAAAAACGATCCGGTACGAATGGAGTGTCTTTCCAGACTGTCTATTCTGGTAGGGATCCGGACAACGATGGCAATACGATCCGTGTCAAAGGTAATCCGAGTCTTTCCGAAGTGAAGACAGTCATGATCGGTGTGCGTAACGTGCGTAATAAGTTGAAGAGCGGGGAAGTTTGGGTGAACGAATTGCGCCTGACCGACTTCAATGAAGAAGGTGGATGGGCTGCTAATGCGAATTTGAATGTTGCGCTTTCCGACTTGGGAACGGTGAATGTGGGCGGACGTATCGAAACGGCCGGCTTTGGTGCTCTTGACCAGTCTTTGAATGAACGCCGGATGGAGGACTTCAAACAGTATAACGTGGCGACCTCTATCGAATTGGGTAAACTGTTTCCGGAAAAGGCGCAAGTCAGCATCCCGTTCTATTATGCTTATTCGAAGGAAACATATGATCCGAAATACAATCCGCTGGATCAGGATGTCAAGTTGAAGGATGCTATCGACAAGGCGGAAACGAAAGCCGAGAAGGACTCGATTCGTAATTATTCTCAAGATAGGACGGTTATCAAGAGTGTTTCGTTTAATAATGTGCGTGTGAATATCAAGAGTAAGAACCCGATGCCTTACGATCCGGCAAACTTCACGCTCGGGTATTCGTACAGCATTAATGATAAGAAAAACCCGGAGACTGAATATGAAACGACAAAGGATTACCGTGCCAATTTCGCCTATAGCTATGTGCCTTATGTCAAGCCGATCAAGCCATTCGATAAGTTATTGAAGAAAAACAACGGCTATACGCGCTATGCCAAACAACTGGCGTTTAATGTGGCCCCGTCTATCAACTTCCAGACGGCCATGATGCGTAATTATTACGAAATAAAATTACGCGACCTGACAGGAGCGGCAACAGGTGTCCCCAACGATATACCAGTGACATTCAGCCAGAACTTCTATTGGGACCGTGCTTTCAGTTTGAACTGGGCTTTTACGAATAACCTGAACATAACGTTCAGTTCCGGTACGAATGCCCGTATCGAAGAACCGTATGTGCAGGTGAATAAGGAACTGAACCCGGACGGTTACCAGTTATGGAAAGATTCCGTGAAGAAGAGCATCGCTGACCTGGGAACCCCGATGAAGTATGACCAGCAGTTTATGGCGACCTGGCAGTTGCCGTTGCAGCTGATCCCGGTTCTGGATTGGACCAATGCTTCTTTGAGCTACAATGCTACTTACAACTGGGATCGTGGAGCGACGGTAAGCGAAGATATCGAGATGGGTAATACGATCAAGAACCAGCGTCAGTTCGATTTGCAGGCGAACTTGAACCTGTTATCTCTCTACAACAAAAACAAATATTTGAAGAAGATCAACCAGAAGTTTAACAATACCCGGACTACGGCTAAAAAAACGGAGAAGAAGAAAAAGCCGAAATTGGAAAAAGAAATTGTCTTGAGTCCGGACAGCGCTACGGTTGTCGAGCATGGAATGTTTACGAAAAAGGTGCAAATCACGGCCAGAAGAACGGACGGGCGTGTCTACAAAGTCAAGTTCAAGCCGATCAACTTCGCACAAGTTAAGATTTTGAACCAAGACACGGTGCGCTTGAAGTTGACGATCATACCGGGACCGGCCCCTACTGAGGATTTTCTTTACAAGGCGGTTGAACACAGTGCCCGCTTTTTGATGATGGTGCGCCGTTTCAATATTCAGTTTACGAACTCTGCCGGTATGATGCTGCCCGGTTTCCGTCCGGAGATCGGTGATATCTTTGGCCAGGGACGTTCTTCATTCGGACTTTCCCCGGGGATCGGTTTTGCGTTCGGTGACGTGCGTCGTAGCTATATAGACGAGGCATATGAAAAAGGCTGGCTGATTACGGATACCGAGAGAGACGTGAATGCCGCAGTCATGACCAGTACGAAAAATCTGAATATACGGGCGAACCTCGAACCGATCACTGGATTGAAGATCGACTTGACGGCTCTTCGCAACGATACGCGTAATACGGAAATACAATTTATGTATGAAGGTATGCCGGAGATTATGGGGGGAAACTTTACCATGACGACAATCGCGCTGGGAAGCGCATTCGGAGGCAGTGGCAATGCTATGAATAACTATTCTTCGAAAGCCTTTGACAAGTTGTTGGCAAACCGCGAGATCATTGCCCAACGTATCGAAAGCAAGTATTCCGGCTTGAAATATCCGGATGTGGGCTTTATCCATGATAAAGGCTTGGGAGGAATGCCTTATAATCCGGGAACAGATAATGTGAACGGCGTCAACCGGAATTCGGCGGATGTCCTGATTCCTGCATTTCTGGCCGCTTATACCGGTAAGGACCCGAAGAAGGTAGGCTTGACGGCTTTCCCTTCGTTGAAGACCATCTTGCCTAACTGGCGCGTTACTTACGACGGCTTGATCAAGATTCCGGCTGTCAAGAAATATTTCAAGAGCTTGACGTTGAGTCACCAGTACCGTTGTTCTTATTCGGTAGGTGCTTTCACATCCTTCTTGAATTGGGTGGATGCCGGGCAGGACGGACTGGGATATATCCAGTCGATTCTGAACGATAACCCGACACCATCGTCTCCTTATTCGATTTCGTCTGTCAGCCTTACCGAAGCGTTTAGTCCTTTGTTGGGTGCAGATGCGACGCTGTTGAATAACGTGACGGTTCGGGCGGACTATTCGACTACCCGCAATTTAAGCCTGAACACGACATCCTACCAATTGGTCGAAGCACTTTCCAAGAAAGTGACGATCGGTTTGGGTTACAAATATGCCGAGTTCAACAAGGTTTTGAAGATGAAGAAAACGCGTGATTTCAGCAATGACCTCACCGTTCGCCTCGATTTCTCGTTCAACAAGATGCAGTCGTTGATTCGTAAAATCGACACGCAACTGACGCAGGCTACTAGCGGTAACATCGCAAAGACAATCTCCTTCTCGGCTGATTACGGTTTGAGCCGTGCGTTGACGGTCCGTGCATTCTATGATATTCAGATCAATGAACCGTTGATATCGAGTGCATCTTATCCGACTTCAAACTCAAACTACGGTATCAGTTTGCGGTTCTCTCTTGCACAATAATCCAGTTTCTCTATCACTCTATCACACTTTGTTTTGTAAGCATTGACAAACATGGTGTGCAAGGAGTGATACATACCGGATTCCTGTATCACACTTGTATCACTACCTGCCGTTGAAACGGGTAGCCGGTATTGTTTATAAAAACGCAGGGAACCGTGCCGATATACATCTGTGTGGAGATAGTTTCATCAACATAAAGGTACTTTTTTACTAAAACAAGTAGGAAAAGAACGAAAAGCAAGCAGAAAAGTTTGGAAACATGCCCATCTTCCGCCTTTCTACACCCGGATGTTACCGCTCTCCACACCCGGATGTCCGGAATGGCTACACCCGGATGTCCGGAACTCGTACTTCTTACCAATCAATCTTTTGAATACCTTTGCTTTGGAGGAAAGTATTCGCCTTGCTGAAGTGTTTGCAGCCGAAGAAACCATGGTCAGCAGAGCGTGGAGACGGATGCACGGTTGTCAGCACCAAGTGTTTATGGGTGTCGATAAGGGCGATCTTCTCTTTTGCATAACTTCCCCACAGCATGAATACCAGATTCTCACGTCCATCGCTCAATTTCTTTATCACTGCATCTGTAAAAGTTTCCCATCCCATATTCCGATGTGAGCCGGTTTCGTGAGCCCGTACAGTCAGGACCGAGTTCATAGGAAACACGCCTTGCTCTACCCAACGGTCCAGATTGCCGGATGTGGGGATCGGTTTGCCTAAGTCTTGGTGTATTTCTTTGAATATGTTGGCCAGTGATCCAGGAATGGGAACTCCTTGCGGGACGGAGAAGCAGACTCCGTAGTATTGCCCCGGATTGGGATAAGGGTCTTGTCCAAGTATAACAACCTTCACTTTCTCGAATGGACAGGCATTAAAAATATGGAAGATCTGGTGTCCGGGAGGAAGCACATGGGCGCTTCTGTATTCGTTCTTGACAAATGTGACCAACTGCTCAAAGTATGGTTTATCAAATTCTTCCTGAAGGCGTTTTCGCCAGCTTTCTTCTATTTTGACATTCATGGCATAGCATGTTAATTGGGACAATGCAAAAGTATATAATTTACAAGAGATTATCAAGAAGACAACAAAGATACGACGGATATCTTATCCGGATATTGACTTAATTCTACAATAAATGTGTATAGTCATAAACTCCCTGAAAATATTTCAGAATAAACGCAAACTTATCTTTCAAAGAGATTCAAATTGTATCTTCTTTTTGAAATAAACAAATAAAAAACTGACAGCCACCGATAAGTTAACTATATTTGTCAGCAGATAAGAAGTTACATGCAAAAAAATGACAAAATAAAACTTAATTCCTACCTGGCTCCCCTTTCCTTTTTATATGGAATTGGGATATGGTTGCGAAATCGACTTTTTGATTGGGGTATTTTACATTCCGAACAATATTCTATTCCTGTGATCTGCATAGGAAACTTATCTGTAGGAGGAACGGGTAAAACTCCCCATACAGAATATATCATACGTTTACTGAAAGATAAATATCGCATTGCAGTATTAAGCCGAGGGTACAAAAGAAAAACATCGGGGTTTATTCTTGCTGATTCTGAAAGTTCCAGTTTGGAGATCGGAGATGAACCTTTTCAAATGAAAAATAAATTTCCGGATATACTTGTCGCTGTCGACGCTAATCGCCGCCGGGGGATTCAAAATCTTTTATCCCTCCCTGAAAAAGACAGACCTGAAGTAATTTTGTTAGATGATGCATATCAACATAGATATGTGCACCCTTCCCTTTCGATCGTGTTGAGTGACTACCATCGTTTATTTTATAATGATAAACTAATGCCTACCGGACACCTGAGAGAACCGATAAGTAATATAAACCGAACAGATATCGTGGTTGTTACTAAATGCGACGAAGATATGAAGCCGATCGATTTTCGTGTTATTGAAGAAAATATGAAGTTGCGGGCTCACCAGTTACTTTTTTTTACCAGCATCGTTTATGGAGAAGTTAAACCTGTATTCCCCTCGGAAGCTCGTTTCTTAAACCATAAAAATATTGGAAAAGAAGATGATATATTGTTGATATCAGGTATTGCAGTTCCCACTCCATTTATTCGTGAGGCAGAAAAGTATTCAAATAAAGTGTTGCCGGTCGTTTTTCCTGATCATCATACGTTTAGCAAGTCAGATTTCAAGAAATTGGATGTGATATTCGAAAAGATGACTTCACCGGGAAAATTGATCTTAGTAACAGAAAAAGATGCAGCACGTTTAAAAAACAGTCCTCTTGTTCCGGAAAGTTGGAAGAAATATTTATATTATCTACCGATTGTAATCAGGTTTTACAATGAGCAGAGTTTTAATGAGACAATAGAAAAACATATTATCACATTTCCCAAAAATAATATTTTACAAAACAAATATGAGTAACAGGACAGAAATATCAACATTAGGCGAATTCGGTTTGATTCGCCACCTAACTAACAGGATTGAAATAAAGAATAATAGTACGATAAAGGGCGTAGGCGATGATGCGGCAATTCTCTCCTATGAGGATAAACAAGTGCTTGTCACTACCGATCTATTATTGGAAGGTATTCATTTCGACTTGACTTATGTACCTTTAAAACATCTCGGATATAAATCGGCTGTTGTAAATTTCTCCGATATTTATGCCATGAACGGCCAGCCTAAGCAGATCACTGTATCACTTGGCATCTCCAAACGTTTTTCTGTTGAGGATGTAGAAGATTTTTATGCTGGGCTAAAGTTGGCCTGTGATGTGTATGGAGTCGATATTGTCGGAGGAGACACTTCTGCTTCTTTAACAGGGCTTTGCATCAGTATCACTTGTATTGGGGAAGGAGAAAGAGATAAAGTTGTCCTTCGCAGTGGAGCCCAAGAAACGGATTTGATATGTGTTTCTGGGGATTTAGGAGCTGCTTATATGGGATTGCAATTATTAGAACGCGAAAAAAGGATATTTAAAGGTGAAAAAGATTTCACACCGGATTTTACAGGCAAAGAATATCTGTTGGAACGTCAATTGAAGCCGGAAGCTCGTAAAGATATTATAGAGATGCTTCGTCATGCGGGGATTATCCCTACAGCAATGATGGACATATCAGACGGTCTGTCTTCCGAACTTTTGCATATTTCAAAAGAAAGTAATGTCGGATGTCGCGTATATGAAGATAGAATTCCTATCGATTATCAAACGGCTGCAATGGCTGAACAATTTAATATGAATTTGGTAACTGCAGCTTTAAATGGCGGTGAAGACTATGAATTACTTTTCACTGTTCCTCTCACTGATCATGATAAAGTATCTGAAATGAAAGGTGTTAAAGTAATCGGTCATATTACAAAACCCGATCTCGGTAATTACTTGGTAGGTCGTGATGGAGGCGAAGTCGAACTAAAAGCACAAGGCTGGAATTCTTTGGAAGAATAAAAAATCAGTAAAAAGTAGCTCTACCTATTGCAAGACTCAAAAAAGATTCATATCTTTGCACCCGTTAAACAAAACAACGGTGCCATAGCTCAGTTGGTAGAGCAAAGGACTGAAAAT
>ERZ791906.1487-NODE-1487-length-16688-cov-2.875669_pt1 | contig 16688 bp, 15 predicted proteins | sample MGYA00510146_ERZ791906 | MGnify/ENA primary metagenome ERZ791906 (study PRJEB30046, sample SAMN00792096) | human gut metagenome | study: EMG produced TPA metagenomics assembly of the A metagenome-wide association study of gut microbiota in type 2...
ATCATGCCCATAGCGATCCAGGCAGATACCGGAATTCCATCCGAAACCTTTTCTCCCGCCCGCTGTTCATACTGCCATGCCACAAGCCCTCTGCCGGCAAATACGGCCGCAAAGGTCACAAGGATAGCTGCAAGTAACCATTTATCCCATTTTCTGATCAGCATCAGCAGCAAAACAATTGCCACTGCGATCAGTACGATCATGGCATTTGCCCGGCATATGACCATCAGACAGGCAAAAGCCGCCAGCCACAGCATACGAAGCTTTTTCCGGTCATCCAGAAAGGCTGCAAGCTGCCATAAAAAGGCAAAGGTAAAGCAGATTGCCAAAGCTTCTCCGTATAAAAAGGGCAAATACAGATAGATCGGCAGATACAACAGATAGCAGACAGAAAAGCTGCTGCTCTGCCAGATAGCATGCAGTTTTTTCAGAAAAAGTTGTCCGAAGGCAAGTCCCGCCGTCATAGCAAGCAGATTGGCAAAAACAAGTGCCTTTACGTTCCATACGCCGGTCAGGCGGAAAACAAGCTCCGTATATAAGGTCAGACCAAGCTGATAAGGATACTGATCCAGATAACCGCCTGCCTGCAGCGGACTGTAATCTCCTTCTATGAACTTTGCCGCGCTGTCACAGATATACCACGGATCGCTTCCCGCCTGATAGACTGTTCCGTCCTGTATAAAGAAAAAGGCTGCCAGCACAAACATAAGGATAAGCAGCGCCTGCAGCAGCTTCTGTTTCCGATAATGAATCTGTCTGATTCCATAAGAAACAAGTAACAGCAGGAAAAACAAAGCTGCTGCTCCCACCACCGTTTTCCAGACAGAATCCTTCTGCGGGGTTGCGATCTCCAGATATTCCACCGGGAAAAGATAGGAATAACGGAGCGCATACAAACTAAGCCCCAGCAGGATCAGACCTGCCAGAGCTATGATACATTTCATAAAAATGTCTGTTATTTTTTCTTTCATGCAGACTCCCTTTTCTTCACAACGGTACAAGCATATCGTATCTTAAGTAACCGTTACGGATACTTGTCCGGTTATTTACGGACGATATTTTAGCTCGTATACATTTTCGCATAAAAGCCCTTCTGTAAAAGAAGCTGTTCATGCGTTCCCTGCTCAATAATATTGCCATCCTTCATCACAAGGATCAGATCAGCATCCTTGATCGTAGACAGTCTGTGCGCCACGATAAAGCTTGTTCTGCCTTCCATCAGACGTGTAAAGGCACTCTGGATCTTGAGCTCTGTTCTTGTATCGATGGAAGAGGTTGCTTCATCCAGAATCAGCATAGGCGGAAGTGCCAGCATGATACGGGAAATACACAAAAGCTGCTTCTGTCCCTGTGAAAGCATACCGCCGTCTTCTCCGATCACCGTATCATACCCCTTTGGCATACGGCGGATAAACGGATCTGCATAAGCTGCCTTTGCCGCTTCTATCATTTCCTCATCAGTTGCCTCCGGCTTACCCATTTTGATATTATCACGGATCGTACCGGATTTCAGCCATGTTTCCTGCAATACCATACCATAGGAAGAACGCAGGCTCTTTCTTGTCATATCACGGATATCTGTCTGATCGACGCAGATCTTACCGCTGTTTACATCATAAAAACGCATCAGCAGGTTGATGATCGTTGTCTTACCACAACCTGTCGGCCCTACGATCGCAATATTTTGTCCCGGCTGTACCTGAAGGTTGAAATCCTGAATCAGCTGCTGCTCCGGTGTGTAGGAGAAATATACATGTTCTGCCGTTACATTGCCCTTTGCATCTGACAGCACAGCTGCATCTTTCGCATCCGGGATCTGGGACTTCTCCTCGATCAGTTCAAAAATCCTGCCCGCACAGGCAATGGCATTCTGCAGCTCCGTAATGACTGCGGATACATCGTTAAACGGCTTTGTATATTGATTAGAGTAGCTTAAGAAGCTCGACAAAAGTCCTACTGTCATCTTTCCGCCGATAACAGCAAATGCACCTGTCAGTCCGACGCCTGCATATACAAGGCTGTTGATAAAACGGGTGCTTGGGTTTGTCAGGGAAGAATAAAAAATTGCTTTGAGCGAACATTTCTGCAATCTGTCATTGATCTCGTCAAAGCGGGCGATTGCTTCCTCTTCCTGTCCGAATGCTTTGACGACCTTGGCATTTCCGATCATTTCATCGATCAATGCTGTCTGCTCTCCTCTGGTTACCGACTGCTCACGGAACATCGTATAGGTGTGTGTTGCAATAAAGTTGGCAACAAACAGAGAAAGCGGTGTTACCACAACAACCACACAAGTAATGCCGACATTGAGTGTCAGCATAATGATCAGTGTCCCCAGAATGGTCACGATACCGGTAAAAAGCTGTGTAAAGCCCATCAGAAGGCCATCCGCGAACTGATCCACATCAGTGATCATACGACTGACGATCTCACCGTAAGAATGCGAATCTATATATTTCAACGGCAGATTCTGCAGCTTGTCAAAGGCTTCCTTCCGGATATCCCGTACTACATGATAGGTTACTTTATTATTGATCTGGTTCATGATCCATTGCAGAACAGCCGTGATCAGAACAAGGACACCGATCGCAAACAGATAGCCCTTGATCGGTCCGAAATGCACACCGGTCTCTACGATCTGGTCAATGGCACGACCGACCAGGATCGGTACATATAGGGTCAGCACAACAACCGCAATGGAAAAGAGGAAGGATAACAGGATCAGCATTCTGTAATGTTCCAGATATTTCCAGACTTTTTTCAGAACATCTTTCTGTTTCATTTTACTCCACTCCTTTCTTATACTGGGATTCAAAGATCTCACGGTAGATCTCACATGTCTTTAACAGTTCATCATGCTTTCCTTTTCCGACCAGCTTACCATCGTCAAGCACAAGAATCTGGTCTGCATCCATAATGGCATTGGTACGCTGCGACACAATAAACACGGTCGGATGATCCGGCATCCGGCGGATCGCTTTACGGAGATTGGCATCCGTTGCCATATCCAGTGCGGAAGCACTGTCATCCAGAATAAGGATCGGCGCATGCTTCATGATCGCACGGGCGATCGTCAGTCTCTGTCTTTGTCCGCCGGATAAGTTTTTACCCGCCTGGGAGATCTGTCCGTTCAGACCGCCCTTGACACGCACAACATCCGCAGCCTGCGCGATCTCAGCCGCCTGCTGCATCTCTGCTTCCGTTGCATCACGCTTTCCCCATTTCAGGTTCTCTGCGATCGAGCCCTGGAACAATACTGCCTTCTGCAGCACCATAGCAACCTGTCTCTGCAGTTCTTTTTTCGTATAATTCTTTACATTCTTGCCATCGATCAGGATCTTTCCCTGTGTTGCATCATAATAACGCGGAATCAGATTGACAAGCGAACTCTTACCGGAACCTGTTCCACCGATAATACCGATGATCTCTCCCTTTTTCGCCGTAAAGGAAACATCTGAAATAGCAGCCTCACTGTCTGCATGATAAGCCAGTGACACATGATCGAACACAACTGCATTTTCCGGATCTGTCACTTCTGCTTCCGTTTCTTTTTCCTGCCATTCCATGGAAGAATGGATATCAAATACATCTGAAATTCTGTTTGCACTTGCCAGTGCTTTATTGATCGTCACGATCAGGTTTGCGAGCTTGATCAGCTCGACAAGGATCTGTGACATATAGTTATACAGTGCTACCACCTGACCCTGTGTCAGAATACCCTTCTGTACCTGCAGTGCACCTGTCCAGATGAGCACGATGATTGCAAAGTTGATAATGACATAGGTCAGCGGGTTGGTCAGTCCTGAGATAGAACCGGACTTTTTCTGCATTCTGGTCAGTTCTTCGTTTTTCTGTCTGAAACGTGCCAGCTCTTCGTCCTCCTTACAGAAGGCGCGGATCACACGGATACCTGTCAGGTTTTCTCTGGCGGTCAAAAGAACATCGTCCAGCTTTGCCTGTACGGATTTCATCATCGGGATATTCAGATACATGATTCCAAAGACAACGATCGATAACAGAATGATCGCACCGACAAAGCTGAGTGCTGCTTTAAAATCGATCGTAAATGCCATGATCATGGCACCGAATACAACGAACGGAGAACGCAGGAACAGTCTGAGTGCCATATTGACACCATTCTGCAGCAGGTTGATATCACTCGTCATACGGGTGATCATCGTGGAAGTTCCGATCGTATCTACCTCTGAAAAGGAAAGGCCCTGCAGATGGGAAAACAGGGCATGTCTGAGCTTTGTTGCAAAGCCGACCGCTGCCTTAGCACTGAAATACTGCGCCGTTACCGCGCAGGTCAGTCCGATGAGGGCAAGCAAAAACAGAAGCAGGCACATACGGATGACATAGCCCTTATCTGCATTTGCAATACCGGTATCGATAATAGCCGCTACGACAAGCGGTACAAACAGTTCAAAAGATGCCTCCAGCATCTTAAAGAGCGGCGCAAAAACGCATTCCTTTTTGTACTCACGCAAATAGATGAATAGTTTTTTCATGATCTCGTCCTTCTTGTAATGTCATTTCTTCTATGTTAGTATTGTGCTAAATTATAATGATGCTATACGGATCGTTACGTGCTCCGCACAGCGTGGTCTATGACTTTTGACCCTTGCATCATTATATATCAGAAAGAAAGGAATTACAAATGACGAAACTGCTATTTTCAGATATTGACGGAACACTGCTCAGAAAGGACGGAACGATCTCTCCCACTCTTGCCCGGAAGCTCCGGGAAATGGGACAGGCAGGGCATGGCATGATCCTGTGCTCCGGCCGCCCTCTCGACGGCATCCTTTTGGTGCAGTCCTACCTTGAAAGTCTCTCCATTCATTTTCCATACTCCTATGTGATCGCTAACAACGGTGCACTGGTCTATGACTGTAATGAAAAGAAAGCAGTTCTGGAGGACAGGCTGCCTATGGAGCTGATCCCGCGGGCACAGGCACTTGCAAAGCAGTACCATGTCCATCTGCAGACTTATACCGATCACGAGATCGTCTGCGAAAAAGAAACATCGGAGCTTTTACATTATCAGAAGCATGTGAAGATTCCTGCAATCTTTGCACCGGATTATACAAAAGCATTATCCAGACCTCCCTTTAAAATGCTGGCGCTGAGTCTGGACGGTTCTGACGCACTGAAACAGTTCCGTGTGCAGATACAGACCGCACTCGGAGACGGCGTACAGACAATGTTTTCCGGCGCAGGGTATCTGGAGATCTTCTCCGCACAGGCAAGTAAAGGCAATGCACTGCGTTTTCTGTGCGACTATCTTTCCGTTCCTGTCAGCGATAGTATTGCTGTCGGTGATTCCGAAAATGATATCCCGATGCTCCTTGCCGCAGGGCTCGGCGCCGCAATGCAGAATGCCACTGAAACAGTAAAATCCAGTGCCGGTTTTATTACCGCACTGGATCATGAACATGATGGGCTTGCAGAGCTCATCGACACTTATATTTTGTAAGCCTCGGCTTACTTATGCTTCTTTGCGTATTTTCCCGCAGCCTTTCCGGCCTCATATCCGATCTTGTTGAGACCGGTCTGGTTGATGTGGATCGCATCATAATGGTAAGTGCCCGGATTTAAGCCAAACTGATAGGCTGACTTTGATACCATGATAAAGTTTTTATTGGTATTACAAAGCTTTTTCTGCGCCTTTACGATCTCATCCGTCTGTCCGATCGCAGCCTGATTCTGCCCGATCCGGATCATAAACACTTTTTCCACGCCAACCTTTTTCATCTTGGTATAGATCTTCTTCATACGGTTGTTGTACTGCCAGCCTTCCAGCCCCTGTACAGCATCGGATTCTCCCTGATACCATACCATATAAGTATGGCGGATCTTAATACCCTTCTTTTTCATATATTTCTTTGCCAGCCTGACACGCCGCTGCGTCTCTTTGACCAGTCCGCGGTTCAGCCATGTATTGGTAGAGGTGCCTCCCCAGCTTGCGGAAACACCGACTACCGGTATCTTTGTCTGTTTGTAATAATTGATACAAAATGCACTGACGAGCGACCCTTTTGTGCTGTATGTACCGCTGTCTTCCAGACCGTTGATCCGATTTGTACCTTCTCCGAACGGCTCCTTCATCGTAATACATTTTTTGGTATCGGTGGAGATATCAAATTCATAGGCTGTTCCCGTATCCGGCTTTGGTGCAGCACCGGAATTGCCGCCGGAACCGCACATATTGCTCTGTCCGGCAAAAATGATCAGATCTACCGTATCATTTACCTTCACCGTATAAACCTTTTTGGTCGTTCCGTCTGTCTGCGTGATCTTCACGGTGCCCTTTTTCCGTGCCTCAACAAGTCCGCTGTTTGCCACCGCCGCGATCTTCGGATCACTGCTTTCAAAAGTAGCCGTATAAGGGATCGATGTGCTGACATATCTTGTCTCGCCTGCCAGCATATTGACCTTTCCCGGTACTTTCGTTACCGTATATTCGATCTGTATATCCGCTTCCGGATCTGTTTCTTCTGCTTTTACTTCTTTTGGGAGCAAAAGCGCAAGCCCCAGACAAAGAAGCAGTCCCGCCATCCAAATCTGATTTTTCTTTTTTCCGTTCCTTTTCATCTATAACCCTCTCCTTCGTGTCCGGCATCGTATCAGAGACTCCGAACATCTATCAGTATACTGCATATAGTATAAAAAAGGAAGCAGGAGCCTTCTTTTCATGAAACCTTTGATCCTGATCGCCGGAACCATGGATGTCCACAGACGATATTATGAGCTCGTACAGAAAAGCGGTATAAACGCACAGATGCTTTCCTATCGTGCAGGGGAAGCCTTTCCATACAGCAGCCTGCAAAACCTTTCGTTTGATCTGCTCCTTCTGCCCGGCGGCGGTGACTTTGATCCCGCCTTTTATGGAGAAACAGCCGCAGGCGCAAAGCCATCCGACGGTATGCTGGATCTGATGCAGTTTCAGCTTTTGCAGCTCGCCCTTGTGCGCAAAAAGCCCGTGATCGGTATCTGCAAAGGTATGCAGCTCATCCATGTCTTTTTCGGTGGCAGGCTTCTGCAGGATCTGCCCGAAGATAACATGCATTATTATGCTTACACAACAAAGGATGCCATGCATTCCGTACAGCTTCTGCCGCTCCCTTCCATACAGACGAACAAAGAATATGCCATGCATTTCCCATCACAGGAAAAAGCATCTGCTTCCCAACGGGAAAAGCAAATGCTTTTTACACTTCTTTCCGGGTTTTCTGTTGTAAACAGCGCACATCATCAGGCTGTTTCCGATCTGCCTGACTGTCTGATCTGCCTGCAGCAATCACCGGATGGGATCCCCGAAACAATCCTGCACAAGGATCTTCCCATCATAGGATTTCAGTGGCATCCGGAGCGTCTGCCCGCCTTTTTGCCGGCTCATTTTTCTGACCTTGTATCGATTCTCCTGAGATGGGAGACTTCCGTATACTGAATTTATTCCTTGTTTCCCAGCTTTCTTGCAATCTCTGCCACGATCTGACGGATACTTTTCTGCTGACAGTCAATGATCAGATCCGCATACTTTTCATAAAGAGGGATCCTTTCCTGATAGATATCATATAAGGTCTGGTTCTCCCTGAGCGCAACGCCGCGCTTATGCAGATCTCCCAGACGTTCTTCGATCTGTTCGTATGGCAGGGACAGGTAGATGATCGTTCCGTTTTCTGCCAGATGCTGCATGGCATGTTTACCGAACACTGCACTGCCTCCGGTCGCGATGACAGTTTTCTCTGCGTCTATGCCTGCATTCACTTCATCCTCCGTCTGTAAAAAACCGTCAAGTCCTTTTTCCGTGATGATCTCATGCAACAGTTTTCCTGTCTGCTGCTGGATCACAATATCCGAATCCATAAAATGACAGCCCAGATTTTTGGCAAGGACAACTCCGATCGTGCTTTTCCCGACACCGGGCATTCCGATTAATACAATGTTGCTCTTCATGTTGTGTTCCTTTCCTCTTATCGCTGATACAACTTTGTCCATCCATGTTTTCCCGTCTGCCGGAATCCTGTGGAGGTTTTTCAAAATAACTATGCATCCATCTGCATCAGTTTCTTCAAAAGCTCCCAGATCCGCTGGGTGGAAGAAATGCTGAGTTTTTCTTTTGTCGTATGGATATCGTCGATATTCGGCCCGAAAGATACACAGTCGAGTCCTTCGATCTTCTGCGATAAGATACCACATTCCAGTCCTGCATGAATGGATAATACCTTTGGCTCTTTTCCCAGTACTTCCTTATAAGTGCGGACTACCTGCTCGCGCAGCTCTGAGTTCTCTTTATATTCCCAGGACGGGTACTCTCCGTTTGCTTCATATTCGCCTTCGCTTTCAGCGATCATATTGCAGAGTTTTTCTTTCAGCGCCTGCTTTGCTGTACTGCTGCTGGAACGAAGAGAAAAACCGGCTTTTACCTCCTCTTCCGGCTCCATATGCAGCGTTGCAAAATTCAGGGAAGTCTCTACCAGTCCCGGCAGATCCCTGCTCATTGCCTGCACACCGTTCGGTGCTTCCAAAAAGAAGGACATGACACGGAAGAAATCAGATGCGTCGATCGCTTTTTCATACTGCTTTTCTGCTTTTTCGAGTCTGATCTGTAAACCGGACTCTTTCTTTGCCCATTCCTCACGGAAGGAATTTTCCACAACGCCGATCAGCTTTTTCAGTTCTTCTTCCTTTGCTCCACAGGCAATCTGTGCTTTTGCTTCGTATGGAATGACATTATCCTTTGTACCGCCGTCCATTGTGATCACACGCACATCCAGCTCACGCTCCATCAGATACAGAAGCTCGCAGAGCAGCTTATTGGCATTGGCCCTGCCAAGACCGATCTCTACACCGGAGTGACCGCCCTTTAAACCATATACAGTAACAACATACTGCTCTTTATCGCCGATCTCTGTATAAGCGACCTGCCAGTTTGCGTATACACGCAGACCACCTGCGCATGCCACGGTCAGCTCATCTTCCTTTTCGGAATCGATGTTCAGCATTTTCTTTCCCTGCAGCATGGAAAGATCGATCCCCTGTGCACCAAACATACCGGTTTCTTCATCTACCGTGATGATGACCTCAAGCGGCGGGTGCGGAATATCTTTGCTGTCTAAAAGTGCCAGCGCATATGCAACTGCGATACCGTCATCTGCACCAAGGCTTGTGCCTTTTGCGTAGACATAGTCGCCCTGCACAGCCAGATCCAATCCTTCCGTTTCCATATCTTTCTCACAATCCGGCTCTTTAACAGCAACCATATCCATATGCCCCTGTATGATGACCGGCTCTTTTTCTTCCATACCGGCTTTCCCATCTTTTTTGATGATGACATTGCCAAGCGTATCCTGTATATAAAACAGATTTCTTTTCTTTGCGAACTCTGCCAGATAATCGCTGATCTTCCGCGTATTGCCTGATCCCCGCGGGATCTGATCTATTTCTTCAAAAAACGAAAAGACGCTTTTCGGTTCTAAATTCTCTAACATACTATTCTTTCACTCCTTACTAAATATACGACAAAGAACACCGGAATACTCCGATGTTCTTTATTTATATCCCTATAGGATGTCCATTATGCAATCTTAGATTTTGCAATTTCTGCTAAAGACTTGAAGCCTTCTGCATCATTCACAGCCATCTCAGCCAGCATCTTTCTGTTGATGTCGATTTCTGCGAGCTTTAAGCCGTACATGAATTTGCTGTAGCTAAGACCGTTCATTCTTGCTGCTGCATTGATACGAGCGATCCAAAGCTGTCTCATCTGACGCTTTCTCTCTTTACGTCCTGCGTAAGAGGATGCCAGTGCACGCATTACAGACTGTTTTGCAACTCTATACTGATTAGATCTTGCTCCTCTGTAACCTTTTGCAAGTTTTAATACTCTATTATGTTTTTTCTTTGCGTTCATTCCGCCTTTGATTCTTGCCATTTCTATGCTTCCTCCTTACGATTTATAAATATGGTGTTAACTTCTTCATGTTCTTAACATTTGTTGCATCTGTCATTGCAGGTTTTCTAAGATTTCTCTTAGTCTTTGCAGATTTCTTTGTTAAGATATGACGCTTATAAGCTTTATTTCTTTTTAACTTACCTGTTCCTGTCACTTTGAAACGTTTTGCTGCTGCTCTGTTTGTTTTAACCTTTGGCATTTTAAATTCCTCCTATCAACTTTAGAAAATCTATTTCAACTTAAATCCGCAAATTCAAGTTAAAAGCTTTTTATGAGCGTTTCTCTGCAAGCACCATTGTCATGCTTCTGCCTTCTACCTTTGCCGGCTTTTCCACAACTGCGATCTCTGTCAGTGCTTCGGCAAAATCATCCAGAATATGCTTGCTTGCATTCATATGTGCCATTTCACGGCCACGGAAACGAAGTGTAACTTTTACTTTATCACCCTTTGTCAGGAATTTCTTCGCTGCATTGATCTTTGTATTCAGATCGTTTGTATCAATATTAGGAGATAAACGAATTTCTTTGATTTCAATGGTTTTCTGTTTCTTGCGGGCTTCTTTTTCTTTTCTGGCCTGTTCATAACGGTATTTACCGTAGTCAACGATCTTGCAGACCGGCGGCTTTGCTGTCGGTGCGATCTTTACCAGATCAAGTCCTGCCTCATCTGCCAGTTTCTGTGCTTCTCTTGAAGACATGACGCCAAGCTGCTCGCCTTCTTCTCCGATCAGACGTACCTCTCTGTCTCTGATCTGTTCGTTAATCATTAATTCGCTAATAGTGATACACCTCCATAAGAATCAAAATAAAAAAATGAGTGGGAACATCCACTCATGATAAAAAATGAAAACGAATATAAAACTTATCGCCGCATTCTTATATAAACACCTGACAGCCCGATTGCCTCAGGGTGAGAGTGGATACTCTGCTTTCTTTACGTGTTTCAAACACCTTAAAGAGAATAGCACAAAAGAGAACCGGTGTCAACACCATTTTCTGCTTTTGTGCTATCAAATTCAATCGCAGCATACTATCTTGTGATATTTTTTACCCATTTGTATTTCATGTAGTGGATATATACAGCCGGGATCTTCACAAATTCATCCAGTGTCAGGATAAATGCAACGAGGAGCACCGGTGCATGCCAGACAAAAGCTGCCAGCATACCAAGTGGAACGACAAAACACCAGAGTGTGACAACGTCACAGATCATACCGAACTTTGTATCGCCGCCCGCCGGGAAGATACCGGAAATGATCGTAGAATTCAAAGAATTTCCGATGATATAATAAGCCGCCATACAGAGCATGAACTTCAGATAATACATTGCCTGCGGCGTCAGTGTGATCACGCGCAGTACAAGCGGGATCAACAGAAGGATCACAAGACCGGAAGCTGCCCCGATCCAGATCGACAGACGGACAAATTTACCGCCCATCTTCTTTGCCTCCTCCAGCTTGTTCTGTCCCAGTGTCTGCCCGATGATAATGGAAACGCCTGCTGCGATTCCCCAACAGAGACTGGCAATGATCGTACGCACAATGCTGGCAATAGAGTTAGCCGCGGTTGCATCGCTTCCCATATGTCCCATAATAACAGAATACATGGTCACACCGCCGCCCCAGCCGATCTGATTGACCAATAGCGGCGTTGTATATTTCCAGTAGTCCTTATGCATTTGTCTGTCCTTTATCACAAGCATATTACCGAGCTTCGGACATTTATATTTTATAACGACAATGATAACGGCGATCGTTTCAAAGATCCTCGCACATACGGTGGCAAGTGCTGCACCCGCGATCCCCATTGCAGGCATACCGACAAGTCCGAAGATAAATACCGCATTTAATGCAATGTTCAGTACAACTGCCAAAGAGCCTATCATGGAGCTTAAGCCCGCATGATCACAAACCTTTAACAGACCGTAATAGATCTGTGTAAACCCTGTCAGCACGAAGGATAAGGATACTGTCCGCAGATATACCGCACCTTTTTCGATCAGAACCGGATCCGCCGTGAAAATACGCATGATCTGCCCGGGAATACAGGCTGTCAGGACGGAAAATAGAATACCGGCAAGCAGTGCATAGCGCATTGCGATCGTCAATATCTCTTCTACGGATTTTTTATCTCCCTTGCCCCAATACTGGGCAGCCAGGACATTAAAGCCGAATACGAACGCCCCGTAAAACAGGCTGTATACAAACGGGATCTGTGTTGCCAGGGAAGATGCCGCCAGAGAATCCTGATCCAGAAAGCCAAGCATAAACGCATCTGATGCACTGACAAAGGATGCCATCAGGTACTGAAAAGAAATCGGTGCCACAATATGTAATAATTGTTTATAAATACTTTTGTCATTCTGTGTCTGCATAAAATCCTCCCTGTCAAATTCATTTCTTATCTCCATTATAGAAAGAATTGTAGTTTTTTATATAAGATTTATGCTATTTTTGACACATATGTGATGTTATGTATTCCGCTTCGATCTTTATCCATTTGTTTTTCATGATATTCTCCAAAAGCTTTACTCTGCCAACACAATCGATACACGTTTATCTATATATTCCAATGTGTCTGAAAGACTTTGTTGTTTTTCCAGATATTTTATCACTTCCTCTTCTATCAGTTCAACATATTTCTTTTTTTGCGGATATAAAACACATGGCATATCCAGCCATGCTTTTATGCTATGCAGCTGTTCCTGATTCAGCGCTTCCACGACCACCTCGTAATCATTGTAAGTAACCTCACACCGATAAGGGTTCACCTGCGTTCCATCAGGCAGTGTTGTTTCTTTCGTCGCAGATACAATATCCCAGATACGCTGCTGTGCTTTTTCATTGACAGGGAAATAATCGGGATACGCATTTTTCATCTGATATTCCTCTCCGGTCAGATAGTACAAAAAGTCTGCACATTCCTCTTCCTGTTTACTTCCATGTACAATCCCATATACACCCACTGGAACGATCTCATTTACATACTGCCCGCTGCTTTTTTGTTCAAATCCGGTGTAGTCCACTGCCTGTTCTCCCATCAGATAAATCCCCATATAATCATTTGGCTCACTGATCTCTGTCACGCCACAGATTGGCTTATCTGATTTCAAAAGCTCCGGTAATGATGTATTCTCTTCCGCCTCCGGCATCTCCTCCACAGTCTTTATATATTCTTTTAAGAGGTTTGTATCTACCTTCTTATTTTCCTCGTCCAGAATTCCTTTTACATCCGCATATAAGAAGCTATCGCACACTTCTTCCTTTCCACCATAAAGATACAATTTTCCATTATCCCCCCGCTTATAAAATGTGCGCATTCTAAATCCCGGTATCACATAACGGCTTCCCGCCTCTGTAAGTGCCTCACGCACAGGTTTTGTCATTGCAATATTTTCATACCCCCCGGAAAGATCCTTCAAACTTCCCTGATACTGTTCCATATCTTGTAAGTAGCTTGAAAATAAAAGATCTATTTCCCCATCTGTGAGTGCCATGGAAAGTTGTTTCACACCCGCTTCATCTGTTCCATACTCTTTGATTGTGATCTGTACCGTATCCTGCTGCATATTATAGGCAGCTACCGCCAGCTTACATTCTCTGCTGATCGATCCCCCGCCAAGTACAAGCTCTGTTTTCTTCAATCCTTCTGTATTCTCATTCTTTCCTGCTACACGGCAAATATAAATCCACTGATTTGCATTCATATCAAGTCCATCCCTTGCAGCCAAAAGCAACGTGCCATCCGGAAGTTCACAGACTATCTGCACCATTTCGCTGTTCATTCCTATATCTCCCAATGCAAAGACTAAAGCTGCTGTTCCATTTTCCACATGCCACAGCTTATTGGCACATAAAAGCAAGGTATGATCAGACGGCAGGGCACGCATATCCCCATTCTCCTCCCTGTCTTCCAACAGATAGATTATTTTTTTCTCGTTCAGATCATAAACAGACATTCCGCTTTCCGAAAGTCTAAGACATGCTATCCCATTTTCAGTACCGGTAAAGCCTAAGATCATCCCCTGACAGACATCCTCTTTTTTCTTTCCGTTTTGATCAATACATAAAACAGAATTAACGGTTGCTATGTAGAAACCACCATCAAACACCTGCAGCCCAAATACACCGGCTTCCAATTCCTCTGCTATTTCCTGCAAAGATATCGTCCGGTCTACATTTCCTTCCTCATCGCAGATCATAATCTGATATGCGGCTGTCCCATCTTGATCCTGATATCTCCATAGCAGAGCAAATGTGCTTTTTTCATTAGAACTTGATATATTGGAAAGCGCATATACAGTTCCTTCTTTTTCAAAAGGCAGGGAAAGCTGTTTTACCTCATTATTTTTATCTATCCTGTAAATCTCAGGATAAATCTTCTGTTTCTCATCTGTTCTCAATGGCGAAGCGGCTATATATACATATTGTTCATCACCACACATACCTGTAATGGGTGGCAGATCGGAAACATCCAGTTTTTCACTTGTATAAGCCGTTGTCACCTCTTTGGTGGTATCAAATGTGACCTCTTTTCTGCCACAGCCCGTTAATACGAACAGTGCCAATAAAAGTATGATTATCTTCTTCATATATAATCCCCCTATCGAAAAACCCCCTTTCCATATGAAAGGGGGTCTGTCGTTTACCTTTATTTTATCGTTCTCTAAAGGTTGCGCAGCTTGTCTGCTGACAATCGCAGGCATTGCTGCCACCGATCTTTACATTATCGGCGTTGCATTTATAATCGGAATTATAAATACATTTCACTGCCTCACAGTCGATATCGATCATTTTGCTCGGATGCTCCAAAGCACTCAGGTACTGATTGCCCTTTGCTTCTTTAAAGGAATCGCAGCATGTCTGTGAACAGTCACAGGCGTTTTTTCCGCCAACGCTGATATCGCCCTTGCAGCAGCAGTTTTCTTTGTTATAGGTACAGGTACGCACATCACATTTTAAAGTAACCATTTTTCTTCCTCCTTCCGGGTTTTCCCGTAGGAGTAGTATGTGCTTTTTCATGTGATTTTATACGATACCCCGGTTCAAAAGCATTTTGACTTTTCCGAATTATTCATTCTCATCAAAATCTTCTTCCAGATCATCCGGCAGCCATGTATTGCCATTATTATTGCCACAGCTTACTGTAATGCCATGTGTGAGAGGTGCCTTCATGAGACCATACAATACACCAAGTAAGAAGATGACAAGTGCAGCCAGCCAGAAATCTGTCTTTAACAATGTGATCTCGCCATCAAACAAAAGCTCCATTTTTTCTTTTACCATTTTTTTAAATTGAAGCATGTGTCACCTCCTGCCTTCCGGCACTTATTTATTTCTTCCACAACATTTTTTGTATTTCTTGCCACTTCCACAAGGACATGGATCGTTAGGATAGATCTTCTGCTCTTTTACGATCGTTGTAGAGCTCTTCTGCTCTTTGTAAAGTGCTTTTCTTGTTTCCTCATCGAAGATCTTTTCCCACTGTGGCAGACCGTATAACCAGTCAGCTTCTGCACCAACCATGTTTTTGTACAGAAGTGCTTTGTCAAACTTTAAGCTGACAGGTGTATCTTCTTCCATCTCTTCGATCGGATTTGCTTCTACCAAAGAATCATTGATACCATCCAGAAAGCCTGTCATCGTCATGATATCTACATTATATTTTTCAGCCAGTTCTTTTACTGTGCCCTTTACTTCTGTATCAGGATCTTCCAGAAGCTGTGCATAAATTTCTTTTTCTTTCAGAAAATATTTCTGCCAGAGTCTTTTTAAATCACCCTTGTTTGCTGTTTCTGAATACGCCATAGAGCGCCACTGTTCTAATAATGCCATTTTTGTATACTCCTTATTTCTTCTTCCATTCGTTCTTGCAGGCGCTGCCTGCTATATACCAAGACAGTATATACTATTTTGCCCTATTTTTCAAAGGTTTTTTACGGCTTTGCGTAAACTGTCTCGTTTTTGCGATTTCCCTTTTCATCTACCGTTTCGATCTGTACATAGTAGCTTCCGTCTTTTTCCTGTGGGAAACGGATCTCCGTATGTGTATTTGTCGTATCGCTGTTATAATCCACCCATGCATAACCGTCACGCAGATCGATCTTCATATACTCATAATATGTCCGGCTTTGATCCACCTTATCATACAGCACATATTTATTTAACTGGAAATCATAATACTTAGCTTCCATTGCCTTGGAACGTTCTTCATCCGTCAGCGTACTGTCCATATCCACGTAGTCATTCGTGTAATGCTGTCTCTGCTTTTTGGATAGATTTTCCAGCATCTGACACTGTTCATATAAGGAAGCGTTGTTAAATTTATCATAAAAATGGTTGATCCTGATATCCAGTCCTACCTGATACAGCCGCGGCCCCAGCACAATAACTGCCACAAGCAAAAGGGCGGCGATCACCGCATAATACCGGTGCAGCTTTTTCTGCTCATATGCATACCAGAACGGTTTCCGTTTCAGTGTTTTGGTTGTCTCCTGCTCACTGTACAGAGAATCCATATCCATATCGGAAGGCAGAAGTGCTTTCCGAAACGTCTCCAGATCCTCGTATCTGTCAAAATCATAAATAGAAGCCGCCTTCATGATGGCTTCACTCTGGAAATCCATGATCCGTGTCTGCATCTGCTGCGGCGGTGTACTTTCCTTTTCTTCATTGATCCGCTCATAATAAGCCGGCAGTTTTTCTCCCGTTACATAGCGGTACAAAAT
>ERZ791906.1509-NODE-1509-length-16403-cov-2.899070_pt1 | contig 16403 bp, 17 predicted proteins | sample MGYA00510146_ERZ791906 | MGnify/ENA primary metagenome ERZ791906 (study PRJEB30046, sample SAMN00792096) | human gut metagenome | study: EMG produced TPA metagenomics assembly of the A metagenome-wide association study of gut microbiota in type 2...
TCTATTTTATCGGGATCGTTATCAGCGGCAATTAGTCGATTTATTACTTATGAACTAGGTAAAAATAATATTTTAAAACTAAAAGTAATTTTTTCCTCTGCAATTACTATTCAAATAGGCTTAGGAATAGTAATCGTATTTTTTGCAGAAACAATAGGTATATGGTTTCTTAATACCCAAATGAATATACCTATTGAACGAATGGTTGCTGCAAACTGGGTATTGCAATTTTCTATCATTACCTTTATTATCAATCTTATAAGTGTTCCTTACAATGCAGTAATCATAGCCCATGAAAAAATGTCGGCTTTTGCATATATTAGCATTTTTGAAGCTATAGGTAAATTGCTTATAGCCTATCTAATAACCATATCTCCTATTGATAAATTAATTTTTTATGCTATACTAATGTGTGTGGTAGCAATTGCCATACGATTACTGTATGGTTATTATTGTAAACGCCATTTTGACGAGTGCCGTTTTCATTTTATATGGAATAAGCAAATATTTCAACAGATATTCAGCTTTGCAGGTTGGAATTTTATAGGTGCTTCTTCTGCTGTTTTACGAGATCATGGAGGAAATATAATAATTAATCTTTTTTGTGGGCCAACAGTCAATGCAGCGCGCGGTATCGCTTTTCAAGTGAACAATGCTATACAAGGATTTGTCTCTAACTTTATGACAGCACTCAACCCACAAATTACAAAATCCTATGCTGTTAAAAACTACACCTATATGATGACCTTAATTTTTCAAGGAGCACGTTTATCTTTTTATATGTTATTGTTACTTTCTCTCCCTATTATAATAAATACCCATTATTTATTAACTCTTTGGCTAAACACCGTACCTGAGCATACAGTACTATTTGTCCGATTAGTACTCATTTTTGCAATGAGTGAGTCTATTTCCGGCCCCTTAATCACAGCAATGCTTGCAACTGGTAACATACGTAATTATCAAATCATAGTAGGTGGACTGCAAATGTTAAATTTACCAATATCTTATATACTGCTTAGTTTAGGAGCAATTCCAGAAACAGTCCTCATTGTTGCTGTTCTAATTTCTCAATGTTGTCTAATGGCAAGATTGTATATGCTAAAAAAAATGATAAAGTTAAAAATAAAAGATTATCTCAAAAAAGTATATTTCAACATAATCACTGTCAGTATTATTGCTATCATACTACCTATTTGTATGCAAGAAAGACTTGCAGAAAATTTTATAAATTTTCTACTCAGCAGTCTTATTTGCATGTTATGCACTTATTTAAGTATTTATTACATAGGTTGCAGTTATGAAGAACGTAAATTTATTTATAACAAATTCCTTATTTTAAAATCTAAAATTACACATAAATGATCCATATCACAGACCCAGCAGATTGTTGTGGTTGTACAGCTTGTGCCAGCATTTGTGCACATGACGCCATTACAATGCAGCCAGATTGCATGGGGTTTCTTTACCCAACCGTTAATACAACTTTATGTACAGATTGTGGTTTATGCGAAACAGTATGTGCCTTCAATGAGCATTACGATACAAGTCTTAATCTACCTCAACCTGAAGCCTATGCAGCCCGCCATAAAAACATGAAAGAAGTGGAAACAAGCAGAAGTGGTGCTGCTTTCATTGCTATCTCAGACTGGATATTACAACAAGGAGGAAGTGTATATGGAGCAGGATATACAGACCACTTTCGCGTAGTACATAAGCGTGCTACTACACGTGAAGAACGTGATGAGTTTAAAGGAAGTAAATACGTACAGAGTGATATGGGCAAGGTATTTAGACAAGTAAAACAAGACTTAAGAAATGGAATGATTGTATTGTTTTCAGGGACTCCTTGTCAAACTTCTGGATTAAATGCTTATATAGGAAAAAAATTATGTAAAAACCTTTACTTAGTAGACATTGTATGTCACGGAGTTCCTGCACCTTACTTATGGAGAGACTATCTTAGTTATCTTGAAAAGAAACAAGGAGCAAAAATTTGTTGGGTGAATTTTCGTGATAAACAAGAATTCGGTTGGAGAGCTCATAAAGAGACGTTTAAATTTATTAAAAGGGCAAGAAAGATGAGTTTCACATTTTTATTTTATCAACACATTATGTTTCGGAACTCATGCGGAAAATGTCATTTTACCAATATACAGCGTCCTAGTGACATAACGATAGCTGATTTTTGGGGAATAGAAAAAGTTGATCCTAATATTAACTCTGATGATAAAGGAGTATCTTTAATACTCATCAATACAGAAAAAGGACAAAAACTTTTTGAAGCAATACAACATGATCTCAACACTATTCCAGCAACACTTGACAAATGCCTACAACCCAACTTAAAGCATCCAACAATTATCCATCCTCAACGTATGGATTTCGAACGAGATTATAAAAAATATGGGTTCTCTTATGTTATGAAAAAGTATGGAAATAATGATCGAAGGCATAAATTAAAATCAACTATCAAAAAAATTAAAAACAAAATCAAACGAATTATCCATATAAATTAAGATTACTATAGTAAATGATACTTTAAGTATTTATTATCCAATATTCTTTACTCTACATAAATTTCATTAAATAAAATATCAACTCCATAAAATAAATTAGAAACATCAAACTTTAACCACAAGTTTTTTCAATAACATATTCAAATTAAACGTTAATAAATGACTATCAACATATGAAAGTTGGAATATTAACATTTCATGCTGCTCACAACTTTGGAGCAATGTTACAAGCCTATGCTTTACAAGAACAAATGCGAATCAATGGCCATGAACCGTGGATTATAAACTATATCCCCGAATATATAGCATCCAAGCGTCCAACTCTGCAAAAGTGGATGTTTACTCATGGAAGGGCTTTACAGACAATCAAATATTATTTCAAAATAATGCGTAAAGCAAAGAAGAGTTATGATAAGTACAAATACTTTGCCCATGAGCACATGAAACTCACAAATATATGTAATACACACGAAGATTTATCCAATATTTGCAAATATTTTGATTGTATCATACTTGGTAGCGATCAGATTTGGAATATAAAATTTAATGGAAAAGATTCTGTATGGTTTGGTGACATTGAAGGATTTAAAGGAAAACTTATTCTCTATGCTGCAAGCGCTGGTGACAAAGTCCTTGATAAAGAAATAAAAAATATACTGCAAAAAAAGATATATGATTTTTCTGCAATATCAGTGCGTGAAAGTCATCTTGCTCAACAAATCTCCAATATAGAAACTAAACTAAAAATTTCAGTTGTTCTTGATCCATCCCTAATGATCGACCCCAAAATTTGGCACAAATGGCAAATTCCTATCCGAACAGATAAATACATAGTGACATATCAAGCACGTGAGGATGAGAATGTATTTCGCATAGCAACAGAAATATCTAACCAAATAGGTCATGAATGTAAAATATTAAATGTTGATTTTTGGAACAGTAGTTTTCGTAAAGGAGTGGAAAAAGCTATTGTATCTCCTTCTGAGTTTATTTCACTCATACACAATTCACAATGTGTAATTACAACATCTTTTCATGGTACTGCATTCTCTATTATAAATGAAGTACCATTTTACACACTTTATCTCAATGATGGCGCAGATGGGCGTTCTGAAGAATTATTAAACAAATTAGGTTTAACAGAACGAATGGTTGACAAAACAGCATCTCCTCAATTTACAAGTATAAATTATAATCTCGTTAATAAAAAGCTAAATATATTACGAAGTGCATCACAAGATTTTTTAAAAGCAAGTATATAACAATTTATGCAACGAATCGAACATATTGACTATCTAAAAGGTTTTGCAATCTTAATGGTATTATTAGGACACATATTTATTGCAAAAGCTCCAGCAGGAACACATTATCCATTTTGTGAAATGATATATTCATTCCATATGCCCTTATTCTTTTTTGTTTCTGGATTTTTAGCATATAAAACAAATAAAATCAAAGAAAAAGGAGCTGTTTTTTTTCTAAAGAAAAGAGCTGTATCTCTTTTAGTCCCTATTTGTTTTGGCTACTCATCGCTCCCTATTTTATAAAAAATAGCTATCCCACAAATATTAAAGAGCTTATAAATAAGTTTTATTTTATACCGAACCTAAATAATAGCGGGAGGGATAAAAATCAAGAACTCAAAGTTTATAGCTTAATATGCCTTATAGGTTTAAGCATAGGACTTATACGCAAACAATATTATGTTGTTTATACTATCTATTTTGCTTCATTCATGTTTGGACATTACCTTTCAAAATACAACAATATAGAATTGTTTATTACACAAAAACATATATATGGTTCTTCTGCAATACTACTTTGTATTATGTGGATTTTTTTTCCTATAGAACCCAATGGAGATAAATTCTTAAGCCTTGCTAATTTAGTAGCATTATTTATTTGCTCCTATACAGCTTGCATTGTATTCTACACTTTTTTCAAACAAATCCATTTAGCCAAACCTTTTAAATGGTATCTTTCGGAAATGGGTAAATACACATTAGCACTATATTTATTGCCACTTTTCTTTTTTACTAATAATTTTGAATGGACAAATTGTTATACTCATGCCCTTATCAATATAGAAGCATTGGGTATAGCCATAGTACAATCATTCATTGCTTATAGCATTGCTAAGATTATAGATGAAATACCATACATTCAAACCTTTTTATTAGAAAAACAATAGCAATATAATAAATCATAAAAAATGATACACATCATATTATGTACAGATGAGAATTATGTTATGCCATGTGGCATTACTATATTTTCTATTTGTTACAACAATAAATGCAACCAACTTTTTTTTCATATTTTAACTGAGGGAGTATCATCTAGTAAAAAGGCGGAGATAAAATATCTGGTCGAAACATACGGACAAAAAATAGATTTTTACGATGTCAACAGTTCCTTACTCGGTAATGTTCCCGTAAATAATCGTTTTCGCATTTCCATATATTATCGACTTTTAATGGCGAACATTCTTCCTAAAAATATTTCCAAAATTCTTTATCTTGATTCTGACATTATAGTACGGGGTAACCTGCAAGAAATATGGGAAATAGATATAACCGATAAAGCTCTTGGAGCTGTACTCGACCAAAGCTGTGATGATATTCGCAACTATAACCGCACAAACCTACTTCCCCTATGTGGTTATTACAATTCCGGTGTATTACTCATAAATTTAGATTATTGGCGCAAAGCAAAAATAGGAGAAGCTTGTATACAGTATGTAAATGAAAATTGTGATAAAGTTATTTATCCTGATCAAGATGCATTAAACGTTGTTACACACAAACTTTGGGCTAAATTATCTTTTAAATACAATGTGCAAGCCCATATGTATCACAAAGCAAATGAGATATTAGCAAGAACAAATTACATTAATGAGATGATTACAGCAAGTCAAAATCCTTTAATTCTACATTTTACAGAGGCACTTAAACCTTGGATGACAGGATGTAGGCATCCTTTTACTACCGAATATATCAAATACAAAAATATGTCTCCATGGAGAAATACCCCTCTTGTAATAAAAAAAAATATAGGAAAAGTAGACAGTATACTTACAATCATAAAAAAACTATGCATAAAAATTAGAATAGCTAAACCAACATTGATTTATTCACCATATCGTTCTTTCAATCATGACACACTTCCTGAGTATCAAAGATAAGATTTTTCTCTCCATTATAGTTCCTTGCTACAACGCTGAAAAATACATACATAAACTCATAGATTCTGTCATTGCACAAAGTATATCTGATTGGGAATTAATACTCATTGATGATGGTAGTAAAGATAAGACTGCTGAAATCTGTAGAAAAGCGGCCCAAAACGACTCTAGGATTCGCTATATTTATCAAGATAACGCAGGAGTTAGCAATGCGCGTAATCAAGGGTTGAAGGTGGCAAAAGGCGAATATATATCTTATGTTGATGCAGATGATTGGATAGAATGGAATTTTATAGAAGTTTTTCAAAATAGTCATCTGGCTGAAATTAATATTTGTGGCTATCAAGAAGTGTTTCCAAACGGAAAAATCAAAACAAAGCAATTTCCGGAAAAGGCCCTATATAGTAGAAGCCCACTTCAGACATACACTGTACGTAATTCTTTCTTTAGAACACCTTGGGCTATAGTTTTCAGACATGAGTTTTTGAAAAAGAATAAAATGAAGTTTCAGGAAAATTTGTCGTGGGGAGAAGATACAATGTTTATGCTTAATGCTGTGAGAATTGCTAAAGATATAAATTTTGTTCCTGACGTAATCTATAACTATCGCTATACGGGTGAGGGATTGACTAATTCTCCAAAACGTCATAAGAATATGGTACAATTCCTTAATGTGTACATGCCTACTTGCAAAGATGTGAAGAAAGAATCTGTAAGCTCGGCAAAGATGATGGAAGAACTGATATTATTTCTTTCCGTAATTCTGCTGAATGAAGTAATAAAAGCAAATTATGACAATAAGGAAAAAATGGAGTATATTACAAATATTCATTTATACCTAAAGGCAATTCCATTTTTATTTGTTTGTAAAAAGAAAGTGGGTCGAATAAGATATTTAGCTGTTGTTTTGGCTAAGTTATCTATATCCCCTTCATCATCATTGACACTATACAATTATTTTATATGAAACAGCCATATTTTAGCATAATTATACCTGTCTATAAGGTTGAACAATATATAAGACAATGTATTGATAGTATTATTTTACAGGATTTTCAGGATTACGAACTGATTCTTGTGGATGATAGTTCTCCAGATAATTCCTTATTAATTTGTAGGGAATATGAAAAAGAGTATGCAAATATAAAGGTCTTGAATCAGCCTAACGGCGGTCCTGCAAAGGCACGAAATAATGCACTCCAACAGGTAAATGGAAAATATGTGATGTTTATAGACAGTGATGACTGGATAGAGCAGGGTACTCTACGTATTTTGTATGAAGAAACGCAGGATGGTTGTCCTTTAGTGTATTATGGTTTTAGAACTTATTTTGGAAATGGAGATACAATAGCAACTATTCACGGTTATCGTCATAGTACGAATGAACAGGAATATTATGATATACTCTATCATACCATGGAGAATAAGATGCATAGCTTTATTTATGGCTTTTCTGCAAATAAATTGTTTTTAAGGGAAGTCATAGAGAAAAATTCCATTCGTTTTGACGAGCAACTCCGTGTGAAAGAAGATGAGGTTTTTACCAACCAGTATTGTAATTGCGTTAGGGAAGTAAAAATTGTTCCTTATGCTTTTTATAATTATCGCATGTCTTTTGGAAATAGTATTTCCTTTATAAAAAGAGAGCCATCTGTGTATGAGTATATGTCTGATAAATTAAGAGAAACCAATAAAGGATTGGCTGATTCTCGCATACAATCTTATCAAAAACAAGAATATATATTGAATATTTCGAAGGGTATAACGATGGCGATAAGACAGAGTAATACAAAAGAGGCTAAGCGGCTTTCGAGAAAATGTATCACAGAGATGAAGAAAATGGGGCTTGATTATAGTTCTTTTACACGAATTCATTTTAAGGATAAAATTAGATACCGTTTTGCCAACTCATTATGGCTTTACTTAGTGAGTAAATATTTTAATAGATTTTATGTTGTGTGATAAAAGGATTAACGAATGTATCGTAAATATTGGATTGATAATTTAAAAGGCATATGTTTGTTCTTTATTGTAATAGGGCATTTAGGTAAGATTCCTGATGAGTTAAAATATCTGTTAGCTCCTACAGATTTACTATATGTAACAATCTTCTTTTACTTGAGTGGTTTGCTGTTTAGAAATGAAAAGTATTCCTATGTAGAGTTTTTTAAGAATAAGTTTAGGAATTTATTGCTTCCTTATTTTTCGATAACCTTTATTGTTTCTTTGTTGGATTGGAATCTTTACCTTGAAACAGAAACGTTTATTAAAAGTACATTATACCATTGTTTATGGGGAGATGGTCCTATAAAAGGTACGCCATTATGGTTCGTATCAACTTTATTGGGGGCTAATATGATATTAAAGACAGGTTTGCTTATTTCTACAAAATGGTTACGAATTTTGTTTTTTATGTTTCTGCCTTTTCTTTGTTACTGGTTTTATGGTAATGACATAAGATTACCAATGAGACTTGACAGTGCATTTGGGGCGTCATTTATCATGTATATGGCAAATAGTTTATACCATATATCAATGAATAGATGGGCACATAATTTATTACTGATAATATCTTGTGTATTATTCATGGTTGGTTTATATTTTCACGTTGGTTTGCTTAATTACAATGCGCTTCATTCGTGGTTAAGTTTTCCTTCTGCTATTGGAGGATGTGTTTTAGTGTCTAAAATTTCATATAAACTTTTGAATAAAAATTGTGCAATTCTTGTTTGGATAGCAAAAAATGGTTTGCCAATATTAGGCTTTCATTGCCTTATAGGTTTCTATTTAGATGTTATTCTGAAAGTATTCAATACTAATGAATTGTATATCTTTCCATTCAAATGTTTATTTGTATTTGCAATTTTATATTTTATTACCATTCCTATTTTATCAAAAATTCAGCCACAGTTGTGGGGGGTTAAAAAATAATGTATTAAAAAAGTGATTATGATTATATCAGTAATTAAAGATGGTTTAGGCAATCAACTTTTCATGTATGCATGTGGATATGCGGCAGCCAGAAAAGCACATGGGAAATTTATACTGGATGCGACTTATCTTGCCACAAGCAATTTAAGAAGATATGAATTAGGTATGTTGAAAATCAGGTATGACGGTCTGATTAATATATCAGTATCATTTCCATATGTATTAAAGGTGGCAATACGTAAACTTGTACATGGGTTAATAAAATTGGTTACCAAACCATATAATGAGAAAATAACTTATGAATTTGACGCATCTGTTTTAGCTCTTAAAAGTTCATATTGCCTTTGCGGTTATTGGCAAAGTGAAAAATATTTTAAAGAATATAGGGATGAGATACTTCCAATGCTTACACCTAATTATTCTACAACAAAATCATTTAATAGTACTTTAGCAAAAATTCAAAATACTCAAAGCATATCTGTCCATGTTCGTCGTGGTGATTTTATAGCACTTGGTTTTTGTTTAGATGAGAAATACTATAAAAATTCCATTGAATTGATGCTTAAAAAGGTATCGAAGCCGATATTTTATTTTTTTTCAGATGATATTGAGTATGCTAAAAAACATTGTTTGTTTGAGGGATTGGATGTAGAAATAGAGTTTGTTAGTTATGAGGCTATTAACCCTATAGTAGAAGACTTTTTGCTAATGAAAAGCTGCAAACATAATATTATTGCTAATAGTTCATATAGTTGGTGGAGCGCTTGGGCTAATAATAATCCTGAAAAAATAGTCCTTTGTCCTAAACGTGAGGCACGCGATTTTTTCTATCCTGCTGAATGGATTGTCGTAAGTTAAATATTTGATATGATGAAAATAGCAACAATAATAGTTACATTTAATCGTAAGGATTTGCTGTTACGCAGTATAGATGCGGTTTTGCGTCAGACGTATCTGCCCACAAAAGTTTATATCATAGATAATTGTTCAACAGATGGTACATCGGATTTGTTATTGGAAAAAGGAATCATTAATGAAAGCGGTGTGTATAATGATATTGAATTAGAGTATATAAAACTTTCTATGAACGGGGGAGGCTCTATGGGGTTTCATGAAGGATTGAGGATAGCAAATGAATCCAGAAAATTTGATGCCTTTTGGGTGATGGACGATGATGGAATGCCCCATAAGGATTGCCTGAAGGAACTGGTTGTTTGTTTGTCTCAATCAGATTATATTTCACCGATAGTAGCAGACATTGAAAACAAAGAACGAATGGCTTTTAGGGATTGTGCAATCCAGCAGTTTGTTGAATCGCAATCAGAAAATGGTAATATGATAAGGGGAGCGGCAAATCCGTTTAATGGCATTCTTTACAGTAAAAGATTTATTGAAACAGTGGGGTATCCGGAAAAAGATATGTTTATATGGGGGGATGAAATTAATTATGATTTACGAGGTCGTTTGCTCGGTATGCCTCCTTCCATTGCTTGTAAGGCTATTCATTACCATCCCCGTAATAGAGCGCAACACTCGCAAGCATTCTTCTTTGGATTGAAGAAAGTTGTTTTTGTAGATTGTAAATGGAAAATGTATTGTCGTTGTTGCAATGCTATCTATAATTATAAATTAGGAGGTAGATTCACGCAAATAGTTAAGGAATTCATGCTTTATAATTGGCTTTTTGGAATAACCATGCATTCTTTATCTTGGTTGAAACTATATAATACGGCCTTTTTAAATGGATGGAGAGGAATATTTGGAGGGCATAAAAAGTATATGAATTAAAATTTGTCATTGTTGTGAATAAGTATGGTTATAAACTAATAAGAGGTCTTCGTAAACTATATCTGAAACTTCATGGACGTGTATATTCTCATCAACTTTCATGTTGCGAAGATGCAGAAGATGCAAGCCGTATGATTATGGATTTGTTAGAAGATGACAAACCCTGTATGATTGCACGATATGGTGCTACAGAGCTACTCTGTGTAACCAATTATTTGGGTGTGAAAGGGCAAGGAGGTCTTTTACAATATATAAAAGGAGAAAAGCCCGAATGGTGGTGGACTGATATTGTCATCAGAAATATGTGTCAGTGGAGTGGTTTTTATCCTGCTACACCAGATAATTTATCTCGATTTAGCGAAATGATGCTTGAAGATACCAAACAATTGGATTTATTAGGATGTTGGGACCAGCATGAATCATTGTATGAAGATAGATTAAATGGAGTTGAGAGGGTTCATTTAAGATTATTGGAACCGTTTTGGAGTAAAAAGCCCTGGACACATTCTTTGAAAGGGAAAAAAGTTTTGGTGGTTCATCCATTTGCCGAAGAAATAGAAAAACAATATAAACGAAGAAATGAAATTTTTGCTTCGGGATTATTGCCTGACTTTGATTTGATAACCATAAAAGCAGTGCAAAGCCTTGGAGGAGGAGAACAGTTTCAAAGTTGGTTTGATGCTTTGGATTGGATGAAAGCCGAGATAGATAAACATGATTATGATATATGTCTTATCGGTTGTGGTGCTTACGGATTTCCTCTTGCTGCACATGTAAAACGATTAGGGAAAAAAGCCTTTCATCTTGGTGGCGCATTACAGTTGGTTTTCGGTATACGAGGAAGAAGATGGGAGAATCCTAATTATGGTGTAAAGGAGTGGGGTATACCATATGGAAGTTATTCAAATCTAATGAATGATGCATGGGTAAGACCTGGTGATAATTTAAAATCGAAGAACTCCCAGTTGGTTGAAGATAATTGTTATTGGTGAAATATGTTACAGATAATATTGAAACTATTTACAGCAATAAAGATATTGTTCATCAAAAGATTAAAAGCACATAATTCTGTCTTTGTCTTAAATCATGTCTTTATAGGAAAAAGTTGTTCTGTGGAACTGCATAATGCTTATATGAGTCATTTGGATATGCATATCGAAGGATATAATAATAAGTTGTTAATAAACGAAAGCCGTTATCTACGAGGCGAGATAAAGATTTTTGGTGAAAATAATATAGTTGAAATCGGTAAGGGGGGCTATCTTGCAAAACTCAGAATTGTTGTAAGAGGAAATAATTGTAAAGTTGTTATAGGCGATGGGGTAACAACAGGAAGTGCCTATATAGCTTGTATGGGGAAAGATAATTATGTTACAATCGGAGATGACTGTATGCTTGCTGAGTATGTTGATATTTGGGCCACAGACACACATGGTATTTATGATAATCAAGAAAATCTGATAAATTCATCTGCACCTATTGTTATAGGTAAGCATGTATGGTTAGGTAAGTGGGTATCTATTCTAAAGGGTGTGTCAATTGGCGATGGTGCTGTTGTAGGCATGAAAGCGCTTGTAACAAAAAACATAGCAACTAAAACTCTCAATGTAGGTTCTCCGGCACAGGTCATAAAGAAAGATATAAATTGGGAACGGGGATTTATAAATAAATAGTATGCTTAATTCGGTTAAATTTTTATCATACTCAATATTGTTAATCAGTGTTTATTCTGTGTTGCAATGGAGCTCTTTGAGCATGACAATAGTGAATAACACATTTTTTTGGTGGCTTCTTCAAGCTCTTATTTTATATAACTTCTATAAAATTGGTAATAGGGAAATAAAAAATAAAATAGTGTCATTATTCCTAATTTATGTAGTTTTATCTTTTTTGTATGGCTTATACATGTCTGGAAATTATTGGCATTATAAATTCTTAGTCCGTAATACAATGATTTTTTTATTGCCATTATCTGTATATGTGTTTGTTGAGCCGTATCGAATAAAAACAGTTTTAAAAGTGTGGTTTAAAAAAGCCCTGATTTTGTTGGTTTGTATATCTCCATTTATTTATTCTGATGCTTGGGGCAATTATTTAACACCATTTTGTCTGTTTGGCTTATTTTTTGGATTACTACCTAACAAATGGAAACTCCTGACAATTTTTGCATTTGTCTTAACATTGACATTGGGTTGGGCTTCTAGAAGCTGTACCATTCGCTTTTCCGTTGCTTTTATAATAGGGATACTGTTTTCCTTAAAAGTGAGTAAGTCATTCTTATTGAAAAATTTGAAGTTAATTTATTTTGTATTTTGCTGTATCCCTTTTGTTTTTTTTGTGTTAGGCATACTTGGAGTGTTTAATATATTAAATGTAGACGAAGAACTGGGATTGAGCAAAAAATATAAAATATTCAGATCTGAAAATAAAGCTAATGAAGCTACGTTAAAAGATACTCGAACTTTGGTTTATGCAGAGGTGCTAAATTCTGCGATAGAAAATCATTATACAATTCAGGGCCATTCTCTTGCGCGAGGATATAACTCTGTTATATTTGGTGATGATGTTAATGAAGCTTCTGGCGGATTATTAAAAGGGGAAAGACCGAGTTCTGAGACTTGTATTTTAAATGTTTTTACATATATGGGAGCCATCGGTGTGTTTTTATATATGCTAATATTCTTTAAATCGACATTTTTAGCGATTTTTCATTCTAAAAATGATTATGTTAAAATTGTAGCATTATATGTTCTTTTTCGGTGGGTCTATTCATGGATAGAAGAGTTGGCTTTTTTTAATATCACGTATCTTATGCTTTGGATTATGGTTTCCATGTGTTTTTCTTCTCATTTCCGGTCTATGACAAATCAGGAGTTTAGATATTGGTTTAAATCTATATTGAATTAATTTATAAGATGGAGGGTATATGATACGTATGAAAAATCATACTGTTGAACTTGTTTTTAATTGCTATATTATAATAATGAAAAGAAAGTCTGAATTAATTAATTTTTCAAGAGGTTTTGCCGTATAAAAAAATTAAATATCTAATGTTATAATAGACCGTTATGCAAAATCAACAGAAGACAAAGATTGAATGGTTATCAATACTTCAGGGATGGAGTATGCTATTAGTTGTTATTGGGCATGTAGTCCTTACTGATAATATGTTTGATGATAAATACCCTATGTCATCTTGTTTGTATCAGGTTATATACTCTTTTCACATGGCTTTGTTTATATTTATTTCTGGATGGTTGTTGTATTATACGTCAATAGTAAAAAAAAAATCTTTTAAAATAGTTATAAAATCAAAAGTAAAGCGTTTATTAATTCCATTTTATGCTTTTACCATTTTTACAATTCTGATTAAATTATTGCTTGCTCAGTATGTAAAACGCCCTGTTGATGTGAATGAAATAATTGAAACTTTCATTTTATATAGCTCTAATCCATTAAAGGAATTATGGTTTATTGTAGTCTTGTTTGTAATGATGCTTGGATATCCCTTATATGTATATATGATTAAAACGGTTTATAGAGAAATATTTATGCTTGTTTTGGGTGTCTTGTTATTTTTATTCAGTCCAAACAATATTCATGTGTTTTTCTTTCATAAATTTATTTATCTATATTTCTTTTTTATTTTAGGGATAATTACGGCACATCATAGAATCATTGAAAAGATAAATCTACCGGTGATAGGTGGTATTTCTCTTTGCTTATTTATAGCTTTTAATGTATTAAATACTGCTGATGTAGGTTGGTTGGGACTTATTAATCGTTTAACAGGCATATTATTCTGTATTTGTTTATGTTTGTTTCTCTCACGACGATTACCATCTTTGTTTTCTTCTTTTCGTGACTATACCTTTCAAATATATTTAGTTGGTATGTTTCCTCAAATGGCATTACGCGTATGGTTCTTAAATTCTGACTTGGATAGTATGTATGGTATATTATTCTTTACAAGTATTGCGATAGGTATATATATACCGGTTTTTATTTCAAGAATACTTAAAAAATATCCTACTGTATTAAATTCATGTTTGGGATTATAAAGTATGTGTATCCTTACATAAACTCTAATATTTAAACGAAAGAATAAATTTATGAAAGTCCTTATTTATGATCACACATGTGCATATCTCACGCCTGGTGGAAAAACAACTCATGCAGTTAAATTGCAACAAGAAATTTCAAAGTTAGGAGTAGATATACAATTTGCTCGTTGGTGGGATAAAAGTCAAGGAGATGCAGATATAGTTCACTTTTTGTATGCAGATGCTCAATTAGCAAAATTAGCAAAGGAAAGAGGTATGAAAACATTTTTTTCAATGATTTTTGATTTTGAAAGCAATAAGACAGAGAGTCAGAAACGTGTACAAATTATAAAGAATAAAATCATAGATAAATTACCTTATTCTGTTTCAGAATCTGCTTATTGGAAAGCATTGCCTTACATGGACAGGATACAGTTTATGCACAAATATGATAAAGAGAACGCGTTCAGGTATTTTCCGGATTTGTTGAAAAATCGTGATACAGTTATTATTCCCCATGCTTATGACCCATCAGATATGAATATATCAGGAGATTTGGATATAAAGGATACGGGATTCCCAGATAAATACTTGATATCTTGTGCTAATATTTCTCCTCGTAAACAAACGATAAAACTTGCGCAATATGCTAAAAAAGCTCAAGTTCCAATAGTGTTTATAGGAAGTCATATTACGACAGACCCTTATTTTAAAGCCTTTAAAGATGAAATAGATAATAAATATGTTTTTTACCCAGGATATGTTAGCAAGGAATGGCGAGACTGTATAACTGCACACGCAAGTGGATATGTGCTTCTTTCATTAGGGGAAAGTGGATGTATTGCCGTTTATGAGGCTGCTGCCTACAAAATACCTTTATTATTGTCGAATCTTCCTTGGGCGTGGGGATATGACAAGCCTACTGATTTATATTTTTGTAATCAACAAAATGAATCAGAGGCTGTAGAGCAATTAAGAAATTTTTATCAATTTTCTAAAAAGCTAAATCATACGCCTTTCGTTGTTCATACATGGGCTGAGATTGCTAATTTTTATGTTCAACAATATCGTGAATTATTGAAATAGTATAAGTTTTTTTTATGTATCGTTATGCTTCTTAAGGTTATTGGCTTTTATAATAGTAATCAAGTTTATAGAAAGTAATATGGAAGCAGTAATAATGAAAGTAATATAATCTGTAAAGTTTTTCTAGGACAAGATAGTAATATTTAATATGTTCAAGTGGATATTGCTACTATTGAACACCCTGTTTCTTCGTCGTTAATTTGATAGAAATATGATTATTTAATTGTAGGCTCAGGATTGTTTGGGGCAACTTTTGCTTTTCGCGCCAAACAGAGTGGTAAAAAATGCCTTGTGATAGATAAACGTCCGCATTTAGGTGGGAATGTTTTTTGTGAGAGCATAGAAGGTATCAATGTTCATAAATATGGCGCTCATATATTCCATACTTCTAATAAACAGGTATGGGATTTTGTCAATTCAATTGTGGAATTTAACCGATATACCAATTCACCTGTAGCTAATTACAAAGGAAAACTCTATAACTTTCCATTCAATATGAATACATTCTATCAAATTTGGGGTGTGCAGACTCCGGAGGAAACAAGACTGAAAATTGACGAACAGAAAAAGGAGGCGGTTGAGGCTTTGAAAGGTAGAACACCACAGAATCTTGAAGAACAAGCATTGACCTTAGTAGGTAAGGATATATTTGAAACACTGATTAAGAAATATACAGAAAAGTAGTGGGGCGTAAATGTACAAAACTTCCCGCTTTCATTATTAAAAGACTACCCGTACGTTTCATCTTTGATAACAACTATTTTAATGATAAATATCAGGGGATTCCTGTAGGAGGCTATAATCGTTTAATTGAAGGCTTGTTGGAAGGAAGTGAATGTAAAACAGGAATAG
>ERZ791906.1510-NODE-1510-length-16385-cov-4.620882_pt1 | contig 16385 bp, 18 predicted proteins | sample MGYA00510146_ERZ791906 | MGnify/ENA primary metagenome ERZ791906 (study PRJEB30046, sample SAMN00792096) | human gut metagenome | study: EMG produced TPA metagenomics assembly of the A metagenome-wide association study of gut microbiota in type 2...
TTCTAAGGGGATTGGGGATGTGCCTCCAACAAGCAAAACGCGCCCGTGTACGTATGGGGGCACTGCTTGCTAACTTGCGAAGCAACAACGATTGCGGACTTAGTGGATCGTTATTTAATAAAAGAAGAACAAGACATATGGCAAGAAAAATTATTTGGCAAAAGTAGAGATATACCTTCAAAATAGTATAGTAAATTGAAATGCAAAAAGTATATCTGTAAGAGAACACATTCAACAGGAGAACTTTTAATGTGAGAAAAGAGAATGAAGGACAAAAGTAAAAAAGTCCTTGAAAAATAATAAATGTAGCAAGTCTATTATTCATTAGCATATGTACTGCAAAATTATTTGCACAATATATAGAGTTTATGCAATCTTTAATCAAAATGTAAGTATATATATTTAATCTTGACAATATATGACATATATTGCTAATATGTTGTTAGAGATAATAGTCTGTATTAAAACCTAATTAATTGAAAGAGGGGTAAATGTATGGCAACATCACAAGAAAAAGCAGACCGTTTTAAGAGAGTAGCAGAAAATCGTACCAATAAAATTATAAATCAGATACGATTGTTGGGAAATTGTGCAAATCGTTCAAATTATGAGTATAGTGAGGAAGATGTAAAAAAAATATTTTCAGTTATTGAAGCTGAATTAAAAGAAACAAAATCAAAATATCAAACAAAATCTCAAATGAAGAAATTTGAACTATAGCTTATAGAAACTAATTTGAGAAAGAAGGTGTCCTGATGATTAATTATTGGTGGGTTACACGTCCTAAACGAAAATTGAATTCGATACCAGAGATATTAGCTGTGTTTTCGACTGTTTCACTTGATGCACAGTGGCAAGGAAGTATTAACTTACACAGAAAATTTTGGAAGAAGCTGGGTTAAAGCGTGTTGGTGAAAGAAGAGATGCAAGAGGTAGTGGGGGAAGAACATATTATGCATGGTTAGCATCTTTAGGCTTAGTATTTACGCAAGATAGTACAAGTAAGTCTTATTTAACACTGGCTGGAGAAGCTATCATGCAGGACCGTTCACCAGTAGAAATTTTGAAAAATCAGGTAATGAAGTATCAATTTCCATCACCATTTTCATTGTCGTTACAATCTTCAAAAACAAGAGTGAATGAACGGTTTAGAATACGTCCATTTAGGTTTTTAATTAAATTGCTAAGCGATAACCGAGTTCAATATCTCACGACTGATGAAATTGCAAAAATAATTATCGTAGAAGCTGAAAATGAATCTGATCAATGTTATGAATATATTGTAAATCGTATTCGTGCTTATAGATCATATGGTGATGAAGTTTTAGATGAGGACTACTTTATAAAATATGTCCCAAGCTCAGGAAAAGTTAATCCGGAACATCCTTTTAGTCATTTGAATGATACTGCAAATACAATCGTTAATTGGTTGGATTATACACAGCTGATTTATAGAGAAGAAGGTGGGGGAATTAAACTTCTTGATGATAAGAGAGATGAGATTAATTATATTCTCGCTAATAAACCAGCATTTATAGATCGTCCAGAAAATCAGGAGTATTTTCAGAGAAAAATTGGACTGGATCCTTGGCATCAGAAGGATACACGTAATTTAGCAAATTCAAAAACTATTACCTCTCGTATGATAGATATGCAAAGAATTCGACAGGCGTTTATAGCGTATTCAATTCATCGCCCTATTAAAAGTATAACAACAGATGTGGTTGATTATGTTGTTAATATTACAGGAGCAGATGGAAAGTTAGTAGAGAATACGTTGCTGGAAACTTATCCCAATGGCGCGATAAGTGGATTCATGACGGAATATTTTGAAATGGCATTTAAGGGAACAGAAGAAGCCGTTAATTTTGAAATTGCAACAACTGAGTTATTCAAAGAGGTATTTAGATTTGAAACAAAGCACCTTGGTCAAACAGGAAGTAAATCTGCACCAGATGTATTACTTATATCAAATAATGAAGGTTACCAAGCAATAATTGATAATAAAGCGTATAGTAAATATTCTATATCAGGTGATCATCATAATAGAATGGTTCATAATTATATCGAGAATATTTCAAAATATAGTGAGTATTCACAATCAATTGGATTTTTTGCCTATATAGCTGGTGGATTTGGAAATCAAATTGATCGACAAATTCAGGGTATTGTTGCAGAGTGTGGGGTACATGGATCTGGAATAACTGTATCTAATATGATTAAATTGGTTGAGAAACAAAATGAAACGCCTTTATCACATCGAGATATCAAGAATATTTTTTCTGTTGATAGGCAAATAGTACTTTCAGATATTGAGATTATTTAGCATAGGAGGAAAACTATGGCAATATGGAGATTTCCATCAAATGATTATGGAGAAAATAAAGGAATTAATGATTCTGGAGTTTCAATGTTTAGAGGTACACCCTTGAAATCATTAGCACGCGAGATATGTCAGAATTCTTTGGATGCGGCTACGGGTAGCAAGATAGTTGTAGAATTTAATATGTTTAGTATTCCTTCAAATCAACTACCTGGCAGAGATGAATTACAGGATACTTTCCAAAGATGTCTTGATTTTTGGGGAGGGCAAAAAGCATTAACAACAAAAGAGTTTTTTACTAATGCTATTGAAAAAATATCTGCAGATAAATGCGATTTTTTAAGAATCAGCGATTTTAATACTACTGGTTTAATCGGTTCAAGAGAAGAAATAAATACTGATTGGACCAATTTGACAAAATCATCAGGTGCATCTGACAAAAAAGGAACAGCCGGTGGGTCATATGGTATTGGTAAATTTGCCCCATTTGCTTGTTCCGATTTTTCAACAGTATTCTATAGCACATACGATATAAATGAGGAGAAAGCATCACAAGGCGTTTCAAGATTGGTTACATTTACAAGGAATGATGGGCAGAACACTCAGGGAACAGGATATTATGGAAATGAAAGAAATACTCCAGTTTATGAGGAATTGAATTTAGATCCGGATTTTCATAGAGAAGATAAAAATTATGGAACAGATATATATATTGCAGGATATAAATATGGTGGAGAAGATTGGCAAAAAGATATCATTGTATCAATTTTAGATGGATTCCTTGGAGCTCTGTGGCATGAAAAGCTTGAAGTAAATGTTGGTAAAATACATATTTGTAAATCCGAACTTAAGAATATTATGAAAGCATATCATGATGATTTGACTGGTTATACAGATAAGTATTATGAAGTATTAGTTTCCGATAATACTGTATGGTATAAGGAAAATTTTCTAGGAATGGGAGAATTGGAATTAGGATTATTATTAGGAGATCCAGAATCTCCTAATAGAATATGTATGATTCGGCAAACTGGAATGAAAATTATGGATAAGGATAGATTACCAGGACATGTACCATTTACAGGAGTCATGTTTATAAATGGCAAAGAGATAAATGAGAGACTACGCCTGATTGAGAATCCGGAACACACGAAGTGGGAACCAGAAAGATCAAAAAATCCAATCCAAGAACGTCAGTTATTAAAAGCATTGAATGATTTTATTAAATCAAAAATAGAAGATTTGATAAGTTCAGGTGCAGGAGAGTCAATTGATGCAGTAGGAGTTGGCGCATTTATTCCAGATGAAATTGATAAATCGAATACGCAGGCTACGGAAGAAGTAGTAAGTGAGAAGATTTTAGATATTGAGATTAAAGAAGTAAAAAAGAAGAGTTTATCGAAAAATATACCTGGTGTAGATGAATCTACAAATGACAAAAACGAAAATGGACACATGGAAAAGGGTGGAAGTGAAGAAGAGTGGTTTCATAATTCGGGAAAAACAGAGCAACATGATTCAATTCCGGGGCAGGAGGCACACTCGGAAAAAGGTGGCGACAAAAAAACACCAACAAGAATTAGTGTTGGCGCTGATAAATTTGTATGCATGGGAATTGATAAAAGTGCAGGAAAGTATATGATTATGGTCATTCCAAATCAGGATGGTGAAAATGGAAGCATAGAATTATTCCTATCAGCTGAAACTCAAAGATATGCAGCTCCGATAAAAAATGCAACGGTAATAGGTGGTTCGTCAAATAACCATGGGAACATCATATCGGGATTACATTTTGTAAAAGGGCAGCCAATTCGTATTAGTTTGGAATTGGATTATAAGGATTATTGTTCAATGGAGGTAGAGATGTATGCAACTTCGAAATAAATATTATCCTTATCCTGTAATAGTTGAAGGTGGGGATTATTATGAAAATAGTAAATTCTCATCTTCTGTTAACCAAGAAATGGTGGGATATGATGCTAAGATAACTATTACAGTGGAGTTAAACGATACTCTATTGCTTCAAAAGATAGAACAGGGTGAAGTAGTATTTGCACACCATATTGAATGTCCGCAAACATGTTATCGGCGTGTAATAAAAACAAAAGAAAAAGTAAAAGACATACTGCTTAAAGATAAAGATGTTAATGGAATAGTTCAAATTTGCTCATTTGTTATTGCTGAAAAAGATATTGATAAATATACTAATGAATCATTTGCAGCTGATTACAGGGGATGGAAATTTAATATAGAAAAGGGTTGTATATTGGCAATAGGAAATCAGTATAATGTGAGAATCAATAAAATAAGAGATGATTTGGCAAATACATCCTCTATTTTCTCCATTGTTCCTAATACTGATCAGACTGAAAACAATTTATTGGTTGATTTGGGACAGCAGAAGATAATAATTTCTTTGCCAGAAAAGATGTATCAACAATATTATAATATTCAAGGATATATTGATATTCAGCCGGCTATGCATTCGATGATAATTGTGCCGGCTTTGGTATATGTATTTTCGGAATTGAGATCTGCTGAAAATTTAGAAGAAATGGAATATTATAGATGGTATAGGTCACTGAAAAAGGCATGCAATGGTATAGGGATAAATATAGATGAAGATGAATTAAAAAAAATGGATTTATTCAAAGTAGCACAACAGTTATTGAACAGCCCTATATCAAAGGCTATTGAATATACTGCAATGGGAGGCGGTATATATGAGGATTAAATATCTTACTGAAGACGATTTGAATGCAGTTAAGAGTAATCTTTCTGGTGTATTATATGATGTAATTGCAGAGGATGGCAAGTCATTGAATGATTTTTTTGGAAGAGACAATCTTATAAAAGAAACTCAATTTGAAATAAACGATTTCAAGTTAGACATGTCTCAGCCAGATGGAAAAGAAAGTTTGACAGATGTGGAAAATATTCAAAGGGTATATAATCACATGAAGTTTTTGTCTGATTCACAGGCTTCTGATGAAAGAATATGGGCGGCATATACTTTTTCTGAATTTCTCGATTATATGAGATATAGGTGGAAAGCATCATCAATTTCAGATTTGGAAAATAGATATTTGTTTGGTTATTCAGTCCAACGTTCATTATTTAGAAATGGAGTATCGAGATTATGGTGGATTGGAAGATTTACATATGATGAAACAAGATTAGATCCTTACGAACTTACAAGATTTCTTTGTAAGGACCAAGACTATATTGAAAATATCTGTGGAAGAAACATTTTTAATAATCCAAATGTTGGTTTTGCAACCATATCTGCATTATATGATGCTGAGAAAGCAGGGGTTGTTGTTAATCGTGAACTTGTGAGGGAAGTTAGTAGATATGTTAATTTGCTTGCAGGTACATATTTATTAGACACATTGAGTAAAGAGGAAATTTATCAAAAAATACAAAACAAACTAGGATTATAGTTTAGGAGGTAACTGTCTTGATTTGTAAAGGATGTGGAGAAACATACGATGAAGAAATGTTTCCAGTATGCCCTTTCTGTTTAACTGAAAATGGGAAAACAGAAATTGATTCGATTGAAAATGATAGTGACTTATTTAATGTAGATAACGAAGGTGTGCATCAAGAATTAGAGGTATCAGACGTTGATAAGAATGTTTGCATCGAAAATAGGACAGATACCAATAAACAAGAAATGTGCATAAAGGATATTAACGTTGTAGATATAGATGTTCTTAGCATGAGATCAAAAAATATACTTAGACGTAACGGGATATTTAAGCTGTACGACTTAAGAAATTATCTGGAGCAACATGATTTACGTGATATTAATGGATTAGGAGCATTTTGTGAGGATGAAATAAAAGAGGCACTTAAAATTGGAATAACAAATGACAACAATTCCGAGATTTTTTCAGCAAAAATAGAAGAAGTATATTCGGAAAATAAATACTTTCTTTTTGTCAATTACTGCCACAGTAAAGGCATTGAGTATATGAATGATTTAGAAACATTCGACTTTAATGAATTATCCGGTGTTCGTGGAATAGGAAAAGGCAAAATTGAAGATATTATTTCAAGATATGAGCAGTATGATAGTGGGAATTTTGAAACTAATCTTGTGGCAGAAAGTCAGGAAAAGAAAACTGAAAAAACTATATTTAATTTTATTAATGCACAATTAGTGGACATAGATACTAATTTTTTAACAGGATTAGGAATAAAAATAAAATTAGTATCTATGCTTATTGGTAATGGGTATAAAAAGATAGGTGATATGGGTGGTATTTCTGTAAAAACTTTACAGCATATTGTCGGAGACAGAAATTTTGCCAAATTTGAAATTATTGAAGAAGAATTAAAAAAACCATTATTTGAAATATTTGGGGATGTATTGTCTGAGAAGTCTCAAGAGGAAGATTTTTGCATTGATATTAAAAGAGCTTGTGGATATACACTACAGGAATTAGGAAATGAATATGGACTAACAAGAGAGCGAATAAGACAAAAAATAGCTAAATTTAATTCTAATTTAGATTCATTTATGAAGCCTATTGTTGATCGGTTTATGTATCCTAAAAATTATATTACTGTACAGGAACTGCTGGATATTTATGATAATGATGATTACGATAAAGCTATTTTATACTGGTGTAAGAATAGTGATGATTTAGAATACCTTGAGTTTGCAGAAGTATTTGTATATGCACAGGAAGAACGGAATGCTGTCGAAAATCAGATAGAAACTATTGCCGAAGAGTTTATTGGTGATGGAATTAATTTGTATGATAACTTAGAAGAATTGGAAGATCTGATGCAGAACAGCGGTTTTCCATATATGGATGGATCATCATTCATAAATTTGATACAGCAACATGGCTATAAAGTTTATGGTGATTTTGTTGTAAAAGGAAGGCAATCATATGGATATTTATGCGCACGTGTAGTCGCAGAGAAATTTCCAAATGGAATTAAAATATATGATGGTTGTGATTTGGATAAATTAAGAACTTATGCTGCTAAAGAGTATGGTGATTTGGGAATTCCAGATAGTAATCGGGCATTTAGTACAAGATTGTCTGATTATTTAATTTTATCAGGGAGAGGAATGGCTACAGCTGAGTCGAATATCCATATTGAAATGTCTGTTCTTGACGAAATAAAGGAATATATAGACAATGCACAAGAAGGAGAAATTAATTATGCTGAGGTATTTTCTATGTTTGAGGGTAAACTTAGAATGCTTAGCAATATTGATAATTATAATTTCTTACATGGAGTGCTTAAATTATATTATTCCGATGAATATGATTTTTCAAGTCGAGACTATTTGAAAAAGAGAGGATCGGGATACAAATCTGGAAAATTAAGTGCAAAAATAAAAGAATTAATAGAAAATACAGGTGTTCCAATTCATAAAAATGAAATTAAAAAGAAATTACCTGGTTTAACAGACATAGTTCTTATAAATACAATATTATCTGATGATGACTTAACCCAATGGGATTATAATTATTATTTTTCAATCTCACTAATAAATATAAAGGATATAGAAAAGGAATATATAAAGGACGAAATAAATAAGCTACTAAACCAAAATGATGGTTATTGTAGTGACCGATTACTATACGATGAAATAAAACGGTACAAGCCGGATATTTTAATGAATAATAAAGTTGAGACTGTAAACAATTTGTTTTTCTTGTGTCAAAAATTATTTTCAGAAGAATTTGATTTTAGAAGACCGCATATTAGTCGGCAGGGATTACTTGAAGAAATGTCTGTTAAAAATGTTGCATTGCATTTGTTGGGATATCCAATAAAATTATCATTTAGCAGATATCAAGAAATTGCAGATAAATTAAAATGGTCTCCTGTAACTACAGGTCTTGTATTTAGTGAAATCGAAACGGATTATGCAAGAATTAATGATGACATGTACATTAAAAGAGATGGGTTTGATATTTCTGAGGATGCTGTTAATGAAATTCGACAAGTATTAAGAAGGAAAATGTCAAAAGGTTATCTTTCATTAATTAATTTTGATGATTGGGAGGACTTCCCAGATGTACCATATGAGTGGAATGTATTTTTATTGAGAACAATAGTTAATATTAGAATGTCTGATTTAAGAATTGTCGAAATAAAAACAAAAGATAGAAGGTACGAAAGAGGAATTGTTATAGAAGCTAACTCAGATATAATAGATTATACAGATCTGATTATTTCATTCTTAAAAAATATGGGTATGAAAGAAGTTTCTGAAAATAATATGCTTACGTTACTTGTTATGAATAATTTAACATATAAAATGATACCTAAAGAATTATATATATCAGATAAGCTAAAGTACATAAATGAAAAATTTTTACTGCCAGAATAAACATAAAAAGAGCTGTACTATCAATTTTGTAGTATTGAGTAGTACAGCTACATTTTTTTATTCGGTAATGGAAGGCTGTATGCTTTCATAGCTGATTCCGGCAAATGATTTGAGGATTGCCTCGAATATTATTTTAGCTCCACGGCATGGTACAGCCATACCTATCTGCTTTTTTACGCTTTCCTTTGAACCGATAAACTCATAGGTATCTGGGAAAGTCTGTAAGCGGGCACGTTCACGATTTGTCAATGCACGTGGTTCTGACCAGTGGTAAATATGGGTACCGCCGCCGCCACTTCCTGTTACTGTGTAAGAAGGTTTGTTAGGATCAAGTCTTTTGTATATTTGGCTTATCCTGGCACCTTTTACATTGAGCTGCAATTCTTCCGGCAGATTTGCCGTGAATGCATTCTGGCCAGGTTTTATATGCTTTAATCGTTCTACTACCTGTGCAGACTGCTTTGTTAATTCGTTATTAAATGCATTTTTAAGTATAGGTGGGTTTTCAATAGCATTTCTGCAAGTGTTATCAACGACTGAATAAGGTGTAGGAGAAGGCACTTTGAATACAACATTTATGTCATTTCTAATACCTACAATAATTAAACGGTGCCGTGCCTGTGGTATGCCATAATCTTCAAATTTATATAAATGAGGAGTAATGGTATAACCGGCACCTTGAAGTTCATCTAAAATTTTGTTAAGTGCTTTTCCTTCGTTAGCGCTTCTTAATCCTCCAACATTTTCAGCTAAAAACCACATAGGTTTAAATAGTTTTAATGCTTTAACACCATAAGAATAAAGTGGACCAAAAGTTCCGTTCATTCCTTTTTGTTCACCAACAACGCTATAATCATTGCAGGGAAAACCAAAGGCAAGTGCATCAATAGGAGCTAATTGTGACATATCGAAAGTTCTAATATCTCCATGATAAACAGTTTCAGGTGCATTAGGACAGATATTGTGACGGTAAGTTTCACAGGTTGATTCGTCATAATCATTAGCCCATTGATGGACAATTCGATAATTAGCATCTCCTATGTCTGCGTTGTTAGCTCCCCAGCCGATTCCGCCGGGACCACAAAATAATTCACCTAATCTATATATCATTATAATGCCCTCTTTTCTGCTAATAGATTTATTAGTCCTTGTATTGAAGAATGTGATTCCTCGTCTAAAAATTCTGTATTTTCAAAACAATCATTTTGAAAATTGATATCTGTTTCATCCAAATATCCATATGCCTTATAAAGTTCAATTAAATTTATATTGTAAAAATTCGCAAGAGCTTTTAATTGTGCAGCGGGTGGAAACTTGGTTGTACCTTCTTCTATGCGGCGTATTGTGGAGTCGCCTACACCAGTCTGCATATAAACAGCTTTTACACCTAATCCGAGTTTTTTACGGATGGATTTCAAATATTGTCCTGGATTATTCATGACATTCTCCTTCATACTGATTATATAATATTTGCTGCATAAATGCAAGTTTTACTTATATATGCTGCGTTAAGCAGCAAATGCAATTATGATATTTATACACAAATGAGTCAGGACGATATATAATATGTGTAAAGGTGGTGATAGTGTGGCAAGAAGAAATTGGACAAGAGAAGAAACGATTTTAGCAATGGATCTTTATACAAGAGTTCCATTTTCTAAGATTGGAAAGAATAATCAAGAGATAATAAATCTTGCAAGTATAATAAACAGGACACCAGATGCGGTAGCTTATAAAATGTCTAATCTTGCTCATTATGATCCAGAATTGCAGGTAAGAAATGTGTCAGGATTATCGCACACCAGCAAATTGGACAAGGTTATATATGATGAGTTTGCAAATAATATTGGGGAACTATCTTTTATAGCTCAGAATATTTTGGCGGATATGCAGCATACATCTGTTGAGACTTTATTGCCAGAGTTAAAATTAAATGACATACCTATAGGTATTGATAAAGAGCAGCAGACAAAAATAAGAATAGGTCAGTATTTTTTCAGGATGTCTGTGCTTATGTCATATGGCAATGCGTGTTGCATTACAGGATTGAAGAATAAAGAATTACTTGTTGCAAGTCATATTAAACCATGGAGTGTAAGCAATATAAAGACAGAACGAACAAACCCAAGTAATGGATTGTGTCTGAATGCCATGCATGATAAAGCATTTGACAGAGGATTGATTACGATAGATAAAAATTATCGAATTGTAAACTCAAGATATATAAAGGATGCAGTTATGGATGAAAAAACCAGAGAATGGTTTGCCTTTTATAATGGCAAAGAAATAATACTTCCAGATAAGTTTTTGCCGGGTAAAGAATTTATACAGTACCATAATGATGTGATTTTTAAGGGTGTGTAAGTTATGGCTGATGATTTAACAAAGGAGCAACGCCGAAAAAATATGCAGCACATTAGATCTAATGATACAAAGATTGAGGTGTTGTTAAGAAAAGCACTATGGAAAAGAGGATATCGATACAGAAAAAATTATAAGGATTTACCGGGAAAACCAGATATTGCATTGACTAAGTATAAAATTGCTATTTTTTGTGATGGAGAGTTTTTTCATGGTAAGGATTGGGAAGTTTTAAGACCTAGGCTCGAAAAAAGCAATAATAGTGAATATTGGATTAGTAAAATATCTAAAAATCGTAAACGTGATGATGAAGTAAATAAGAAGTTATTATTTATGGGCTGGACAGTTATTCGTTTTTGGGGAAGAGATATTAAGAATAATACAGATGAATGTATAAAAGTAATTGATGAAACCGTATTTGATCTAAAACTGGGTGATAAAGATATTGAATTGTAAAAGTAAGAAATAGGTGCATTTATGGATGGAAAAGAATTAACGAATGAGGAAGCATTACAGATTTTTTTACTGGATATTGGATGTTTAGATGAATTGCTTCCCTGGACCGGAAAATTTAATATGTTTGATGTATTGAAGATATCAAGAACTGAAATCCGCCACAGTAATATGCTTGGGTGGCTTCTGAATCCAAATGAGAATCATGGCATGGGAGATGTATTTTTAAAGGGAATTCTTCAACGATTAGTAGAGAACGATTCAGATGGACGATACGATGTATTTAATGTGCTATTGATGGACTTCTATACATTTTCAGTTATGAGAGAATGGAAGAATATAGATATTCTACTAACCTCAACAGAAGAAAAAACAGTGGTTGCAATAGAAAATAAGGTTGGTTCGCATGAACATAGTAATCAGCTTAACAGATATAGAAACATCTTGGAGAAGGAGTATCCGAATTATAACAGGATGTTGGTGTTCTTGACGCCAGATGGAGAAAAACCCAGTGATGTGGAAAATTGGGATGTACTTACATACAGTGATGTCATAGATGTATTGGAATCTGCGATTTTGCAAATAAAAATTTTGCCGGATGTAGATTTGATGATCAAAAATTATATAGATGTTGTTAGGAGAGATATTGTGGAAGATCAGCAGTTAATTGGTATTTGCAATAAAATATATAATAAGCACAAGAAAGCCTTAGACCTTATTTTTGAAAACAGAATAGATGGAAAAGCACAGTTGACAGATGCTATCAAAGATACATTATGCAGGCTGTCAGAAGAAGGTCTGATCATCTATGACGAAAGCTGGGGATATAATTTTAGGACAGAGGCAATGGATAAATATCTTCCTCTTTTGGATGAGGCAATCAGCTCATGGGGTTCTACAAATATTTATTCTTATTGGTTCAATGTACGTGATGACAGATTTTATGGAATATTTGAATTAGCAGGGAATAATGTATCGGAAGAGTCTATGAAGAAGATGCAGGCTATCACTGATGTATTGAAGCCGAATGATAAGAGAAAGTCAAATTTTACATACAAGAGAATCTATACAACGAAATGGTATGATGTATCTGATGATGAAGATATAGAAGGCGTTGTTGACAAAGCGGTAAGGGCAGCAGTAGAAGATATCTTAGATATGGAAAAGAAAGCATTGTCACAGTTAAATTAGAATTAAAAGAGTAGATTAAGCAGGAACATTGTGTATGGATGAAGACAAGTCAAGAGAATACAGGGAGTTAGTGGCAAAAGTAAAATTAAAATATCGTGAGAATCCAATATGTAAAGGTAATTTGAGATTAGGCTGGTGCGATTTGGTTCCAGGAGAGGATTTATGTCAGGAAATCAATTTGTGGACATACTGGCAGGGATTTGGATATGAAAAGGAAACACCACATATCAAATATATGTTGCTGGGACAAGACTTTGGTTCTCCTAAGAAAGAGGAAGTAAAAGGAACGATTGCTAATGTTCGAGAAATGAATAATGGGAAAGACATAATGTTTCATAATAATGTAAATCTTTCTTCTAGAGATTCACAGACGGATACCAATCTGATTCAGTATTTTTCATGGATTGGTAGGCCGGAGATAGACAAACAACGGTATTCAGATTTGTTCTTCTGTAATTGCAATCTTGGATATCGCAAAGACACATATTCAGGAAATATGACAAGAAATATTCTCACTAATGATTCGCTGGAAATCAAGAGATTGATAGATATTATTAAACCAGATAATATCATAAGTCTGGGATTAGATACCTCCGTTGTAGTGATACGAACTTTAATTGATGAACACTTTAATGGTAGTACATTGACTGAGCTGATCGGGGATGGAAAACCTTATAGATATGGAGATACGAATATTTATCCAATGGCGCATCCAGAATATTGGGGGACTATGAACAGAGGCATTGAAAATGTCAAAAAAGATTGGACGCGAATGCAAGATGAATGGATTGAGAAAGAACTTGTCAGAGCAAAGGAGAACTGATTTGAATATACAGATATTTGGAACTAAGAAATGTAATGATACAAAAAAGGCAGAACGCTTCTTTAAGGAGCGAGGCATTAAGTATCAGTTTATTGATATGAAAGAAAAGGGAATGAGCAAGGGAGAGTTCAACTCTGTTGCACAGGTTAATGGTGGTCTGAATAATATGATCAACTGGGATGGCAAAGACAAGGATCTTCTTGCTCTTATCAAGTATATTGCGGATGAAGACAAGTTGGATAAAGTGCTGGAGAATCCACAGGTAATCAAAACACCAGTAGTAAGGAATGGAAAGCAGTCAACACTGGGATATCAGCCGGATGTATGGAAAGGATGGAACTAACAATATATGAAGACAGCAATTATTTATGCATCAGTGCATCATGGAAATACAAAGAAAATTATTGATGAAATTGCCAAGACAAATGAAGTTGATCTGATAGATGCTACACAGATAACAGAAAAAGATTTATCTGGCTATGACCTGATAGGATTTGCGTCAGGAGTTTATTACGGAAAATTTCATCAGTCTGTACTTAAATTTGCATCTGTCCATCTGATAGAGAATAAAAACATTTTTCTGATGTGTACTTATGGTGGAAGTGAGGCATTCAAATCTATGGAAAGCATTATTGAGGATAAGCATGATAATCTGGTGGGAAGGTTTTCGTGCAAGGGCTTTGATACATTTGGACCATTTAAACTGATTGGTGGTGTTGCCAAAGGACATCCGGATGATAGGGATCTTGCAGCGGCAGTTGAGTTTTATAAGAAACTGATTGCAGCTGGTGTGCTGAACGAGTAAAGCGTAAAACGAAGGAGGTGCCATATGCCATTTAAGATAGTCCGAAATGATATTACAAAAGTAAAGGCGGATGCTATTGTCAATACTGCTAATCCAAATCCGATATGTGCAAGTGGCACGGATCTGGCAATCTATGAGGCGGCCGGAAAGAAACAACTCCTTGCAGAACGTAAAAAGATTGGCAAAATCGCGAGAGGAGATGTTGCTGTTACCGGAGCATATCAGCTACAGGCAAAATATATCATACATACTGTAGGTCCAATATGGGAAGATGGCAAGAAACAGGAGTTTGATACGCTGGAGAGCTGTTATAGAAAAGCGTTGCAGAAGGCTGTTGAATTGAAATGTGAGAGCATTGCTTTTCCTTTGATTTCAACCGGAGTGTATGGTTTTCCAAAGGATAAGGCATTACAGATAGCAGTATCTGTATTCAGTGAGTTTCTTACAGAAAATGAAATGCAGATTATTCTTGTGGTGTTTGATAAGAAATCATTTCAGTTATCCGGCCAGATAGTTGGAGAGATAGATTCGTATATAGATGCCAATTATGTTAGGGAAAGTCATAAGAAGGAATATCCGGTAGGAAACAGAGGGCGGGTCAGAAGCAGACATATACCAGAAGAAGAACTATATGAGCAAATGCTTCGCAGTGAGGATGCTGAGGAAAGTTACATATTCGATGAAGAATCGGATGCTGATGTCAGGTTGACGGAACCCTATATGCTGTCAGCTGACATATCCTTAGAAGATCAGCTTGCAAATATGGGGGCATCTTTTCACGAAAAGCTGTTTGAATTGATTGCAACAGCAGGAGTTGATAATAAGGATGTATGGAAAAATGCAAACCTTGACAGGAAGCATTTCTCAAAAATTCAGTGTGATGAAAATTATCATCCAAAGAAAAAGACGGTAATGGCTTTGTGTATCGCACTTCATCTTGATCTGGAGCAGTCAAAGGATCTGATGGCAAGGGCAGACTGGGCTTTTAGTCCGAGCAGTAAGTTTGACCTAATTGTGCAGAAAGCAATTATTGACAAGCAGTATGATATCATGCAGCTGAATGTGACATTGTTTAAGTATACGAATGAAATATTGGGAGTGTAGAATATATGTGGGATAATATTTATCAGCCTGATCAGACAGGAAGTAAGACTTCGCATGGATACCGTGGCAGCAGAGGATGGAATAGAATGGCTGTATATCTTAACTAATGAGGAAGAAAGCCATAAAAAGCCGGTTCAGAATGTTGTGATGGAAATTCCGTTCAGACAGATTTTAGAAATTGGATTGCATAATGATAAGGTTGCCGGAGTTGTGATCAATCCTTTCGGCAAATATTTTAAAGCAGATAAAAAAGTCATTGAATGTATATTTGATGCGTGCAGACAGAATATGGAGGGCGAAGCATTATGGAAAGAACAATCAGAGTAACTGGTAAGGGAAAACTATCTGTAAAACCGGATATGATGCGACTCAGAATCAATATAGAGGGGATGTATGAAGAATATGATGAAACATTGCGGAAATCATCCGATTGTGTGGAAATCCTAAAGGATCTTATTGAAAAACTGGGATATGAGAGAAAAGAGCTGAAAACACTATATTTCAACATTGATACTGAATACGAGAGCTATCAGGCGAGAGATAAAAGCTGGAAGAGAAGATTCAAAGGATATAAATATGTGCACCGTATGAAGCTGGAGTTCCCAGCAGATAATAAGAGACTTGGAAAAATATTATATGCTCTGGCACATTGTTCTGTATCTCCGGAATTTACTATCGAATATACAGTTGCAGATACGGAGAAAGCAAAGAATGAGCTGCTTGGTGCAGCAGTAAAGGATTCCCAGGCAAAGGCATTAGAATTGACGAGGAAAACAAAATGCGCGATTTCTGGGATAGAACTGCTGAAGCCTGAAAAGATATACGGTATAGTGTTTATTGAAGAGTGTTAAAAACAAAGGCATAGCACCCGTAATGGGGCTATGCCTTTGTGCTTATTCTGGCATTTATTTTTAGTTAGTGCGGGTTATTTACCTAATACAGTTTTTCTCATAATAAAAAT
>ERZ791906.1513-NODE-1513-length-16344-cov-3.420959_pt1 | contig 16344 bp, 4 predicted proteins | sample MGYA00510146_ERZ791906 | MGnify/ENA primary metagenome ERZ791906 (study PRJEB30046, sample SAMN00792096) | human gut metagenome | study: EMG produced TPA metagenomics assembly of the A metagenome-wide association study of gut microbiota in type 2...
TTAGTATTTTTTTTATATTGTTTTAATATTTGATTTTTATTTTATTATATATTGTCGAAAATTGCAATATAAATTTTAATTTTAATTTTAAAAGGACTGGAATTTCCAGTCCTGATATCTTATCATGTATTATTTTAGAATTTTCTTTTTGATAAATACTATACCTGTGCCTAATATTACAAAGAATGATATTGCAACTATTGTAATTAAAATATAGTTTTTGTTTTCTCCTGTAGGTGTTGTAATTGTTACAGTTTCGCCTCTATCATATAAAGATGTATATTTTGGTGTTACTTTTCTTCCCGTTTTTGCAGTTCTAGTTACTTCAGTTATTTCTACATCATTATTTAATTCAATTTCATCTGTATTTGTTAAAATCTTGGAAGCCGTTAAGCTTGCCATATTAAATTCACCTGGTGCTATTTCTCCCTCAAGATTAGCATTATGTAGAATTGTTTTATCTGCTAATCTCTTTTTTCTTGCTGTTATAATATTTTCTATTCTCCAATTTCCTATCGCTTCACTATATTGCTCTTCAAATTTTTCATACCCTATTCTTATTTCTGTATTTCCAGAAGCATCTGTTGAAGATGATTGGTATTTATGCAAGTATTCTTCTATTACAGTTGATTTGCCAACTTCTTCATTATATTTTTCTATTGTCTTTGTCTCCCACTCTGTATTTTCATCATTTGCAATCATTGTATTATCTAAATAATCATAAACTCCACTAGCCTTAATTTTAACAATTTCTCCTACCTTTTCTCCATAGCAGTAATATTTCTCTGAATCATAATCTATTTCACTATTATTTTGTACCTTAATTTCATATTCTATTTCTACTTTCGAGCCTTGAATTAATTCATTATCAATTTCTGCTTTTATTTGTCCATTTTTAGGGTTATTTTTATCTGAAGGCTCTGTATATATTACACCTTTTACTTGTTGTTCTAGTTGTAATTTTCCATCTTTTTCTACTATTTTTGCATCTGCAATTACTTGTCCATTAGCCAATGTCATTTTCATTGATTTTGCTCTCTTAGTTACATCTATTGATTGTCTTGGTCTCTCTATAACACCAAAATCTATATTTTCTATGCTGAATGTAACTTTATCAATTCCACTGGTCTCTGTCTTTCTATTATAGATATCATCTAATTCAACTCCAAATGTCATAGAATTTGTCATTGAGTCCATTGAGTCCTTTTTATCTATACTTGTGTCTCCGCCATCAATTTTTAATCTTGTAGCATAATTGTCTTTTGCATCTGAATATCTTGTATTTGTATTTACCCTATACCAAGTTTTTTTATTTTTTTCTTTCTCATCTTTATTAGCAGATGTCCAAATTGTAGATTTGTAATCCTCTACTGTATACTTATCATCTCCCCAGGTGTATACAATTCTATATTCTCCTGGTACAAAGTCTTTTATCGTAAATGTTCCATCTTTTCCTGTTGAATCCTTATTATCTCCTTCATAAGTAGTCGTTCCAACAGGTTGAACTCCTGATCTTAATTTCACTCCATTTTCAAAATCAGCTTCTTTATATAAACCTACTTGCACTCCAGATATCGTTTTTTCTCCATCATCAAATTTTCCATTTCCTAATCTTTCTCTATTTGTTCCTCCTTCTGTTGGATCTACTGCATTATCCTCAAATACTGTACCTGTTATCTCTCTTGAATTTGCAACTTCTAGTATTAATCCTGGTGCATAATCCGTATCATCTTCATATGTATCTTTATTTCCTGGAATTGTACTACCTGGATTAGAATCGCTATCTATTCCTGCATAACTCTTTGTAAAATCTTTATCACTATATGTTGAATATGAATTAATTTCAACAATATTTTCTAGTCCTTCTATATTTGTTTTTTCGTCCCAATTTTCATCAAATAAAATATCTTTTACACTATCTCTTGTTAATGTATACTCTACATAAATGTTTCTATTGCTTTCGTTTGGGTTTATTTTTGTATTGCAATCTATAATCAACTTTCTATATTTAGCATCTTGATAAGATTTATCTAATTTGTAATTAATTTCATCCTTAATCTCACCATTTTCATAACCTGTGCCAATTGAGCCTTTTTCTTCTATTGTATATCGTGCGTCAAAATAATCTACTAAACTATTTATCTTAGAATATAATACTCCTGATTCATTTTTTAGCGTTATTTTATACACTACTTTTACTGAAAAATCTTTATCTTGTGTTTCTTTTACGTCTGATGGGTAAATTGCTCTTGTAAATGATTTTTCCCCATATTTTTGATTAAATTTAACTCTAACATTTGTTTCAGTTTTTTCCTCATTATTTTCAGGATTAAATTCGTCTATTTTTTTGTTTTCCCCTGTATTTTTATTAAATCTATCTTCATAATTATATGTATGCTCATATCCATTCACTGTAACTTTTGCACTATATATATTTTTTATAAGTGCTAAGTCTGGTTGTGCTCTTTCTTTTACTCCCAAATTAATATTTTTAATTGTATCTTTTCCTTCTTTGCAAATTTCTTCAATTGTTTTATTTTGTCCAAAGAATTTTTTAGATGCCGAATTTTCATCTACATTTGTTTCTGTTCTTGCAGTTATATTAAAAATATTATTGTTAGTATTATCTTTTACAATAATAGGATATTTCTGTTCATTATAACCAGTAATTCCACCTGGATATGATAAACTGCTTGCATAATTATTATGATTATAATCTAACGTATCAACATTGCCATCACTGTCTATTTTTTTATTATTTTCTATTACAGCCCAACTTTCATTGAAACTTGTTCTATTATCTAAATACGTTCCATCAATAGACTTATCAACTAGATTTTGAGAATTTGAACTTATTTCAGCTACTTTGTTTGTATTTTCTTCTTTCACGTTAACACTAACAGTCTCATAATTTAATCCATTATATGTAAACTCTATATACCCAGCTTTTTTTGTCTTTGAATTATATATATCTTCTATTTTTACATCTATCAATTCTTCATTTAAAGATATGATATTTTGAAGTTTTTCTATATCAGCTTTGTCAATCTTTCCATCATTATTAATATCCATTAATCCATTGGTATATTTATTTGTTTCTCCCGAACTTATAACTCGTGTAATTTCAGTTACATCCACTATAGATATTATACCATCTCCATTTATATCAGCCATCGACTTTGTTCCAAATACATAATTACCTTTTTCGTCTGTAATAGTCTGACCAAGAAGTTTTCCTTCCCAACTATATAACTTAACTAGTACATTTGCTAACCTTTTATCCTCTTCTTTATTACTTTCTGTGTTTTCTTCTACATCACATTTTTCATTTCCTGCCTTATTGTCTTTACCACCAACTCTTTTGTCTTCCCAAGCATATCCACTCAATTTTATATATTTTCTTTTATTTTTAAATACTACTATTTCATTTCTATTTTCCTCTTTTGGAGGTTCCTTCGTATTATATGATGCTCTAGCAACCACTTCTACAGTAGCAATATGACCTTTTCCACTTCCGGTATTATCCTTATTCGCCGTTGATGTGTAACTCCAAGTTATATAATCATCATCTACTTCATATCCAAAATATATATCTCCAACTGAAACTTCTTCTACGTAATATGTTCCTTTTAAAATGTTTCGTACTTCTATAATTCCATCACTGTTAGTCGTAAATATTGTTGCTTCGTTCTCCGTATCTACAGTTTTCATATCATCTACATGTACTATTCCTGTAATATCTTTTTTCCAACCATCACCTGTTTTAACCTGTATGTATTTGTTTTCGTCTTTTTTCTTTATTTTAAAACTTACTCCCTCTAAATTTTTTTCAGAATCTGCATCTTGTTTTATTATTTTAAGGTTTCCTGTTTGTTTTTTGTTTTTTGCCTCATATACTACAGTCTTTGTGGATTTTACTTTAACTGAATCTTCTACCATAACCGTATATCCATAATTAGAATTTGATACTTCCTTTACTTTATATTCTCCCGTAATTATATTTTCAAGATTTATTTCTCCATTTTCATCTGTGGTATAAGATTTGTCTAAAGTTTTATCAGGACCTTTTACACTGAATTTTACCCCTTTTAATCTTTCGCCAGTTTCTTCATCTTCTTTTATTATTTTTAAATTTCCTGTAAAGTTCATCCATTTAATTGACTTTTCATTACTAACTACTTTGTTTTCTACATCTGATTGACTTTTATCTTCAAATTTTCTAAATGTGACTACATCTTGTGTAGTTGAACTATAGCTATATTTTGCCTGTCTATAAACCTTCTGCCCTTTTTTCACTGTTGCACTAGTTTTTGCTCTAAGCTCAATATACGCAATTCCGTTTTTTATAGTCCTCTTCTTTTACATAAATGGAAAACTCAATTTCTTTATTTTTATATTCTTTTTTAATCTTATAATTTCCTGAACCATTATTTTCAATGCCACTATTATTCGAGTTACTCCATACATCGCAATAAACAGTTTTTTTATTATAATTATAAGCATAAAACTTCAACTCTGCTTCTGTACTAGAACATTTAAATTTAAATGTACTTAATTTTTTCATTGCAATTCCATCTGGATGTTGTTCTTCAACTTGAATAGGATTTTCATCTTCCACCTTAGTTAAATCAAATTTTAAATTTTCTGCTTCTTCATTGACATTTGTATAAGATGTACTACCTGTATATCTTACAAACTTATATTCACTTCCAGCTCCAGCAACACCAACACCTGCTTGAACACATAAAGCATCCCCTGTTTTTTCTTCTCCATAAAAATATCTACTACCAAAATTATTATAATATCCATGTGAATCTGGAGTCCATGTAAACGTGGCTGTATTAGGTGCTGCAGCATCTACATTATTGTTTCCTGCAATAAGTGTTGCTATTATTATAATAAATAACAAAGATATCTTTCCTACTTTTAAAATTCCATATTTATAAAATAAGAAAACACCAATTATCACTAAAGCTGCTAACACTATACCTACTGATATATAAACTAATGCTCCAGTACTAACAGATATAATTAAATCTGCTTTTGAAAAATCATCTTCTGTTTCTATTTTATTTCCTGGTTTTGAATCTATATCCTCTATTCCTAAAGAATTTTTCATTTCTCGTATTTCAGCCTTATTAGTAAAAGTTCCTGTAGAATTTGATGTCATGGTTTTTGTAAGAATTAACTCTAATTCCATACTCTCACCTGGTTTTATACTTTGGTTTGTAGTATTTACAGCTTCACCATTACTATTAATTGTCCAATTCTTGTTCATCTCTGATGTAAAATTAAATCCCTCTGGTATATAATCAGCAACTTTTACATTAGTTACTGGTAATTCACCTTCATTAGTTACTATTAACTTATAATTAACAACAATAGTTGCTCCTTGAATTTCTTTAGATTTTATTTCAATTTTTGCTAATTGCTCCTTGTCATATGTATATTCTTTTGTTCCACTTGTAGTTATTACTTGTACTTTAGAAATATATTTATCTAACTTCACATCACATATTTTGTTTTTTATTAATCCTATATCTATATTAGAAACCGTTGCATTTAAATCTATTGTGTCTGTTATACCTACCTTTGTCTTTTCTCCCATCAACATAATTTCCTTAACAACAGCATCTGAATTCATATTATTTGATATGCCACTTTTTTGATATTCTGTAATAGAATATATATTTGTATCATAATTAAAAATAACAATATAATTTCCACTTTCTAGTTCTGTAAAATAATATTTACCTTCAGAATCTGTAGTAGTTCTCTTACTTATTTGACTAGAATCTTTACTATTTACTAATATAACCGGTATTCCACTTAGTCCTTTTTCAGTTGTCTGTCTTTTTCCATCTTCATTTTCATCTTCCCAAGCTATTCCTGATATATTATATAGTGACGGAATATTGGGATCATCTGGAACATTCGGATTATCTGGATTATCTGGATTATCTGGATTGTCTGGATTGTCTGGATTATCTGGTTCTTCATTTTCTTCATAATTGTATGGAAGAATTACATGTGTAATTGTATTTGAAACTTTTGATTCTATATTATCTTCCTTTAAAATTCCTGATACTGTTGCATTATTCTCTATCTTTTCCTTTTCCAATACAAGTCCAGCTTTAGTTTTTACTTTTATACTAACACTTTTTCCGTAAGGTATAGTAAGACATAAATCAACATTTGGTAACCTATTTCCATCTTCATCTGTTAATTTTCCTATATTTTCTATAACATTTTCTTCCTCTTTATATATTCCTGTTGATTTATAATTCTCAATTTGTCCATTTTCATCTTTTTCTTCTTCCTCAACTTCTTCTTTATAGTTATTATATATAATTTTTACAGGTTCTACTTCTTCTGGCAAGAAATCTATTACCCTAACCCCTATAGAAGAAACAAATTCATTTTGTAAATTACTTTTCCCAGTATTAGTAACTATTATTTCATAATCAATTTCATCTCCATATTTTACTTCTTCACCTTCATTTTCAGAAGTCATTACTATAGATACACTATCGTAGCCATATAGAATTCGATTTTGGTTTGAAGAATAAATTTTATTTTCTATTTCTACATTTGCAATAGCCGTTAACTCAACTTCTGAATTTTCTGTCTTTTCTTCTATTTTACTACTATTTATATATCCTGCAATCAAATATTTTTTGTTAGTCTGTATCTTTACAGAGATATTATTTTCATCTATATTGGCTACTTTGTTTAAATCTAGTTTTGACCCCCCACCTTCATAATTTGGATCTATCAAAATATAATCTAATTCAAATTCTTTTGGTACTTTTACCGTTGCTGTTACTTCTTTCCTAGAATTACTTGTTACTAAAAGAGTATAAGTCCATGTATCCTTTTCAGAGCCTAAAAAAGCCCCTAAAAAAACTTTTGCTTCAGCTCTCTCTATTTTATTAGTAATATTATAATTCATCACTTGATTTTTTTCTGCATATACTTTTATATTAGTAGTAATTTGTTGTTCATTATTACTCTCTGCTAAATCCTTTACTTGTACTTCATAAAACTTATTAACACTTTTTCCTGATTCTAATGTTTCTATTTCTATTTCCTTTTGTTTTAATTCAGTATCAAAATTATAACAATATTTGCCTGTTTCTTTATTATATTCCGCTTCCAATTCACCATAAACAGTACCTTCTGGGATAGTTCCAACAACCTTAACATTATCAATCTGTTTATCAGAAGTATTTGTCACTTTAATATTATATTTAATAAACTCTCCTTCATAAACAGTATCTCCATCTTTTAAAGTTGTATCACCTCTTACTGGCACAACCTCTACTTTCAATCCATCCACATTTTCTGATGTAGTATTCAATGTATCTCCAACATTAGAAGCTATAATTTGTTCACTTTGGTTTGATACTTCTTCTTTATAATTTTCTATCTTTATTTGCTTATTTTTTTCTTCAACTTGTGTGCTTCCATCTAAAGTATATTGGTTTGCATATATTAAATTTACATTTTCTATTGCTCCCTCAATATCCTTTTTCAATATTACTGTAGCAGATATTTTTACATCTGTTATTAACCCCAATGAATTATCATTGTAACTAGTTTGCTCTCCTATCAAATTAGCTACAATCACTATATTTCCATTTTTATTTGTTTCCAAATATGGATCTTGCAATTCTAATCCATTTGCATAAACAACAGAACTATTTCCTAATATAACCTTTTCAACTTGACTTGGAAGCTCTATTTTTATTTTTGGATTTTTTAACATATTATCATTTATAGTATTTGCATTTGTATATACATCAAATGTGATTTCATTTTGTTGCTTATTTGTCCATTGATCATTATTTACTTCTAATGTTACATTTGTTTTTGAATCTTTTATATCAATCTTGTTTTCATATTCTTTACTATATACTTCTATTTCTTGCTCAGTTTCATTTATTGTCTCACTTCTTACCCCTATTAAACTTCCTACTGTCTTTATTTTAGAATTATTAATCTCTAACATGCTACTCTTAATTACTTTTGTATTTTCAATATTTAAAATACCCTCATTTTGAATATTACTTGTTTTTATTATTATAGCTTGTGGTTCATTTTCATAGTTGATTGTAACAGTTCCATCTTGTTCGAATTCTGTATCTTTATTAATTGTTGCAATTAAATTTTGATTATTATCTAATATACTAATTTCTCCATCTAATCCCAAAACTCTTGTTACATCGCTTTTTCTTATTTTTGTACTTTTATAAACTAAATCTCCATTATTTTCTACATTAATTTCTGTTTCACTATTATTGTTATTTGCTTTTACAAAATTATTATTTTCTAATATTTTTATTTTTTCTTGTGATTCCTTTTTACTAATTAATACACTTTGTTTTTCTGTATATACTGTATCATAATTTGTTCCATTAATTATATTTGATTTTATATATCCATTAGCTATATCCGGTGTATTATATGATATATTAGTTAATTCTCCAATATTTTCTTTAACTTTACCTGTAAGCTCATCTTCTGCACTTGCCAATCTATCATCTTCAAATAATGATGCTTTTACTGAAATTTTAATGTCTAATTCTCTTTCAATCGGTTGTTCAATATATGTATCATAATAACAAATTACTAAATACTCATCTTTAGCATCTTTGCTAGGTTCTGAACTACTAATTGGCTCTCCATTTTCATTTTCATTGCTAGCTTTAATTACAACTGTTCCTGTTGTGTTATCGTATTGATAGTTTTCTTGTATCTCTTCTGTTTTTCCATTTGTAGCTTCTGTACTTTTTGCAACCACCTTAACATCATATGGATATTTTCCATCAATTTGATTAAGTCCAATATTCAATTCACTTTCTCTAGTTGGAATGTATTCTCTTAACTCTTCTTCGTTATTTCCCACTTTTACATCGTATTGTATTAAAGTTCCTTTATCTTGATCTGATATATTATAGTTAATATATTTATCTAAATTAACTTCTAATTTCATTCTAGAGTTATCTGCACCAACACTAACATTTCTTATGAATTGCATAAAAAACAGTATGCTTAAACAAACTACTGCTAATAAAGTTGTACATAACACTATTTTCTGATAAATCTTATTTTTCATCTAGCTCCTCCTCTGCCCCTTTAAATACATCTAAAAATGGACTTATATATTTAAAATATTTATACTTTTCCTTACTATATATAGTACTTATTTTCGTTTTCAAAATCAATATAAGTTTTTTCCTGCTTAACCAAATATTACATTTTCCATCTGTAATACCTTTAGGGACATTCATTTAGCCATGTTTTAATACACTTTCTTTAAATTTTATTTACAATTTAATTACAAATTTCTCTTTTATATTACAAAAAACTCTCCAATTAGTTATTTGCGTAAAGAAAAAAGGATTAAATCTTTTCAGATTTAATCCTTTTTGGTTTTATATTATAAAGTCTTCTTTTTTATTATTACTACTCCAGCTCCTAAAATTACTAATGCTATTACTCCTATCATTATTGGTACAATAAATTCTAGATTAGCACCCGTACTTGGTGTTACGATTACTGTTTCTGCTATACTTTCGTCTGACTCTTTAGTTTCTTCTTGTCCTGGAATATAATTTCCTGGTGTTGAAATTAGTCTTGAACCTCCGTCCTTTGTCAATTCTGTAATTTCTGATTCATTGTCTAATGAAATCTCATCTGAATTTGATAGTACTTTAGAAACATTTAAATTTACTGTTGCTGATTCAGTAGGTTTTAATTTTTGTCCTTTTAGACTTTCTGTGTAAAGAATTGTCTTGTCAGCTATAGTTGAATCTTCATTCTCGTATACTTCTTTTGCAACAATGTTTTTAATTTCATCTAAGCTCTTTACAGTCCATTCTTTATTTTTCTCAGCTTCAAATCCCCAATTTTTATCTAAGTAATCTATAATTGATGTTGGTGTTATAGTAACTTCATTGCCTGATTTAATTCCATATTTATAAAAGTCCTCTGATACATAATCTAATTCACTATTATTAGTTACTTTTATTTCATATTCTACTTCAACTGTTGCTCCTTGAATTAACTCATTGTCTAGTTCTAATTTAACAAGTCCATTTTTTGGTGTAGTAGTACTTGATGGTCCCATATATGTTACATGATTTCTTTCTCCTGTAATATTTCCTTTTTCATCTATTGTCATATCTGCGATTACTTGACCATTTGCTAATGTAACTTTAAATGTATTTACTCTTTTTCTTAAAGCTAAATCTTGTCTTGCTCTCTCTACAATACCAAAGTCTATATTTTCAATCTTAAAGTCTGGACTTTTAAATTTATCAGTTGTTGGTTCTATTGTAGTTGTTGTTGTGTATTCTACACTAATTCCCATTGTTGGTGTTGTTGAATCCATTTTATCAATTGTAGTAGCTGTTTTATTTGTAACTTCTGCAATTTCATCATCAATTTTTTCCCTTGTATTATAATTATCAATTGCATCAGTATATCTAGTATCTACATCTGTTTTATACCATTCTTTATTTGTAACATTTGCATCATATCTATTTTTGTCATAAACTGTTCCTTTGTAATTTTGAACTGTATATTCTTTATCTCCCCAAGTATAAGTTAATGTGTAATCACCTGGTATATACCCTGAAATATAGAAGTCACCATTTTCATCTGTTGTTGTTTCATATACTTTTCCTCTTTCTATATTCTCTTTAAGTGTAACTTTTACATCTTTAATTCCCTTTTCTCCGTCTGTATACATTCCATCACCTTGTCTTACTTCTCCTGTCTTTAATTCATTTGAAGTAGAATCTAAGAATACCTTACCTGTCATCTCTCTTGCCTTATCTGAAACTACTAATTTTAAACCTGGTGCTGAATCTGTATCATCTTCATATGTTGTTGTATCTCCTGGTACTGCATTTCCTGGGTTTGAATCTGTATCTATTCCTGCATATACTTTTCCATCTGTATCAAATACAGAATAAGAATTAATTTCTACAACATTATCTAAGTTTTCTTTATCGTTCAAGATTTTAAGTACAGCATCTCTATTTAATTCGAATTGTACATAGACATCTGCTGATTTATTATGCTCTATCTTTGAATTTGTATTAATAATTACTTTTTGATATTTATCATTATAATTTTGACTACCACTGTTTGAAATATCTCCTGTTACATTTCCTTTTTCGTCAATTCCTGTTCCTGTTTTTATTAATGTATAATTTGAATCATAGTAATCTACTATGTTATTTACTTGTACTTGTAAATTAGAAGATTCATTTTTCATTGATATTTTATAGGTTACATATACTTTTAATTCTTTGCTCTTATCTGAACTTGTATATTCTTTATCAGCTTCATAAATCGCTCTTGTATATGACATGTTTCCATATTTATTTCCAAATTTAACTCCTACATTAAATCCGTCTCCATATTCTCCTTGATTATTAAATCTGTTTGCATACTCATATATATGGTTATATCCATTTATTGCAACATTTACATTATATAAATCTTTTACTAATGCAATGTCTGGTTGCTCTCTTTCATATAAACCTAAATTTATATACTTAATTTCTTCTTGTCCTGGAGTAAAGTGGTCTTTTATAACATATCCTGTTTCATTTGTATTAGCTGTTATTGGATATAATCCTGTATTGTTAAGCGTTGATGTATGTTTATTTTTGTCAATGTTATAATTTAAATCATATTTTGGATTTCCAGCACTATCTTTTGTAATACCTTTATTACTTTCTGTACTTCCTTCTATTACTGAGAATCCTTTATTAAATTCATCTCTTACACTACTATTTTCAGCAGCTTTTGAACCATTGTCTCTATCAATATGAGGTATTACATTTGTATAAGTTAATCCATCATATTCAAATTCTATATAATATTTTTCTAAATCTTCTACTAAAACATCTTTAAATAAGTATTCTCCTCCATTAGCTGTCTTAGCTTCTTTTACTGCTTTACCTGTTGTTTTATCAATTAATCTCACAGTAATTCCATCTAATAATATATCATTTGAATCATAATCATTATCTTTATATAAGTCATTTCTCTTAGATTGTTTTGAGAAGACCTTATCTACCCATACATATCCAGAAAGTCTAATGTATTTTTGCTTATTTGGAATTTGAAGTTCTGCTGTTTTATCTACAGTAATTGATTTTTCTTGTCCTTCTTTTATGATTTCATAACCATAATTTGGGTTTTTAGTTTCATAAGCTACATATGTACCTACAACTAAATTTTTAATTGTAATTTCACCATTTTTATCTGTTATAAACTCTGTTGCATCTTCTTTTTTATCTGTATAAGATACTGTGTCATTTTCTACTTTTACCCATTTTTTAGTATCTTTATTTTGTACATAAAATCCTACACCTTGTAATTTTATTTTTATATTATCTTTGTTAACTTTTATAACTTTTAAATTTCCTAATATTTTTATATTATAATCAAAAGTCTGGTTTATGTCTATTTCTTCATTACTATAGTTATATTGTAATAGGTTTTGTTGACTCATACTTGTACTTTCCCAGAATTTAATAGTTACATGTTTTACATTTGCTTTACCTTTTACTGTAATTTTCTTTATCTGGCTTGTACCATCTGTTGGCATCTTTACACTAATATAAAACTCATTTCCACTTTTAATTTGATTTATATTAGAATATTTAGAATATTGATTATCATTTATACGTTTTTCAAAACATTTTATTTCCATTTTTGAATTTTTATCTGTTATTACATTAATTTCTGATAATTTTTCAGGAAATTCATATTTAAATGGTCCTACTCTTAAATATTGTTCATTTTCTTCTGTATATTGTGTTACTTTTATTTTACTTTTATCTGTTTTATCAGTTATTTGTGTCAAATTTCCATTTTTGTAATTATTAGCATACTCTTCTGCTTCTGTTTCTATTGATGTATTAAAATTACCTTTTGAATTATTTACGAAATCCTGTTTAATTCCATGTTTATATCCAACTTCTGAACGCCATGTACCTAAATAATTCCATATTGCATTTTGCACTGGTAAATTTTCAACATCACTTCCTCCATAATTTTCTAATGTTCCTCTTTTATTTGATAAAATTGCTGCCAATTTAGCATTATGCCAACTCTCAACTGTTGCACCATTTCCTGTTGATTTATTTCCTGTTATATTTATTTCAGTAATTAATTTATATGTAGATCCATACATACTTTGATGATGTTGTGCACAAAGTAAAGTTTCATTATAGCATAAATCATTATATGAAAAATACTTTGATTCAGCATTTACTGAATTCGTAATAATAAAACTTCCTAGTAATATCATAAAACATAAAACTGCTAATTTTTTTATCTTACTCATTTTTATACCTCCTTTCCTTTCTATTTTCTATCACCTTTTATATATTTTTTTCTTATTATAATAAATGTTGGAATTCCTAATGCAATTATAGCTATAATTGTAATTGCTATATAAACTTCTCCACCTGTTTTTAAACTTAATATTGCATCTGCTGAACCATAATCACTTTCTCCATTTACTCTATTTCCAGGAGTTGATTTGCTATCAGCTATTCCTAGTTCATTATAACTTTCTGCAATTTCTGCTGTATTATTTATTAAACCTGTATTATTTTCTGTCATTGCCTTTGTTAATGTCAATTTAACTGATTTTGATTGTCCTGCTGTTATTTTTTCGTTTGCTAAACTTGTATTATAAAGATCTGTTCCTGTTTGATACCAATCTTTATTTAATTCAGAACTAAATTTCAAGTCACTTGGCATGTAATCTACTATTTTTCTTACATATCCGTCAACTTCACCTATGTTTGTTACTTTTATTTCGTATTCAATAATAACTGTTGTTCCATTAATTTTCTTTCCATCTAATTCTGCTTTGGCTACAGTTGCATCAGTATATTCTTTTACTGTTGTTCCTGCTGAATTTTGAATTAGTATTTTACTAATATATTTGTCTAATCTAAAGTTAAAGTTCTTTAATTCAATTAATCCAATATTAATATCAGAAACATTTTCATTATTTATTTCTATAATATCTGTTGAAGCTACTTGTTGTTTTTCGTTTTCTATTGATAATTCATTTGTCATAACATCTGAATTTCTGCTTTCATCAACATTCTCTGCTTTGTATTTTGTTAATGCATATTGAGTTTTATTATATTCAAATACAACAATGTATTTTCCGCTTCCTATATTATTTAATACATACACTCCATTATCATTTGTTGTTGCCTCTAGTACGTTTCCTTTTGTGTCTTTAACTAAATTGTTTGTTTTTGTATTTAATAAATGTACTTTTATATTAGATAATGTTTTTTCTGAATCATCTCTTTGTCCATTTGCATTTTCATCAAACCAAGCAACACCTGTTATCATTTTGCTTCCATTTGCAATATCTTCATTACCTTTTCCATCCTCATCTTTATCTGTATCTGTGTTTTCTTTATTTGCTTCAATAATATGATTTATTTCTGAAGTCGTTGCAACTCTTTCTCCTAACATCTCTGCATATGCAACATTTGTAATTGGTTCTGCATTTGTTCTATCTACTGAATATTTTACTGTAGTTGATATTTTAATTGTGCTCTCAGATTGTGAAGCTATATCACAAGAAATTTCTATATCATTTATATCTTTATATGCTTCTATTGTTTCATCATCAAATGTTACACTATCTACTGTTAAACTACTTGGTATTTTATCTATTATTTTTAGTCCACTTACTCCTTCTGTTCCATTATTTTTTACTGTAATTGTATATTCAATGTTATCTCCTGCTTTTACATATTGACTTTGTGTGTTCGTCGTCATATTTAATGCAACATTTACTTTATTTATATTTTCTTCTATACGATTAGATTTATATTCACTTTTTCCTTCTTTGGCTATTACTGAGAATCCTATTTTATTTGTACTATCTAATTTTTTAATAGACATATCATAACTTAAAACTTTTACTTCTCCAGCTCCCAAAGAACCTATATTCATTTCGTATCTATAATCTATTTCTTCACTATTTATAGATTCATCTTGATTTGCATTTTCTCCTGTTTTCATTCCTGTTAATAATACTACTCTAGATGGTTCTATATTATCAGATTTATTAGTATGTATTATTACATCTTCGCTTTTAGAATTTGCTAAATTTTCTATAATAACAAAATATCTTACTGTTCCAGATTCATATAAATCTATTTTTCTATCAGTAACTCTTTTTACACTTACTCGTATATCTCCACTTTCTGTTAATAATTGAGATTCATTTGATTTTTTAATAACATCTCCATATTGTGCTTGTACTGTATTTAATAATTTTGTTCCTGACTCAACTCCAGCATTTACTCTTACTTCATATGTTCCTGTTATAACTTCTCCAGCTCTTATTTTATCTATTTTAGCATTATAAGTTTTATCAGTTAATTCTTTATAATAAGAAGCTCCTGTATATTCATAATTTTCTTGTGGTTCTACTAATGTTGTACCTTCTGGAACATCTCCTTGTAATGTTACATTTGTAAGATCTTCACTTCCTACATTAGATACTTCAATTTTATATTTAATAACTTCTCCGTTTTTTACTGTACTATTAGATGCTACTTCTGAACCAGAAACTGTTGGAGTTAGTTTTGTTTCTAATTTTGGTCCTATTCCTGTTTCTAATTCTATAGTAGTTGCTTTCATTTCGCCTTCAGTTTTTGATAGGCTGTTTGTATATTGTACTGTATAGCCTTGTTTTGCTGATTGATTATATTCTAATAATTCTGGTATTTCTACTTTATATGTTCCTTTTATACTTGATTGTGCTTCTAAACTTGGTACATCAATTAAATATTTTCTTACTTTACTTGTATCTGTTATTTCTTCAGTCCAAGCATTTCCAGAATCTTTTACATCTGTAGTTGCATCTTCTTTTTCTGTATAATATATTTTTGCTCCATCTATACCTTCTAAAGTAATTTCCTCTAGTAATTTTATATCCATATTGTTTTCTTTATTTTTAGTTGGGAATGTTCCTATTATTTTAACATTTTCAATTGCATTTTCATTATTATTAACTATTTCTATTTCTGTCTCTAATTGTTTTGTTTTACTTCCTCTTGCCAATGCTACTTTTTTTGTTTCTTCTTGACCTATTGTCTCAACATTTAATTCCTTTATGCTGTTTATAGCAGTAACATCTTTTGGTGCTACAATTCTAATTTCTTTTGAATCACTATTTGTTTCTTCATTGTTTTGATATATCATAGTTATTTTAGAATCTTTTGTAGCAGATTTTTTATTAACGTTAATATTTGCATTTACTACAATAACTGT
>ERZ791906.1551-NODE-1551-length-15996-cov-19.788470_pt1 | contig 15996 bp, 18 predicted proteins | sample MGYA00510146_ERZ791906 | MGnify/ENA primary metagenome ERZ791906 (study PRJEB30046, sample SAMN00792096) | human gut metagenome | study: EMG produced TPA metagenomics assembly of the A metagenome-wide association study of gut microbiota in type 2...
GGTCACGGGAATTGCGGCGCACCCCGGTGTCGCTTACGTCAAAGACGTAGTGCAGGCGCGGGAAGCCGCTGGATTCATCCAGCAGGGCGATTCCCTTTGCGCCCCGACGCACATAGCGGTTCATCCGGTTGTTCCAGATGTCAAAGTCGGCGCAGGCGGTGGCATCGGGGCGCTGGGCGTAGATCATCAGCTGGTCCGCAAATGGGTACTTGTACAGCCGGGATGCGGTGGTCAGGTAGTCCGTCCAGCTTTCCCAATACCGGGTCAAGCCGTTCGCCGTGCGCTGGGCAAGGGCGAGATATTCTTCGGTTTTGCTTGGCATAGCGTTCCTCCCTTCGTTTTTTGAGCATAAAAAGAGCGGGCAACCGTTTTGTGGCCGCCCGCTGGAAAGTGTATCGAGATAAGATTATTTGCTATTGTCCTTTATGTACTTCATAACGCAGCACCCCATCACGATGACAGGAAGCACTGTTCGTAAACCGAGGTCGCCGACCCGCACATTTGCATCAATCACAAGTCCTGCAAACCATGCCGCTAAAGTGAAAACAGTTGCCCAACCGTAGCTCATTGAAATCACCTCGTAAAGCTGTCTCAGTGCTTTGCCGCCAAGTTCTCGGCCATCTCCAGCAGACGGTCAAAGGTCTGCTTTTCTTCCGGCTCCTCGATCAGCTTTGCAAGGAGCGCACGGAACACATCGGTGCTGTCGTGTCCCAACGCAACTGCAACTTTGTCGATGCAGTCGTGCAGTTTCTTGACAGCATCATCGGAGGGCTTGGATTTCGCAAGCAGGTCGGACAGGTAGCTGATGAAGGGATAGGTGGAATCATCGTTGATGATCTCGTTGGTCTCCTCGATGATCTTCTGGTTATCTTCGGGGGTCATATCGCCCTTTTCTTCCCATATATCACGAGAAGAAGTGCGGCCTTTCAGAAAAGTGGCAAAGAGCAGGCGGTCGATGGGTGATCTTTTAGTGGTATCCATTGGCTATCCTCCGCTTTCAATTTTTCTGTGCATTAAAGCTGGTTTTAGTATAGCATGAATGGAAGTATTCTATCAAGGCCACTTTCTTGCGGGTTATGAAAAAATTTTCGGAGCAAGGGCCTATGGCACTATCCCGGTTGACAATCATCGGCAAACTGGAAGTTATCGCTTTCTGCCAATATAGCGACAAACTTTCTTCTTATATTGCAGATACTCATTTCCAAATGTGGCAAATAAAAAATCTTCTTCGACATTGACAATCTGCAAATGGTACATGATGACCGCAAATACCGTTAGGAAGCACAAAATCCAGTTAAAAAACATCAATAGTGTGCCAATATATAAAAGGTCAAATCCCAGGAAGGCGGGATTGCGGCTGATTTGATAAATGCCGTTTGTCACAAGCTCCGTTTTATCGGTTTTGGACACTCCTGCTCGCCAACTGTCACGCATCGTCCATACCGCAACGATAAATATAGCCGTTCCCGCAACACTCAGTATCGCTCCAAAAATCCGAACGGAAACAGGGGTATGCTCCGTTTCAAAAAAAATACTGGAAAGCCCCGCTATAAAAACAAGAATAGCCGCAATCTTCATGGTAATTTCCACGAATTTCACAAAACCAACTTTGTTCTTTCCAATTTGGTCTGTCTGTATTCCCTGCTTTTTTTGATGAAACATTTTCACAAAATAGCAACCATAAAAAGCTATTATGCTTGCTATGGAAATCAACTTAAATTCCATTGCCCTTATCCTCTCAAACTGGAAGTTGTCATAATGCGTCTTTGGGACAGTTCTTTACGCACTCCATGCATAGGATGCATTCTGTACCGTTTTTACGTTTCCTTGAATTATCTGTCACATCAACATTCATCGGGCAAACACGTTTGCATTTCCCACAGGAGACACACTTTTCCTTATCGCATTTCAGACGAATCAGAGAAAAATAACTCATCGGCTTCAGAAAAACAGTAATCGGACAGATGTACTTGCAGAATGCCCGGTTATCCTTGAAGAAAAATGCAAGGATAATTCCTGCCGTATAATAGAGAATGTTACCAATGATAAATGCCCAGAACATGATTCTCTCTAGGCTCCCCACATGAGCAAGGAACAATGCTGCTACAAAGATCAGCGAAGCCGCAAAGGTTATATACCTGATCCATCCTATTTTTCTTCGCGGCTCCTTTGGCACTTTGTAGGGCAGAAAATCCAGCACCATAGCTGTCCAGCAGGCATATCCGCACCATCCGCGTCCAAATATCAGCGGTCCGAATATTTTGGCTACGGCATAATGTATTGTTGCAGCCTCAAACACGCCTGTGAACAGATAATACCAGAATCCCTCGATCTGCATATTTTCGTTACATATCAACTCAAGATAGACAAGCATGTACAGACCGACAAGAAGTTGAACAATGCGCCTTGCGTACTTATATTTTTTAATATACAAAAAAACACCAAGTGAAATGGACAGACCAATGTAGCTGAAATTGAACAGATAGAACAGATTGTTCTTTGTCAGCCATAAGGTAATTGCGACCGTTTCGAATACAGCCAGCATAATGATCGGCATAGCATATTTCTTCATTTTTGCATCCCCAACAAACTTCGATTTGTCGAGTTCAGTATACCACACCGAATCCCATTGTAAAAGAGCCTATGTACGCCGCCCACAGGCGGCAAAGATCAGTCCAGTGGAAATTCCAATTCGGCAAACTCGGCATCGGTCAGCAGTTTTAGTTTTTCGATGACCTGTTCGGACAGTTCCCGCAGGGCGGTTTCATCGGGCATCAGGTAGCACTGCATGAGCCGCAGTTCATGGATAAGCCCCAGCCGGGTGCCGGTGTTGTAGAGCATCATCAGCATGAGTTCCTCATGGTTAAAGTTCATGTCCGTCCCTCGCTTTCCGGCAGGCGGCAGGATTGCACTCCGGGGCATCGCACTTCTCCTTGAGCGTTTGCAGAACCGAGGTGCGTTCCGGCTTTTTATCCAGAAATCCCGGCAGTTCTTTGAAGCCGATGCTGTCCACATAATGCACAGACACCTCGCCATTGCGTTTAAGTGCGATCACATCGCTGACCGACAGGCTGTGCCCCTCAAAATCCTGCGGACGGGAGAGGTTGAACATCTGAAATAGTTCTTCCAAAACCTCGTTGTTCGGCACATCCTGCCACATGGCGGGCAGATCAGCATAGTAGGTGACCTCGTAATGCTCCGGGTCGGGCGTTTTGCCTCGACGATTCAACTCCCGCATAGAAGCAAATCTTTCATCGAGGATTTTTTCGTCATGCCGCAGCTGCATCACCATATAAACATCGCACCCTGCGTTCAGAAACTTCTGCGGGATGTCCGTCATGGGTTCACCGTCAAAATTCTGGTTCCATTTTTGCTGCATCGTCCACCTCACAGTTCTGGCGCAGAACGTGCAGAGGATTTTGGCGCAGACGTATCACTTGCCAGTTCTGCCAGCTTTTCCAGTGTGGAAGGGCGATGGTCTGCACTCAGTTCCTCGGCTTCCGCAACTTTATCCATGACGGCATCGTAGTCCTGCAACAGCCGCCGCCCCTTTTCCATGTGGTGTGCTTCCAGAATCTGCTCACGGGCTTCCTGAATGGTCAGTTCCGGGGCACCCAGCTGCCCGCCGTCCATCACAGAATAATCGCTGTGGTAGAGGGTGTAGTCCCATCCATCCTCACAGGACTGGATGGCAAGGTAGCCTTTGCCGCCCAGTTCCCATGCAGCCTGCTCGTCTTGTGTCTGAATTTCCGGGTAGAAGTCGGCATGGTTCCGTTCCATGACCTCGGCAAACTGGCAGATGTGGAACACATTGCCCAGACCGCCCATGTCAAAGTGATAATCATCCAGATGTTCCACCCGTGCCGTAAAACTGCGCCCATCCGGGTAATCCACCTGAATCACGCCGCCATCGGGAATGCGGTAGAGGTCGTCATAGTGGCTGTTGATGAGACGAATATCCTTCGGCAGCGTTTCCGGCTCCCAGATGCGCCGCCTGCCGATGCCCGCCTGCGGGATGTTTTCGAGGATCTTTACGCTTTCCTGTTGGATGGCCTTACGGTCATCGTCCGAAAGTTCAAACAGATACCAGTTCCGGGCGGCAGGGATGGTGTTTTGTCCATCTGGCGGCAGATTCTTTTCCGAGATCTGCCCACTTTCCAGCGGCTCGCCAGTTACCTTGTTATAAGTGGCAAAGCCGACCCCTGCACCGTTTTCCCGGAGATGCAGATAGCGTTCATCGTTGATAAGGTAGACCGCTTCTTTTATCTGCTCCATCAGCACCCACCTTCAAATTCCAGCGAAAACTTGCTGCGGCCATCGGCTTCACAGGACAGCAGCACGGTGGCATTGTAGGTCTTGCCCTTGGCACTCTTGCAGTCCTTCAGGCGGACCCGACCATCCCGCAGCAGCTTGTCCGCCACATGAGCGTCCATGCGTTTGCCGAGCCGTTTCAGAAAAGCATTATCCTTCCACAGCACGAAACGACACTCCCGGTTCTCGCAGAACCAACCCTTTTCACGCTCCACAACAGACTTACCACAGTTGGGGCAGACACCAATCACTTTATTTTTCATAAGCGCATTCGCTCCTTTCACGGCCTCGGTGGTCGTTACCAGCGAGGAGATCATCTCTTTGATTTCAGTCATAAAAGTTTCCGGCTCCATTTCGCTGTGCTCAATACGCAGCAGCTTCGTTTCCCAATCGGCGGTCATTTCCGGGGATTGGATTTCTTCGGGCATCACGGTGATGAGGGCTTTTCCCTTATCCGTGGGCAGCAGCACCTTGGTTTTCTTGGTGCCCTTGCGCTCCAGAAAGCCCTTCTGCACCAGCTTTTCGATGGTGGCGGCTCTGGTTGCCGGGGTGCCGATGCCCTGACGCTCTACGCCCTCCGGCATACTGTCCGCACTGGCGGTTTCCATAGCGTGCAGCAGGGTGTCCTCGGTAAAGTGCTTCGGCGGCGAGGTCTGCCCCTCTTTCAGTTCGGCATTGAGGATACCACACTCGTTTTCTGCTGCATTGGGCAGGGCGGTGAGTTCCTGTTTTCGGTTCAGGATATCCGCCAGTACCTTGCGCTCCACCGCTTTCCAGCCTTCTTCCAGAACCTCCTTGCCCTTTGCGGAGAATTCCTCTCCGGCACATTCGGTGGTCAGCAGGGTCTCCAGATACCGGAAAGGCTTACTGACTGCCATCAGCGTCCGGGCGATGATGAGCTTCAGAACGTTCTGCTCGCCCTTGGGCAGAGCTTCCAGATCGGCTTGCAGCATACTGCGGGTGGGCAGGATGGCGTGGTGGTCGGTGACTTTTTCCCGGTTGACGGTGCGCCGTGTCCGGGGCACAGCCTCGTCCACATCTGCCGGAGTAATGTCGAGAAAGACTTCCAGTGCCCCGGTCAGTTCTTCCAGCATTTCCTCGTCATCGTCGGTGATATAGCAGCTATCAGTTCTGGGATAAGTGGTAAGTTTCTTCTCATACAGGCTCTGCACATAGTCCAGCGTCTGCTGTGCGCTGTACCCCAGCAGGCGGTTGGCATCCCGTTGAAGGGTGGTTAGGTCGTACAGCGGCGGCGGATTCTCGGACTTTTCCTTGCGGGTGATGCGCTGGATCGTTGCCACCATCTCCTTTCGGCAGGCTTCCATCAGGTTTTCAGCAACGGCTTTTTCGGGAATGCGGCGGCTGGATGCCGTGCAGCCGCTGGTCAGTTCCAGATCCACCGTGTAGAATTTCTCCGGCACAAAGGCGGCAATGGCGGCTTCCCGCACCACCGTCATGGCAAGCACCGGGGTCATAACACGCCCCACCGCCAGCGGTTGCCCGTACAGACATGAAAAAAGCCGGGACGCATTGATGCCGACCATCCAGTCGGCACGTTCCCGGCAGAGTGCTGCGTTGTACAGCGCATCATATTCAGTTGACGGTTTGAGGTGGGCAAACCCTTCCCGGATGGCGTTTTCCTCCATGCTGGACAGCCATAGGCGGGAAAAGGGCTTTTTGCAGCCTGCTTGCTGGTACACCAAGCGAAAGATCAACTCGCCCTCACGTCCGGAATCGCAACTGTTCACGATGCTATCCACATCCGGGCGGTGCATCAGCTTTTGCAGAATGCCAAACTGCTTTTTGGTGCTGGCAGACACCAGATACTGCCACTTTTGCGGCAGGATGGGCAAATCTGCGAGGCTCCACTTAACGTACTTTTCATCGTAGATGTTGGGCGGTGCAAGCTCTACCAGATGACCAACGCACCAGCTCACCAGATAGCCGTTGCCCTCAAGGTAGCCATCCTGACGGCTGGTGGCACCGAGGACTTTGGCGTAGGACATGGCAACCGAGGGTTTTTCTGCTACAACTAGAATTGAAATAAGCGTTCCCTCCAATCTGTTTTCATTTGGATATGTACGGCGGCAAAACGCCGCCTTAAAATCAGATGGGTTCGATATCTTCCTCGCCAGTCTCCTCCGGTTCATCCTCCACAGGAATCTCAAAGTCGCCCTTGTCCTCGGTGTAATTTGCATCGGGATCAAGGGCTTCTTTTTCTGCCTTCTTTTTCTGCTTCTGCTTTGCGAAAGTGTAGAAAATGCCGCCTGCCGCCAGCGCAATCAGCACGACTACACCCAGAAAGCCCGATGCGATCTTTGTGACCTTATTTTCCGTGGGCTGTTCTGTGCCGGATGCTGCCGCTTCTTCGGCGGCTTTTTTCGCTTCTTCCTCGGCTTTCAGCCTGTCCTGTTCCGCCTGCGCCGCCGCTTCCTTTTCAGCGGTATAGGCATCCGCATCTTCTTCCTCCATCAAAGCCAGAAGATCAGCTTCGTCCACAAGGTTCATAAAGTGAACGGTCTGCTGTCCCTTGGCATTGCGGTCAATGACCAGATAAAAGGTATTGCCGGACTTCGACACCAGCGTGATAAACTGCTGTCCGCTGCCATCGGAATAGTCGGTGTGGTAATCGTCCACCAGTGTCAGGTTGCCCTCCGGGGTCAGGGCACCGGAGGTTTCATCCGTGACGGTGACAATATCCTCCACCACCTCCGGCAAAACAGGCTGTTCCACCGGGGCGGCTTCGCCCTCAAAGGCAAGGGCGGGAGCTGCCATGCCAGCGCACAGTGCCGCCGATACCAGCAGCGCACAAACCTTATTCATCATCTTCATTGGAACCGTCCTCCTTGTCAAAAGTTGCGCCCACGGCAGACAGCGCAGCCGGGTTCGGGGTGGCAGTTGCCGACTGCCGCAGCAGGGCGGCAAGCTGTTCCGGCGTGACCTTGGCAGTCCGCACCATCTCGTTGACCTCGGCGGAATCCTCCTCCTGAATGCGCCGCTCCAGAATCTCGATGCGGTTGTTCAGCTTGATGCGGCGCTCCTTCTCTTTTTCCAGCATTGCCCGCAGCTTATCCGATTTTTCGCTCATAGTAACTCCTCCAATCATTTTGAAAGCCGTCCGAACCCGGCGAGATGCTTCTCCCAGTAGGACGAGTGAATGTTTGCGTACTTGATGGGGTCTCCGGCGCTGACCATCATGCCGTTGCCCAGATAAATCCCGGTATGGCTCATGCCGGGGGTGTCGTAGGTGCCTTTGAAAAAGACCAGATCGCCGGGCTTTGCTTCTGCCTCGCTGATGTGCTGGCTCTTGTTCCACAGGCCGTTGGCGGTGGTGCGTCCCACATCGTAGCCGTTCTGGTTGTACACCCAGCAGACATAGCCGGAGCAATCAAAGCCTGTTTCTGGGGTAGAGCCACCCCAGACGTAGGGTGTGCCCACATATTTTTGCGCCTCCTTGTAGATGGCGGCAAATTCGCTGTCGGTCAGGGCTTCTGCCGGAATCTGATAGTCGATGCCCGGTGTACCGGAACCATCGGAGCCACCGGGCGGCAATCCGCCGTTGAACAGATAGGGTCTGCCGCCCAGCGTATCCTGAAAAATCTCGTACCGTTTCCATTGGTCGTTGTCCAGTTCCTCCCGGATAACTACTTCCAGCCCTTTGTTCACCAATTTGGTGTGGAAGATTTTGTACTCGTAGGGCACCTGCGTGGGAACCGGGATTCCTGCCGGGCTGATGACCCAGACGGTCTTATACCGTATCTGCACCTCCACCCATGTGGTGAGCTTATACTGCTTTTTGAAGGTCTCCTTCAGCTTGCCCTGCACCTCCGACCGGGTGTAATCGTCATACAAAGTCGTGAGAAAAGAGGTCAACTGCCACGGGTCGTGCTCAATGGGGTCAAGGTGGTACTGGTACTCGTTGTAGCCGGGGTGGTCGGTGGGAGTGCGCTTGATCTTTTTATCCAGTTCCTTTTCCAGCTTTTTATAGTCCTGTTCTGCGCCCCGGATATCCCGATCCTCGGCAGAATACATGGTCTGCCCGGACACCTGTGTGCCGCCGGAAAAGAGGATACCGCAGGAGGAAAATCCCGACATCACCATGAGGATAAGCAAAAGAAAAACGCCCACGATCACCAGAACGTGTGCGTTGCTCTTGGCGGCGTTCATCAGCCCCTTTACGGCGGTGCTGACGGCAGTTTTGCCCTTTTCTACCGCCTGTTCCACGCCGGACCGGGCAGCAGATGCTCCGTTGGATGCCGCTTTGCCGCCTGCGGTCTGCGCCGCCGTGCCCGAATGGGCGGCAGCATAGTAGCTTTTGTGGATTTCTTGCCGCTGTTTCCAGCGTGAAAGCCAGTTGGAGACGCCCTCGCCAGTGCCGGATGCACCTGCATCTTGTGCCGCAGTCGGCTTCTGCACAGAAGATTTTGCGGTTCGGGCACTTTTCTTGCTCTGCATCTTGGCTTTCTTTTTCAGCTTCCGGGCATAGCGGCTCTTGGAAATATCCCGGACATTGCCAGCCGCCTTTTCGCCCTCGCTCAGCGCCTGTGTGCCCACATTGTCATCCTCGTATTGGTCAACCTCCCGGTGCACCGCAGACCGGGCGGCGTGGGCGGCGTACATCTCCCGCTTCTGTGCCTTGCTCAATCGGCTCAGTTCGTCTGGGGTCAGTTCCGCCTTGCCAAACCGCAGATGCTGGGCTTTTTCGGCAGTCTTTTCCGCATCGGTTTTTAGCTTCTTCTTTCTGGGCACCGACTGCTCCACCTTAGCTCTTTTCGGGGGTGAACGGGTCTTTTTGGCGGACGATTCCTCTTTGAGATTCAGCTTCGGCTTGCTCATTTCTGCGCACCCTCCGAAACCTCACCTAACTTGGTGGTCATTATTTTATACAGTTCCAGATCGGTGGGGAACCGGTCAACAAAGGGCAAGATGACATTGCCGAAGAACAGCAACCCTTCTCCCTCGCCGGAGTGGGTCACATAGGAAAGCTGATGGGGCGAAATGTTGAGCTGCTTTGCGAGAATCTGCCGATCTCCTGCCGCCTGATTCAGCATGATGATCATGTCTGAATTTTCAAAAATATTCTCGACCTCACGAGAAGAAAGAAGGTCTTTCACGTTCTGCGTTAAACCAGTCGGGATGCCGCCCCACTTGCGGAAACGCTTCCAGATTTCCACGGAATAGGCAGCGGTCTGCTCCTCTTTCAGAAGCAGGTGAAATTCGTCGGCGTAGTATCGGGTGGACTTTCCGGCAGTGCGATTTGCGGTCACTCTACCCCAAACCTGATCCTGAATGACAAGCATACCGAGCTTTTTCATCTGCTTTCCCAGCTCCTTGATGTCATAGCAGACGATGCGATTGGCAACATTCACGTTCGTGCGATGATTGAACAGGTTCAGACTGCCCTTGACGTAGATTTCCAGAGCCGTGGCAACATGGTGGGCTTCTTTCTCGTCCTGTTGAAGCAGAGCGTTGTACAAGTCCTCAAGAATGGGCATATTCTCCGGGCAGGGGTCTGCAAAATATTTGCGGTAAATCAGATGCACACAGCGGTCAATGACGGTTTTCTCCACCGGCAGCAGCCCCTCCTTGCCGCCCACCACCAGTTCGCACAGAGAAAGAATAAAATCCGCTTTCAGAGCCAGCGGATTATCTTCCTCGGAATAGTTAGCATTGATGTCCATAGGGTTCACATACTGGTCGCTGTTGGGCGAAATTTTGATAACCTGACCTTTCAGCCGCTTCACCAGCGGGGAGTATTCGCCTTCGGGATCATTGACGATAATATCATCGTCCGTCACCAGAAATGCGTTGGTGATTTCACGCTTTGCCGAGAAACTTTTGCCAGAACCGGGAGTGCCGAGAATCAAACCGTTTGGGTTTTTCAGCTTCTTCCGGTCAACCATAATCAGGTTGTTGGACAGAGCATTCAGACCGTAGTACAGCGATTCTTTTCCGCTCTGGTACAATTCCTGCGTGGTAAAGGGGATGAAGATAGCGGTGCTGCTGGTGGTCAGCCCCCGCTGAATCTCGATCTGGCAATCCGCCAGCGGCAGGCTGCTCATCAAGCCCTGCTCCTGCTGGAAATCCAACCGGCAGAGATTGCAGTTGTGCTTCTGGGCGATACTGGATGCCTGAAAAACATTGTTTTCCAGTTCCTGCTCCGTGCGCCCGGTGTTCAGCACCAGAAATGTGACAAGGAACATCCGCTCATTCTGGCTCTGCAATTCCTTCAAAAGAGCCTTGGCATCCCTGCCGTAGGTCGCCAAATCGGACGGAATGATGTCAATATCATACCCGGCACGGATGGCTTTTTTCTGCTCCTCGATTTTGCTGCGATCCAGTTCCGTGATAGTGCGCTTGACGGTCTTGATGGCACGGTTCTGATCGACACTCTGAATGTGCATGGTAACGACTTGCGAGGAATCCATGTCCAGAAAATCCTTCAAAAGCTGGTCGCTGATGTCGGATGCCGTGATGCTCAGAAAGCTGGCAGCGCAAAAGATGCCGCCCATCTGGAAGGTGCGGCTGTTCTTGAAGGCAAAGGCGGTGGGTGCAATGGCATCCTTCACGGAAAGCCCGCTTTTCACAAGGTCTTTCCAGTCAAAATGAAACTTGGATGCACCGTCCATGTTGAACATATCGTGCATGAGTTTCAGCCGCTGGACACCGTTCAGGGGCTTTGCCTGCACCCCCAGTCGGTGAAAGTTGTTGAGCAAATCGTTTTGGATGTGGTCGAGCCGGGGCTTGACCTGCGCCATGCTTTCACCCTCCACACCAAAGGTGATGAACTTGGTCTTAGTCAGACCATTATTGCCCTTGGCAAGCTGCTGACGCAGCATTTGAGAATACTCGGCGCGAACATCGTCAAAGCCATCTTTCTGGTACGGGATGCGGATGCTCTTCTCAAACTCTGTGCTGTCCGTTGCCATGTTCACAAAGGACAGTTCAAACTTGATGGAACTGTCGAAAAAATTGAGGAATGAACACCATTCCTCAAAAATCGCAGTCTTATCCTCCTGCTGCGCCAACTGATAATTGATATCCTGATAGGCAATCGTCCGAGTATAATAGTTCGGCTTCACCCGGCAAGTGCCATCCTCGAACATCCGCTGCATGGGGATGGACTGCTGTGCTGTCCGGGGAACAGCAGACTTCGGCGGCTTTTTCTTGCCGCCCTTATCGGTCTTTTTCCAAAACGGCATTGGCTGACCCTCCTCTCATCAAAATCGCGTAGTAGTTGTTGGTCTTATAAGGTCGAATCTTCGGGCGCAAGAATCGCGCCTGAACATAGTGCGACAGCAGTTTTTCCAGCGGCTGACCATTTTTCTCGTACATGCCCAGAAAAAATGCAGGCAGCATAACGGCCATCATGCCAAGGGTGGCGGCTGTGTTGCCGCCGGAATCCCGGAGAACGAAAAACAGCGGCACTCCAATCAGTGCCGCCGTGCCGAAACAAAGCAGTTGCCGTTTCGTCAGGTTGAACGCGACCTTCGATTTTACTTTCGTCAGGTCACGGGGAACGGAAATATACGCAGCCAATAAAGCACCTCCTTTAATGCGCTCCGAGAACGGATTTTGTCACGGAACTGGTCTTGAACAGGCTGAAACAGAGCAGAACGGTGTAGCCCACAATGCTCCAAATGGAGTTGATGGCATCCCCGGAAATCGCCACCGACTGTATCAGCACGGCATAAATCGCCACGCAGATGAGGATGAGAAAGCCCTGAAAACCCAGCGCAAACAGACATTTCAGGTAGTTCTGCCCCATGTGGCTCTGCTCGTGGTTGCCGAAAGTTGCCATGGGAATGGGCGCAAGGCTTACCATGCAGTAAATTTCAATCATTCTTCCGTAGACGATGACAAAAATCACGATGCTCAATATCCGCATGGTGATGCCGATGAAGAAACTTTGCAGGAAAAGCCCGAACAGGGGTCCTACATCCATCTGCATCAGGCTGGATTGCAGCATGGACAAGCCAATGTCGTTGACACGGGTATTTCCGGCAATGATGCTGCTGGAATCGGACACCACATTCTGGGTGACGTCGAACACCGCCATCACGATGTCAAAAGTATTGCTGATGAGCCATACCGAAACAGCGGTCTTAAAAATCCAGCGCATGATGAGTGCAGGCTCAAACTGTGCCATGTTGTTGTGCTGAGTGATCATCTCGATGAGTTCATAACAGGCGATGAAAGTCAGGATGATGCCTGCAATGGGCAGCACCACGTTCCGGGAGAGGGCTTCGATCATAGCGAAAACGCGCGGTTCAAAACTGGATGGTTGGGTGCCCACCTGCTGTGCGATGTTGCCCACTTGAGTGTTCACATCATCGAACAGGCCGGAAAGATTGGACATGATGCCTGCCGTCAGGATGCCTTTGATCCAGTCGGCAATGGCTTTAAGAACGGTTTCCATTCAGTAGTCACCGTCCTTAGCTGAAGTGGTTGATAAGGGTCTTGAGAAGGTTCAGAAGAAAAATAATGTGGGTCAAAAACTGCATAATAGCACCGCCTTTCATGGATGGGTGGATAAAAAACACGGCTTGGAGTACGGACATTCAATAAAACTGCAAGCTGCAGAGGGCTCCTTTGTTGCTCAAGCCGCCGTATGGAATAATCGCCTCAGAAGCCGATGAAAATAAAAAATGCCGACTGCTTTTCGGCAATCGGCAATGGCGGCAATAGTTATATAAGTTCTTCCCAAGGCTCTAGGCCCATTTCTTCCCATGTGACACCATAAGGGGCACCGCCAGAAGTATAACCAGCAATAAAGAAGAAATCATCATTCTGTTCCAAGAGTGGCTCGAACATCTGTTTCTTCTTTCTGTGGGGCTTTGTCGTTTTTACAGCAGGTCGGTTCAGTTTTTCCTGTCTGCGTTCCTCACGATGAAGCAGATGTTCCGGCATTCCTTTTTCTGCAAGGCGCTGTTCAATAGCGGAATGCTTTTTATTATATACGGCATAGAACTCATCGAAGGAAACATGGTATGGAATGTGCGAAAAAATTTGGCGAGCAAGCAATTCATGTTCATCCGGGGTATCAGGAAACCGTTGATTATCAGAATAGAACTGATGAAGTTCTTTATATATCCGCTCTACAACTTTAGCCTTCTGTTTCTGCTTGAGCTGTTTGTAAGGCTTGTAATCGTTCATTTACGATGCTCCTGGCGGTAAGAAAGTGGAAATTAAGCAAGCATTTTGCCCTCCAGATAGGAGCAGCGGAGATAATCAGGATTGGTGTAGTATACGTTGGAATTGAAATCGGAGATCTCATCCGTGATAAACGACGAAAAAACATCCAGAATTGCCTGTGCAGCATCCTCATCCTTCATGGTGGACAGCACCAATCCCTGATACAGCATTCCGATGGAGGTTGCAGAAGGGACCGTGTAGCGGCACTCTGCGGCGGTATCAAAATCCCCCTCCGGGATGTTGAAATCGACGATCAGTTCATCTGAAACCTGCTCAAAGGACAGGCAGTGGTTTACTTCTGCCAGCCGGAGCTGCCGTTCGATGTCGGCTTTTGTGAAGTGACGGATCACATCCTGCCGATGGTTTTTGGTCTTGCGGGCAATGGTCTCGATCAGGCTGCAAACATAGAGAACATCATTTTTCTGCTTTTCGGTCATGGATGGGTTCACTCCTCTCAAAGGTCAGGCAGTGCAAAGCGTTTACGGTATGAAAGCTGATCTGGTGTGTTGGATGCTTGAACTTCGCCAATGCCCAAAATGCTTCACGGCTGATTTGCCCGGACGTAAATCCGTTGACGTAATCCCAAATGGTGTCGTCTGCCATGGGTCCCTCCACAATATCGTAGGGATGGGTTTCGCCTGCACGACATTTTGCAATGAAATCCAGCCATTCGTCCGACATTTCAGGGAAACGCAGGATTTTCAGGTCGGGATTTTCTACATAGCGATAGACGTTCACAAGGCCGTCGGCAGAACGGCGGTCTGCCCAGCGGTAGGCTTGCTGATAGTTGTTCGTGCAGTAGAATCCCCAAGAAAAGTCCTTTGTATACCGTGTGATGCGGATTTCGGGATAGACAACTTCTTCTTTACTGCCATGATACAATAAAATCTCGCTCATCTGCTTCACCTTCTGTATGTGAGATAGTTACTATGGCTTTCCCTATTTATAGTATGTACCGGGCGGCAATCGCCGCCCGCTGTTCTTAACCGAACAGACCGCTCAGCAGGGGAATCAGGGTAATGCCCACCAGAGCAACGCCGCCGCCAGCCATGAGTTGCTTCATGCCCTGACTCTTGCTGCCGGGGTTGTCGTTACCATAACCTTCCAGCAGGTTGATGGCACCCCAAACGCCGAGACCGGCACCCAGAGCGACAACCAGAGTCTGAAGAACTTCGATAGCAGAGTTGAAGAATTCCATAGTCTTTTCTCCTTTATTATAAAGCGTTTTCGATCATTTGTACACACCCGAAATCTTATTGTTTTACACTGCATAACCGCAGCAAGGTTGATTTTCTGGTGCACTTTTCTGACCGGGATAAATTAAAACCGCCTACCGGGTCAGGCAGACGGGAGCGAATCAGCGTCAATCACAACAAATTCATCATTGGAATTGATTTTTTCTTTTCGGTTCAGATATTTTTCAATATCAAAGGTGTTTTTGGGGTCGTAGTCCGAGGTCAGCTTGTAGTTGGGGTGCTGGGTCAGATCGTACTTGTCAGAAAGAAACGGTCTGACACCACGCAACTGCAAAATACACTTGCCGCCGTCCAGCACCGCCAGTTCGTCCCGACTCAACAATTCATGCCCCATCTTCTGGAACGCAGTGCCGTAACTGGGGCTGTTGCCACGGGTATCCGAGGTGTTGAATGCGTCGATGGTCTCTTTTCCCAGCATTTCCGACAGGTCTTTCAGGGTGGTGGGTTCGGAGCCGCCCAGAAAAATTTGAGAATCCATGTTGCCTACAATGGTATCTGCGTTGTCCTTGTAGATGGCTTTCAACTGGCTTCTCGCCTGCAAAACAAGGCAGGCAGAGATCTCACGGCTGCGAATGGTCGCCACCAGCTTTTCCAGATTAGGGATCTGCCCGATGTTGGCGCACTCGTCGATCAGGCACCGCACATGGATGGGCAGCTTGCCGCCGTACACATCATCCGCTTTGTCGCACAAGAGGTTAAAAAGCTGGGTGTAGACCATCGAGATCAGGAAATTGAAAGTGGAATCCGTGTCCGACATAATGAGGAACAACGCCGTCTTCTTATCGCCCAGCGTGTCCAGTTGCAGCTCATCGTACATGGTGAGGTCACGCAGTTCTTGGATGTCGAAGGGGGCGAGCCGGGCACCACAGGAAATGAGGATAGATTTTGCGGTCTTGCCGGCAGCCAGCTTGTAAAGTTTGTACTGCCGCCCGGCAAAGCTGTTGGGCTTCTTTTTTGCCAGTTCTTCAAACAGCAGATCCACCGGATTCTGATATTCCTCGTCATCCTCCAGCACCTGCATGGTGTTCAGCATTTCCAGAAGGGTCGCAAAATTTTGCTCCTCCACCGGGGCTTCATAATGCAGATAGGCGATCAGGGCAGTAAGCAAAAGACGTTCGCTTTTCTCCCAAAATGGATCGCCGCCGCTGCCTTCTCCCTTCGTGTTGGTCATCAGGGTCGTGACCAGTTTCAGAATGTCCTTTTCGCTGTGGACATAGGCGAAGGGGTTATAGTG
>ERZ791906.1552-NODE-1552-length-15992-cov-10.580975_pt1 | contig 15992 bp, 14 predicted proteins | sample MGYA00510146_ERZ791906 | MGnify/ENA primary metagenome ERZ791906 (study PRJEB30046, sample SAMN00792096) | human gut metagenome | study: EMG produced TPA metagenomics assembly of the A metagenome-wide association study of gut microbiota in type 2...
ATAGCCGTCTGTCAATGTTTTCCTCTATGTTTTTTCATTTTTATCCCCCCCCCCGCAAAAATATGAAACGCATACAAAAATCGTTTTCTTTATGATTTATATCCATCATTCTGAGTTTTTTTGCATCGGGAGATCCTTATGAAATGCTGTTTCTGGCACAACAAAGGAGCGCCCCCGCACGAAGTAGCTTCTGTGCGGAGACGCTCCCATTTATTCCCTTATTTGTTTGTCCGCTCAGGCATCCGAGCGGGAGAAGGCATTCTTCATATTGCAGCTCAGTTCAAAGAGGACCTTGTCCAGCGTATCGGCGGCGCGGGCCTTCAGCTCTCTGGCGATGGCCTCGTTGGCCTCCGTGCGCAGGGCGGCACGGCGGGCCGGGTCGGCCTCCTGGGCCTGTTTTTCGTCGTAGGCGTTCAACAGAGCGCGTGTGGCGGAGAGGACGCCTTCCTCGTAGCGCTCGACATGGAAGATGGACTTGCCGTAAGCGGCATCGGCCATGGCGGCGATCATCCGGCTGACCCAGTAAAAGCTCTCGGTGGAGACTTCGCCGGTGGTGCAGGCGAGGTAAGCCGGGGTGGTGTCCACATTGGCATAGAACGGCACCATCGTGTTGAAGGCGTTGGACGCATAGGCGATCCACTCCACCGTGCGGAACTCCTCCGGCAGATCCGGGCGCATCTGGGTCAGCGCCATGAAGCTGTTGCGGTTGATGCCGATCGTACGGTAGGCACCCTTGCTCTTCGGGTCGCCATAGGCGGCATACGGGTCATACGGAGTGCCCTGATAGTGCGAAGACAGCAGGTATTTCACGTCTTCCGGTGTGATCTTCCGCTCCGGGATCATACACCAGGGCAGGTCGTCCGAATGCGGGGTATAGTCTGCATCGGGGCCTTCCCAGACCCAGGTGTTGGGGTTCAGATGCCGCAGCATGAACCAGGCGCGCGGTGTGTTATACACATGATCGGCGTCGTCGTGGCTGCCGAAGGCATCGCGCGGGTTGAAGCTGCCGTCCAGCGAGAGGTCGAGGTGGTGCTTGTCCACAAAGGCCTTCAGGTCGTCCGAGCACATGTAGTTTTCCTGTGCGCCGCAGGCGTCGGCAAAGTCGAAGCTGTCGATGCCGAGCTGGTTGGGCATCACGACATAGCTGTCGTCCGGCACACGGCGGGCCATCCAGTGGTGGCCGCCGATGGTCTCCAGCCACCAGATCTCGTTCACATCCTGAAACGCGATGCCGTTCATCTCATAGGTGCCGTACGTCCGGAGCAGCTCGCCCAGGCGCACCACGCCCTCGCGGGCCGAGCGGATATAGGGCAGCACGAGGCAGACGATATCCTCCTCGCCAATGCCGCCGGGCACTTCCGGCCGTTCCCCTTTGGCGGGCTGGTACACCACCAACGGGTCTGCGCCCAGAACGCGCGGGTTGGACGTGATGGTCTCGGTAGCCGTCATGCCCACATGGGCCGCATTGACACCCGCTGCCGCCCAGATGCCCTCGCCTTCCACCGCGTTGGGCATGGCCGTCATCCGCAGCGCATGGCCGGGCAGCGGCACCTCCACATGGGAGATCACCGACCGATAGACGGCCGGGTGCTCCTCCGGCTGCACGACCACGAACTTTTTGGCCGTGAAATGCCCCGAACCCGAATCGTCGTTGCGGGCGACCATGGTGGAGCCATCGTATGATGCGTTTTTGCCGACTAAAATTGTAGTACAAGCCATTGCTCTGTCCTCCGAAATTGTTTCTTTGTCTTTTCGGTTTGCCGAGGCTATTGTAAGCCTTTTTTGGGGAAAAGGCAAGATTTTTTGAGAAGGGAGCGTGGAAGTACGATTTATGGGATATAACAGAATTTATACTGAAATTATAGGAAGGATGCCAATTGACAACAACTTCCATTTCTCGTATGGTAACGGTATCCTATCGTTCAGGAGGGATCTCTTATGAAGCTGCTCGCGCACATCAGTGATGACAAGACCCGCACACAGACCATCGAAGAACACCTGACCAGCACGGCTGCACTGGCCGGAAACTTTGCCGCAGCGTTTGGCGCACAAGCAGAAGCAGCGTATACCGCCCTGCTTCATGACATCGGAAAATATAGCGCTGGTTTCCAGCAACGCTTGCAGGGCGGCCTGCCCGTTGACCACTCCACTGCTGGAGCCAAGGCCGCGATCCAGGACGGAAACATTCCCGCCGCGCTGGCCATTGCCGGACATCACAGTGGCATCCCCGACCTCGGAAATCCGCATGACACTGCCGACGAAAGCACATTGGTCGGCCGCTCCAAGCGGCGGATCGAAGATTGCTCCCAGTGGAAACAGGAGATCTCCCCTGCCAAAGCCGCTCTGCCGCCGTGGCTGCTCCGCCAGCCGGACAACCTGACCATGGCCTTTTTCACCCGGATGCTCTACTCCAGCCTGGTCGATGCCGATTTCATCGACACCGAGACCTTCATGGACGGTAAAGCAGCCCCACGTGGGATGGGGGAACCACTTTCCGCTCTGCTGGAAAAAGTCCGGGCACAGGCCAAACGCTACCTTGACAGCCCTGCCGCTTCCCCTGTCGCGCAGGAGCGGAACAAAGTACTGCGGGCCTGCATGGAACAGGGTGCTCATGCACCACAGGGGCTTTATACGCTCACAGTTCCCACGGGCGGCGGCAAAACCTTCGCGTCCCTCGCCTTTGCGCTGGAACATGCTGTGGCACAAAAGCCGCAGATGGAGCGCATCATTTACGTCATCCCCTACACTTCCATCATCGACCAGACGGCGCAGACGTTCGCAGATCTTCTGGGAGAAGACAATGTGCTGGCCCACTTTTCCGGTGTAGACTACAAGCTGACCGAAAAAGACGACCTGACACCTGCTCAGTACCGGAAACTGCTTTCCAGTGAAAACTGGGACGCTCCCATCGTGGTGACGACCGCTGTGCAGTTCTTCGAATCCCTCTACGCCAACCGCAGCAGCCGGTGCCGCAAACTGCACAACATTGCCAACAGTGTCATTCTTTTTGATGAAGCACAGACGTTCCCTACCGATTACCTAAAGCCCTGCGTTTCCGCCATCGCACAGCTGGTCCAGCACTACCACACTACCGCCGTTCTCTGCACCGCAACGCAGCCCGCTTTGACGCCGCTGCTTCAGGAGCTTGCCCCCGGCCTGACCGCAAAAGAACTCAGCCCCGACACGGCTCACCTCTATGAAGTCCTTCGCCGCGTGACCCGGCAAGATCTGGGCACCCTCTCCGCTGAGGCCCTCTGCGCACAGCTTTCGTCTGCCGAACAGGTGCTCTGTGTGGTCAACCGGCGCAAGACCGCCCAGGATCTGTTTGCACAGCTCCCCGCCGAAGGCAGCTACTGCCTGACCACCTTCCTCTGTGCCGCTGACCGCCGCCGACAGTTGGACGAGATCCGCCGACGGCTCAAGGCGGGGCTTCCCTGCCGGGTCGTCTCCACCTCCTTGATCGAAGCAGGCGTCGATGTGGACTTTCCGCTCGCCTACCGTGAAGCCGCGGGGCTGGATTCCCTGCTCCAGACCGCCGGGCGCTGCAACCGGGAGGGCAGACGCGACCCCCAAAAAAGCATCGTTGCTTCTTTCCAGCTGGAAGGTCTGGCACCGCTCCCCATGCTTTCGCAGAATATCAACGCCATGAATGCCACCGAGCGGGCCTACGACCTGCTCGACACACCGGATGCCATTCACAGCTATTTTGAATCCTTCTATCGCACCCGTGCAACGCTTGACAAACAGAACATTCTGGACGCTTTTCAGCATGGTATCAAGGGATGTCAGTTTCCCTTTGCACAGGTTGCCGGAAAGTTCCACCTCATTGATAACCACACTTACACGATCTATCTTCCCATTGAGGAAGGTGCCGACCTCTGCGCATCGCTTCGCGGCGGACACATCAGCCGTGCTCAGCTCCGCCGCCTGGGCATTTACAGCGTAGAATGCTATGAAAAGCAGTTCCGTTCGCTGGACGCCGCCGGTGCATTGGAACGTTCTCCGGATTTCCCCGACGACTCCGCCATCCTCGCTGATCCAGACTTGTACAGCCGCAGGACCGGCCTTTCGATGGAGATCGAAGAAGGCAGGGCGATCATCCTCTGAAATGGAAAAAGCAGCAGAGCACACGACTCCACTGCTTTTCCCTCTAGGCTTTACAAATCTCCTAAATATTTCAATCCACATTCCCATCAGTTTCTTCAAAACTGGCAGAATGACCAAATTTATTATAGTAGATTTTACTATGTACCGCAAGGTTTTTGCAGAAAGTCCTTGATTTCCATTTTTACCCATGTTATAATCAGGGCCAGAAGATATATTTTACATATCTCTTAAATGAAGTCGAGACAAAGAGGTGGTTGCAATGGGCAAATTCGATGTTCGCCTGAAAGTCCGACAACCGTTTGAAAGGAGGTGATGCGCATGTCCATGCGCATTGAAGTCTGGGGACCCTATGGATGCTTCTCCCGGCCCGAAATGAAGACCGAACGTGTCAGTTACGACATCATCACGCCGTCGGCCGCAAGAGGGCTCGTTGAAGCGATCTACTGGCATCCTGGCCTGAAGTACCACATCGACCGCATCTACTTATTGAGTCCCATTCAGTTCACCAACATCCGGCGAAACGAGGTCCGCTCCACCCTGCTGGCTTCCGCAGCACTGTCTGCCGCCAAAGGAGGAACGCCGCCGGTGCTCTACACCAGCCAGGACATCCAGCAGCGCGCCGCTATGGTCCTGCAGAACGTCCACTATGTCATCGAGTGTCACTTCACCATGACCGACAAGGCAGCCCCCGGCGACAACCCCGGAAAATTCCAGGATATCCTTCGCCGCCGTTTGAGCAAAGGCCAGTGCTATCATCAGCCCTGCTTTGGCTGCCGCGAGTTCCCTGCCAACTTCCGGGAGTGGCCCGGCGGCGACATTCCTGCACTGGAAGAAGCCACGCAGGACCTCGGATTCATGCTGTATGATCTGGATTATTCTGACCCGGCCAACATCCGCTCGCAGTTCTTCCGGGCAAAGCTGGTCAACGGGGTGATGGATTGCCGGGATGTGGAGGTGTTCACATGATCTTACAGGCATTGACTGCTTATTATGAGCAGCTGCTCCGCACCGGACAGATCTCAGCCCCCGGCTGGGAGAATCAGTTCAAGGTCAGCTACTGGCTCCGCATCAACGCGGAAGGCCAGCTCATCGACCTCGTGGACTGCCGCCAGATGGTTCCGCGCGGTAAAAAAGAAGTGCTCGCCCCGCGGGAAATGGCAGTTCCTGCCCATGTCAAACGAGCTTCCGGCATTGCTGCAAATTTTCTGTGTGACAATTCCACCTATCTGCTGGGTGCAGACGAAAAAGGCAAGCCGGAGCGCTCCATCCAGTGCTTCGAAGCCTGTGCAAAGCTGCACCATGCTATTCTGGATGGGGTTGATTCCCCTGCGGCCAGAGCGGTCCTTGCGTTTTTTGACCATTGGAAGCCCGAAGAAGCATCGACCCACCCGTTACTGGCTGACCGCTGGAAGGATATCACCGGAAACGCCAACCTTCTGTTCGACTATGAAGGGCCGGAGGGCAGCATCCTGTCCACTGAAGATGAAGCGATCCGAGCGGCATGGCAGCAGCACTACAGCAGCGCTTCGCCCGACACTCCGCTGGTCCAGTGTCTCGTGACCGGCCAGCAGGCCCCAGCCGCCCGGCTGCATCCTTCCATCAAGGGTGTTCCCGGCGCACAGAGCTCCGGAGCCGCGCTCGTTTCCTTCAACGCCCCGGCATTTTGTTCCTATGGGCACGAGCAGGGCGAGAATGCCCCTGTCAGCGAATATGCCGCCTTTGCTTACACCACTGCATTGAACACGCTGCTGGCCGACCAAGATCATTGCCGTATCCTCGGCGATACCGCTGTGGTCTGCTGGGCCGAAAACGCGTCCCCCAGCTATTCCTCCCTCGGCATGATGGCCATGTTCGGCATCCCGGAAAACCATGGTCTTACCGAAGACGACCTGAGCAAAGCGCTGGACAGCCTTGCCAAAGGGCAGCCCTGCAGCTGGATGGACGAAGATCTGCAGCCCGGCCAGCACTTTTATGTGCTGGGGCTCTCCCCCAACGCGGCACGTATTTCGGTACGGTTCTTTCTACGTGACACCTTCCAGGTGTTTGCACAGCGGCTGCAGCGGTATGCAGAGGATATCACTGTGATCCACCCCGCTTTTGACAAGCGTGAGACCCTCTCCGTCTGGTCGCTGGTCCAGGAGACTGTCAACCAGAACTCGCGTGATAAAAAGCCTTCGCCGCAGCTTGCAGGTGATGTTCTGCGCTCTATTCTGACGGGCACCCCCTATCCAGCTACACTTCTGAATGGAGCGGAACTGCGGATACGCGCCGAACAAACAATCACACGCGGCCGGGCGGCCATCATCCGGGCTTATTACCGCCGCCATCCCCATCCACAGGTTCCAAAGGAGGTTTTGGATATGCCTGAATTGAATGCAGCATGCAACAATATCCCCTATACTCTTGGCCGGATGTTCTCGCTATACGAACAGATCCAGCTGGCTGCGGCCAAGGCAAATTCTTCCAGTATCAACGCCACCATCAAGGACCGCTATTTCAATGCGGCTTCTTCGAATCCCAGCCAGGTCTTCAATCTTCTGGGCAAACTTTCCGTCAGCCACCTGCGGGTCCTGCGCCGCAGCAATCCAAAGTTGGCCGGTTCTCTGCAAGGCCAGTTGGAAGAGCTTTCCATCCGCGTCGGCACATCCTATCCCCCCCATCTTGACCCCGCCAGCCAGGGTTCGTTCCAGTTGGGTTATTACTATCAGAATCAGGCCCGCTTCCAGAAGAAAGCCCCCGCTGATTCCACTGAGAATGTTTGAATTATAAGGAGGAACTGACATGTCTGAGCCTATCAAAAACCGCTATGATTTTGTGATCCTGTTCGATGTTGAAAACGGCAACCCAAACGGTGACCCCGACGCAGGCAACATGCCCCGCATCGACCCGGAAACCGGCTACGGTCTCGTGACCGATGTCTGCCTGAAGCGGAAGATTCGCAACTATGTGGAGACGGTCAAGGAAAATGACGAAAATTACCGCATTTACATCAAGGATACTGTCCCTCTGAACCGCAGCGACGCCGACGCCATCAAGGCTCTTGGCATCAGCGAGGACCTCAAGGCCGCCAAGAAGAGTGACCCGGACATTGACCGCCGTCTGCGCAATTACATGTGTGAGCACTACTACGATATCCGCACCTTTGGCGCTGTTATGACCACGTTTGTCAAAGGCGCGCTCAACTGCGGTCAGGTCCGCGGCCCGGTCCAGCTGAGCTTTGCGCGTTCGGTGGATACCATCATCCCGCAGGAAGTCACGATCACCCGCGTTGCCATCACCACGGAGGCCGATGCTGAGAAAAAGGGCACCGAAATGGGCCGCAAGTACATCGTCCCCTATGCCCTCTACCGTGCAGAAGGTTATGTTTCCGCCAATCTCGCCCGCAAGACCACCGGCTTCTCGGAAGATGACCTGCAGCTGCTGTGGGAGGCCATCCTGAACATGTTCGAAAACGATCACAGCGCTGCGCGCGGTAAAATGGCCGTGCGGGAGCTCATCGTCTTCAAGCATTCTTCGGAGCTTGGCAACGCCCCCGCATACAAGCTGTTCGATGCCGTGACCGTCCAGCGCAGAGACCCCACCACCCCGGCGCGCAGCTACCACGATTACACTGTCACCGTATCCGACGCCCTTCCGGAAGGAGTCACCTGCGAGAGGATGTCCTGATGTCCGCCCCGGACGATTACCTGTTGATGTCCGGCATCCAGCATTTTTGCTTCTGCCGCCGTCAGTGGGCGCTCATCCACCTCGAACAGCAATGGTCTGAGAACCTTCGCACTGCAGAGGGGCGGCTGGAACATACCCGCTGCCATGACACCGCGCAGACCGAGCGGCGGGGCGATCTGCTCATCACGCGGGGGATGAAGGTCGTCAGCCACCGCCTGCGGCTCAGCGGAGACTGCGACGTTGTGGAATTCCGGGCAGACCCGGAGGGCATCCCGTTGCAGCACACCGAAGGCCGCTGGCGGCCCATGCCGGTGGAGTACAAACATGGCCGCGCCAAGGAGAACGACGCCGACCGGCTGCAGCTCTGTGCGCAAGCCATGGCTCTGGAAGAGATGCTGGCCTGTGATATCCCGCAGGCCGCGCTCTTCTACGAGGAAACGCGGCGGCGGGAACTCGTCCCGCTGACGGACGCGCTGCGCCAAAAAACGCAGGCCATGGCCGACGAGATGAACCAGTATTTCGCCCGCGGCTACACTCCAAAAGTCAAGCCGGGAACCTTCTGCAACGCCTGCTCCCTCAAAGAGCTTTGCCTGCCCGCACTGTACAAACGCGCCGACCCCAGGGCCTACCTGAAAGCCTATCTGGACGAAGTGCAAGCGGAGGACACGCCATGAGACAGCTATTGACCCAGCTTTACGTCACTTCGGAAGACGCCTATCTTTCGCTCGACGGTGAAAATGTCGTGGTCAGCCGCCAGAAGACCGAGATCGGACGGGTCCCGCTCCACACGCTGGAAGGGATTGTCTGCTTCAGCCGCTCCGGTGCCAGCCCGGCACTCATGGGCAAATGCGCGGCCAAGGGCATCGACCTCTGCTTTTTCAGCCCCTACGGCCAGTTTTTGGCTCGCACCGTCGGCGAAGAGCGCGGCAATGTCCTGCTGCGGCAGACCCAGTACCGCATCTCCGACAGCGAAGCGCTGAGCTGCCGCTATGCGCGGTACTTCATCCTTGGCAAAGTTTACAACGCCCGCTGGGTACTGGAACGCGCCACCCGCGACCACCCGCAGCGCGTACCCGTAGAGGAATTCAAACGCACGAGTGCCCAGCTTGCGGCGGCGCTCCCGCTCATTGAGCAGTGCGACGATCTCGACCAGCTGCGCGGTCTGGAAGGGGAAGCAGCGCAGCGCTACTTTGACTGCTTCGACTCCCTCATTTTACAGCAGCATGAAGCGTTTCCGTTCGTGTCCCGAAACCGTCGGCCTCCGCTGGACAATGTGAACGCGCTGCTCTCCTTCGCCTATTCTCTGCTGGCCCGCGACTGCGCTTCCGCACTGAGCAGCGTCGGGCTGGACCCGTATGTCGGCTTCCTGCACCGCGCCCGTCCCGGACGCCGCAGTCTGGCGCTGGACCTTATGGAAGAGCTTCGCGCCGTTTACGCAGACCGGTTCGTGCTGTCCTGCATCAACCAGAAGCTGCTGACAGCGAAGCACTTCCAGAAACAGGAGAATGGTGCTGTCCTCCTGACCGACGATGGCCGCCGCGCGTTTCTCAAAGCCTGGCAGACCAAAAAGCAGGAGCAGATCACCCATCCCTTCCTGAAAGAAAAACTGCCCTGGGGACTGGTGCCTTACGTGCAGGCGCTCCTTCTGGCGCGGACTCTGCGCGGTGATCTGGAACTGTATCCGCCATTCTTCTGGAAGTGAGGTGCGTCTATGCTGGTCCTGATCACCTACGATGTCAACACCGAGACCGCTGCTGGGCGCAAACGCCTGCGCAAAGTCGCCAAAAAGTGCGTGGACCACGGGCAGCGGGTGCAGAATTCTGTCTTCGAGTGCCTGCTGGACGCCGCACAGTTTGCTGTTCTGAAGTCCGAGCTTGCCACTCTCATCGACCCCGATCTGGACAGTCTGCGGTTTTATCAACTGGGCAACAACTATAAGACCAAGGTCGAGCACATCGGGGTTCATCCCCTGTTTGAATCCGGAGACGTGCTGATCTTCTAGCCCTCTCCCTCGGTGCGAATGGGAAGCGCTCACCCTTTTTCCGTCTCCTTCGCACCATGTTTTCAAGCCGTTCTGTGCAGATCGCAGCTGTTTTTTCGGATGTTTTTGGACAGGCTCTTCCAAATCTGTGCAGATCGTTTTATAATGAAACAAAAGCGGAGATGTTTTTCTCCGTTTTTGCTGTCGCCCTCCTCGCGGAGGGCGTGGATAGAAATCTCCGTAAAGTCCACCTTTAGCAGCTTGGAAAAAGTCGCCCTCCTCGCGGAGGGCGTGGATAGAAATACCAACAAGATCAATCTGGAAGGCACGAAGCAGTGGTCGCCCTCCTCGCGGAGGGCGTGGATAGAAATACCAACAAGATCAATCTGGAAGGCACGAAGCAGTGGTCGCCCTCCTCGCGGAGGGCGTGGATAGAAATTTGGTACAGTTCAAGTCGAAGCACATCGGCATGGGTCGCCCTCCTCGCGGAGGGCGTGGATAGAAATGGCATATGGATCGTGACATCCTTGGCGTTGCTGAGTCGCCCTCCTCGCGGAGGGCGTGGATAGAAATAGCTTTCCAGCAGAGAAGGTATCCAAAGACTCCGATGGCTGTCGCCCTCCTCGCGGAGGGCGTGGATAGAAATTGGATGGTGGCCGCCTGTGCCATGTCGCTGCGGTTGTCGCCCTCCTCGCGGAGGGCGTGGATAGAAATATCAGGGCGTAGATCACGACCTTGCACGGCTCCGGGTCGCCCTCCTCGCGGAGGGCGTGGATAGAAATTGAGCTACACTCCGTATGATCGAGGGATGCAGGGCGTCGCCCTCCTCGCGGAGGGCGTGGATAGAAATATGTTTTTTTGCTCCTAACTCTTGCGGAGAGCAGGTCGCCCTCCTCGCGGAGGGCGTGGATAGAAATGACGGCGTAGGCCGCTGGATGGGTCGGACGCTCCGGTCGCCCTCCTCGCGGAGGGCGTGGATAGAAATACCGAGAAGAAAAAGGAGGAATGACCGTGTACGCAAGTCGCCCTCCTCGCGGAGGGCGTGGATAGAAATGCCATGGCACCCTTCTTGACCAGTGCCCGGATGAGTCGCCCTCCTCGCGGAGGGCGTGGATAGAAATCGGACGACTACAATGCACAGGATCTATACAGCACAGTCGCCCTCCTCGCGGAGGGCGTGGATAGAAATCTTTCGTTCCACGGCCTCCGGCTCGATCAGGTCCGTCGCCCTCCTCGCGGAGGGCGTGGATAGAAATAGTGCGGCCAGAGCGATGGCGGTCGCCTCGGTCAAAGTCGCCCTCCTCGCGGAGGGCGTGGATAGAAATACCGTAGCTGTACTTGAGCAGATCCTGCTTGCCAGCGTCGCCCTCCTCGCGGAGGGCGTGGATAGAAATTCCCAGAGATCATCAAAACACACGGGCACTGCATCGTCGCCCTCCTCGCGGAGGGCGTGGATAGAAATCACAGGGATCATCCTCCCATAAATCCGGGCGATCGTCGCCCTCCTCGCGGAGGGCGTGGATAGAAATTTGCGTACACCGCTGCCCGTGTACACGCCGGGGAGCGTCGCCCTCCTCGCGGAGGGCGTGGATAGAAATCCGGTGGGCGGCGTTGGCGGCTGGCGCTGCTGCTGTCGCCCTCCTCGCGGAGGGCGTGGATAGAAATATCATGTTCCGCAGTGCAAAACGCCCGGCGGCAGTGTCGCCCTCCTCGCGGAGGGCGTGGATAGAAATCAAGTACCTGAACATCGTGCAGGATGGTCGTGCCTGTCGCCCTCCTCGCGGAGGGCGTGGATAGAAATGTTATCGTCCGGCACGAATTCCAGCAGATCGGCAGGGTCGCCCTCCTCGCGGAGGGCGTGGATAGAAATTATGACCGAGTGATAAACTGCGGAGCCTATAATGTCGCCCTCCTCGCGGAGGGCGTGGATAGAAATTACTCGGACAACTTGGCCGAAGATGTGCGCCGTGGCGTCGCCCTCCTCGCGGAGGGCGTGGATAGAAATCTCCTCTGTGCCGTAGAATCCATCCTGTGCGCGGGTCGCCCTCCTCGCGGAGGGCGTGGATAGAAATCCCTGGTGGTCTGGTGGACACGGTACAGCAAACGCTGTCGCCCTCCTCGCGGAGGGCGTGGATAGAAATTTCGGGGCGGTCATTTTACGTCCGTCCTTTCCTCGTCGCCCTCCTCGCGGAGGGCGTGGATAGAAATTAAGCGAGTTCCATCAAATTTTGTGTTTGACGAAGTCGCCCTCCTCGCGGAGGGCGTGGATAGAAATCATATCGGGCAGGTGGAAGCAAGCCGCCCCGCCCGTCGCCCTCCTCGCGGAGGGCGTGGATAGAAATGTGTTGGGTGTTGACACCGGCAAAAATGCGGTGCTGTCGCCCTCCTCGCGGAGGGCGTGGATAGAAATTTGATACTCACCTCGGAAGTGGTAGCAGCAGAATTGTCGCCCTCCTCGCGGAGGGCGTGGATAGAAATAAGATCACCGCTGCGCGATGTGCTCCGTGCAGCGGTCGCCCTCCTCGCGGAGGGCGTGGATAGAAATACGGACGAGCTGGCAAAGGTTGTCCTCGGCCTCAAGGGTCGCCCTCCTCGCGGAGGGCGTGGATAGAAATATCAGGCGAACAACAACAGCATGAGCGGCAAGCGGTCGCCCTCCTCGCGGAGGGCGTGGATAGAAATAGGATAGCGGCAAGACCGCCCGCATCCTCACCGGCAGTCGCCCTCCTCGCGGAGGGCGTGGATAGAAATTTGGTATCCGTGGCGTGGATACAGTAGACGGTAGACCGTCGCCCTCCTCGCGGAGGGCGTGGATAGAAATCTAAAAATGCGTAAAAAAATAAACCCGGAAGAAGTCGCCCTCCTCGCGGAGGGCGTGGATAGAAATCTGTCTACGTTCTTTTTTTCGCCGCGGATGTACGCAGGTCGCCCTCCTCGCGGAGGGCGTGGATAGAAATATTGAAATGGGGGCAGGGTGGCCGCTGTTCGCTCGTCGCCCTCCTCGCGGAGGGCGTGGATAGAAATAGAAACGTGATAATAATTCCAGTTGTTACCATTTGTCGCCCTCCTCGCGGAGGGCGTGGATAGAAATTGTATAATTTGCCCTCTTTTGGTGCGGACGTGGGTCGCCCTCCTCGCGGAGGGCGTGGATAGAAATTCCGCGAACCACGCCTCAACATCTTCCCGACACCGTCGCCCTCCTCACGGAGGGCGTGGATAGAAATGCAGCAGTACACAGACCGGGCCACCGGCAACGTGTCGCCCTCCTCACGGAGGGCGTGGATAGAAATCACACGGCCTGCCGCGTCCTGTGGTGGGCCGTGTCGTCGCCCTCCTCGCGGAGGGCGTGGATAGAAATCGGGGGCGCAACTACATCACCCAGCGCGGGTGGCAGTCGCCCTCCTCGCGGAGGGCGTGGATAGAAATTTATCCTTATCCACGCCACGGACAGCCGCAAAAGCGGTCGCCCTCCTCGCGGAGGGCGTGGATAGAAATCAATGGGTGTATCGCCAAAGATCTCGTAGATGCCGTCGCCCTCCTCGCGGAGGGCGTGGATAGAAATCCGAAAATTGAGAGGGTGGAAGAATGAGCTGCCTGTCGCCCTCCTCGCGGAGGGCGTGGATAGAAATGTGAAGCCATTATGAACGGCTACCTTGACGAAGCAAGTCGCCCTCCTCGCGGAGGGCGTGGATAGAAATTATCGTTCAAAGTGGCGGCCTTCGCAGCACAAACCGTCGCCCTCCTCGCGGAGGGCGTGGATAGAAATAAAGAAAGGAGGAAACGCAAATGGCAACCAAACTGTCGCCCTCCTCGCGGAGGGCGTGGATAGAAATGCCTTTCCCGGCGAAAGGTTTGTGCTTGCGGCCGTCGCCCTCCTCGCGGAGGGCGTGGATAGAAATTGTGCTATGCCACCCCGACCCCGCAGATCGACGAGGTCGCCCTCCTCGCGGAGGGCGTGGATAGAAATAAGCAGAAAGCCAAGTATGACCGCAGCGGCAGGAGTCGCCCTCCTCGCGGAGGGCGTGGATAGAAATTCGTACAACGTCCGATAGACAGCAGCCACGGTACAGTCGCCCTCCTCGCGGAGGGCGTGGATAGAAATGCCAGCACGGACGAGGACGCCTACGCAAGCGCGGCGTCGCCCTCCTCGCGGAGGGCGTGGATAGAAATACCTCTGCCCTCGCTGCGGTGCATATGTCGGCGTAGTCGCCCTCCTCGCGGAGGGCGTGGATAGAAATCGGTTGGAACCACAAGACCGTTGAGAACGATTGGGTCGCCCTCCTTGCGGAGGGCGTGGATAGAAATTGGCAAAGTCCGGCGGTACCGCAGGCGATAACAAGTCGCCCTCCTCGCGGAGGGCGTGGATAGAAATCGAATATCCATCGGTGTTGTAGGACGTAACCAGCGGTCGCCCTCCTCGCGGAGGGCGTGGATAGAAACAACTTGAACCTCAACAATCCGCGTTCCAATTCCAAGTCGCCCTCCTCGCGGAGGGCGTGGATAGAAATCTATGTGAAGAAAACCAACCCGCGCACTGACCTTGTCGCTCTCCTCGCGGAGGGCGTGGATAGAAATCACACTGGCCGTGGTGCCTACGACAATGCCGTGGCAGTCACCCTCCTCACGGAGGGCGTGGATAGAAATACGGACATCGACTGACTGGGCGTTGGTAAGAACGTGTCGCCCTCCTCGCGGAGAGCGTGGATAGAAATGTGTCGGTGGTCTACCTGTCCGATGATCACCTGCGGTCGCCCTCCTCGCGGACGGCGGAAAGATACCCGCTGTGGCAGTGATAACGCAGCAGGCCGACCCGGCTGAGCTATGCTGCAAAGTGCATCTTTTAAGATGACAATTTCCTTGTCATCTCGCTTCGCTCGAATCTTATAGCTAAAGCATTTTCTACTCCACCAGCGGAGCTGGTGGTTGTCGCTCGCTCAAGCTACCCAAAACAAAAACAACAGGCGGCATGACCCGTTGTATGGGCCACACCGCCTTTTGCTTCAAGGCTCGTTTGCCTGCAGCACACAGGCACAATACCCCGGTTCAGGCTGATAGCAGTGGATGGTCAGGTATTTGTCCACCTCCGGGCTGTAATCGTGGAGGGTATGCTTCGTACCGTTCAGCGCCACATCTGCATAGGACACCAGCCACTTTTTGTCCCCATTGGGGAACACCTTGTAAAACGAGCGGTCCAGCATTTCCTCCACCGGCACACCCTCGATATTGGCCATTTCCGCATTGCAATAGCGGAAGATGAAATCCACGCCGTGTCCATCTTCATTGAAGACCAGCTCGATGACACAGAACGCCAGCGGCATATCGTCCAGCAGGCTGCATTTTTCCAGCAGGCTCATGCTCATGGGGCGAGTCTTCGTGTCGGACAGCCCGATCTCCATGCGCAGGCGGCGGTGGCTGCTCAGGCCGCGCTTGCGTCCCTGAAACGTGCGGCCGTCCGACATGGTATAAACGCCATCGTTGCCGATGTTTACGATCTGGCTGCGGTTCACTGCGATCCCCTTGCTGATGTTCAGGAACAGATCTTCCGGCAGAACAGACAGGACGCTGTGCATCGGCGCATACAGCGCGGCTTCCCCGCCGTCCATGCGGTGAAGGACCGTTTTCCGGTCGCTGCGGTAAAGATATAAAATGTTTTCCGGGCAGAGATTGTGTTTTTGCATCCATCGATTCAGGTCGCTCATTGCAGTGCTCCTTTGTCAGTTGATGACTTTAGTATAACATACTGCCGTGCATCGGACAAGGAGGATTCACAAAAAGCACAATTCAATGGAGCTTTCAACAATAATTTGAGGTGCTTTTTGTTGAAACTCACATTTTTGGCGTATCGTGCATAGAAAGTGTTGACTTCCCGGCATTCTTTTCGTATGATGAACACAGAACACCGAATGGTTATTCCCATAAGGCGCATATGCCTAAAACAAAAAGCATAACAGGAGGTTTCATGTTATGAAAATGACCTGCCGGAAATTTCTGAACGTTTCCACTGCGGCTGCGGTGGTCTGCGCAGCTACACTTTTGCCCGTAGAGAAAGCCGCCGCAGCACAACAAACGATGGCGGCGCAGGAACTTCTGGAACAGGCGTATCTGTACGCCTTTCCACTGGTGATCATGGACGCTACCCGGACGGCTTCCACAAACACCCGCACAGCTACAAGCAACAAGGCTCCCATCAACCAGTTCATCCATGCGGAAAAGCTGGCAGATGCAACGACCCGTGTGG
>ERZ791906.1576-NODE-1576-length-15802-cov-2.779641_pt1 | contig 15802 bp, 14 predicted proteins | sample MGYA00510146_ERZ791906 | MGnify/ENA primary metagenome ERZ791906 (study PRJEB30046, sample SAMN00792096) | human gut metagenome | study: EMG produced TPA metagenomics assembly of the A metagenome-wide association study of gut microbiota in type 2...
TACGGATTCTCTAAAGAATTTACTGTGAACGTAGTGAAACCGGGCAAGAGTGGTGCTGAAGAAATCAAAGCTATGATGGAAAACTTCCGTGCTAATCCTCCGAAAGAATTGGGTGGTTCGAAAGTGATTCTGAGTAAAGACTATAAGACTTTGAAACAAACAGACGATAAAGGTAATGTAACTGCTATTGATATGCCGGAACCGTCCAATGTCCTGCAATATTTCACAGAAGACGGCAGCAAAGTTTCTGTTCGTCCTTCAGGTACAGAACCGAAGATCAAATTCTATATGGAAGTACAAGGTGAAATGGGTTGCCGTAACTGTTATGCTTCTGCCGAGTCTGCTGCAATGGAAAAGATTGAAGCAGTGAAGAAGTCATTGGGTATCTGATCTTATTTCTTCTGATAGTTCAGAATAAATAATAAATAGCGCCTCCATAGTCTTTTCGAAGATTGTGGAGGCGCTTCTTTATATTTGTCCTGCATCTGTTTCCCACTATTCAAGCCGGTTTAGTACAGTTCTTTCATTTCCTTTGCATTCTTTAAGTCCCCTTTCTAATCATTCTTCCGGGAATCTTGTTGTATTGGCATCATCTCAATTTAAGCACGCAGGCTACGGATATACACACTTTTGTTGATGCTTTAGAGTGATACGCTAAGTTTCATTTTCGTAAGTTGTTCGTTTGTAGTTTGTGTGTATTTCGTGGCCTGCTTTTTGGTTTTATTCTTTTCTAACGGTTACTTTTTTTATTTGCTCCCTATCCAAGTCCATTTATGCCATATCGTCTCCAATGGTCCCTGTTTATGTCCGGACAGCCACCATTTACAGAATTGAACCTGTAAGATACAAAGAACAATACCTATAATCAAGCTTAGAGTATATCCGCAGTAAGGAGCCAGATAAAATCCGAATGGGAAATAGATAATGGCACCCAGAACAGATTGGGAAATATAGTTTGTCAGGCTCATCTTGCCGTAAAAGCGGAGGCTGGAAACAGCTTTTTGAAACTTAGCTTTCTGATACAGTAGGATGAAGGAGGAAATCAATACGATAGTGAACGCGAATTTCTGCCACATATCAAAAGCGGTACCCACTGTCTGTTGAATCAGACTGTTGTCACTCTGCATGATTTGCTCTTTCAAAGAGTAAAGAGGTGCGAAGCTGATAGCAGCAATGATGAGCGCTTTTACCCAAAATTTCAAATGAGATTCGGTGGTGACGAATAACTGTTTGCGTCCGATGTACAAGCCGAATAGGAAAAGTCCGGCAGTTTGTAAGAAACGTCCGGCGCCGATAGCCCAAAACAAACTGGCTTTCTGTCCCAAGGTGACATTACCTATCAGGAATTCCCAGAAGTTTCCACCTTTGGTATAAGCTGCTACTTCAGCATACATCTCTCCGACATTTAAGTCGGGCAGGGTATAGGCAGGATTGAAAAGGCTCATAATGTAGTGGAACCATTCAATCGGTTGTAGTGAGAAGAAGATAGCAGTGATTAGCTTTGTCACTCCATTTGCGTACGATAAACAGTACGATGCCGACCACAACGAACAGAAGCAACACATCTCCTGCCGGAAAAAAGGCAGCATTGAGAGTAGCAAAGCCTGCAAGCAATACCATTCTCCATAAGAAACGGTAGCCGAAGTCTTTTCCTTTCAACTGCTGGTTGTGCGATTGGATATAGAAAGTGAATCCGAAAAGCAGGGCGAAGATTGCATAAGATTTTCCTGCAAACAATGAGAATGTTGCATTAAATACTCCGGCATCTAAAATGGTAAGCCATTCGGGAGAACTTTCCGGATAGACGGGGAAAATGAAATGCTCCAGGTTATGTACCAAGAGGATAGCCATTACGGCAAAACCTCTGAGAGCGTCTACTACTTCAATTCGCGGTGTTTTTGTTGATAATTCCATGGGGTTGATTTATGATTGTTTTTTTAGTGAATATTCGTTTTACCCATTTGTTGGCAGGCTTTTCAAAATAATAAAAAGAAAGCAGGCTGAGTATAATGGTGATGCAGAGAATGACGGGGACACTTATTGTCCATTGTATCTGCCAATGATAGTGGGCGGACATTCGCATATATGCATCTATGATAAACAAATGTATCAAGTAGAAACTATAACTGATTTCTCCGCCTATGATTAAGAACCGGTTGGATAGCAATCGGGATATGCCTCCCTGTTGTAAGGCGAATATAAGAATGATTAGCGAGACGGGTAACCAGTAATAACAAGAATAGCGATAGACTTTAGGAATGTCTGCGGCGCAGAGGAAGAACAGTAAAAATAAGGCAACGGCTCCTGCCTCTAATAAAGTTCCGGTGGAATAAGAAAGTTTTTTATTACATAATGACCGGTAGAACTGGTAAAGCAGGACACCTACGAAAAAGTCAGGCAGGCGGGTGAATGGATTTACATACCAGTATGCTTTGATTTGCTCCTCGTTGGTCAGATACATGCCTGCCAGCATAATTGGAAGACAGATGAGCAGTGTGATAAACAGGCTTCTTTTGGTATGCAAGAAAGGAACAATCAGAGGAAAGCAGAAATAAAACAACTGTTCGCATCCCAAACTCCACGAAGGACTGTTGAATGAAAAGAAGTAGTCGGCAGAGGGGAAGAACGGTTGTAGGAGAAAGGTGGAGGCGGCAAAGTGTTTTATCCAGTCTGCCGTGCCGCTATATTGAACGTATCCTCCTATGCATACGGCAATTAATAATGTCAGTAAATGCAAGGGATAAATGCGGGCGAGGCGTGCTACCCAAAATGTTCGTTTGGTAGCGGTCTTTTCCAATAACTTCTCCTGATAGTTGTAAGCAATAATAAAACCGCTGAGCACAAAAAAGAAACTGACTCCGACAAACCCTTCTTTAAAGAAATGAGCATCGAAACTTGAATCAATGACGTAGCAGTGCGCCCCAAATACCATTAGGGCAAAGAATATCCGTAAAGAAGTTAATGTGTTAATCACGATACTTATCAGTTTTTTTGTATTCGACTGCAAAAGTAGTGTTTTCTTATGAGATAAAAATTCACATAGATTAAAAAAGAACTTAGGATTCGGAACGCAGACGGCTAAGATGTTGGGGAGTCATGCCAAGAAAGGAAGCTATATACCCCAGTTGGGCACGGTGAATGACATCGGGTTGTTCACGTAAGAGTTGTTCGTAACGTTCCTTAGCCGGAAGATAGAGCCGGTTGATATGGTGCATATCCATATATAGCAGGCATTCCTGATGAATAATCCGTCCCCAGTTGGCAATCTCGATGTTGGTTTCATAAATCCGATTCAAGTCTTCGATACGTATGGCATATAATTCGCAGTCCTCCAACAATTCTACATATTCGTATCCCGGTTCGTCGTGATACAAGTCTTTCATGGCAAAAGTGATATCACCTTCGCGTGAAAACCATATCGTGATTTCTTCGCCGTCGTGTAAACAATAAGACCGGCAAAATCCTTTTTCGATAAAGTAGACGTGACGGTCTGCTACACCACCGCGTATCAGTAAGTGTTTTTTAGGAAGTTCCAGCTTTTCCATATGACTGAAAAGAACCTCCAGAGAACTGTCCGATACCGGATAATATTGCCGGATACCTTTGATGATGTTTTCCATAGCCGATTATTTGTGAGAGCATTCCACCCACCAGTCGATCATCTTTCGTGCGAGGCTCAGCTTTCGGGGAAGTTCCGGCAAGTTGTCCCGTGTGTAGAAGTCTCCGGAACTCAGTTCTTCCTCCTGCAACTTGATTTCCCCTCCGGCATAATCTGCAATGAACCCAACCATTAATCCGCTGGGATAAGGCCATGCTTGATTGCCGAAATAGGTGATGTTCGTCACATCCAGTCCCGTTTCCTCTTTCACTTCACGCGCTACGCACTCCTCTAATGTCTCGCCCGTCTCCAGGAACCCGGCTACGAGGCTGTTGAACGTTCCCTTGAAGTTACGGGCATGGACCAGGAGCAATGAATCCTCTTTTCTTACTAAGACGAGAATTGCAGTAGAAATAGAAGGATATACTTCCCGTCCGCATTTCGGGCAACGTTTCATGATGTCCTCTTTCTGTTCCATAGGAGTGCCGCAGGCAGAACAGAAACGACTGTTCCGGTCCCAGTGCAGAATCTCATGCGCTTTTCCTGCTGCCTGATAGTGAGATAGCGGGAGATAATCATAAGAGGCACGAAGTCCGGTCATTACATACTGTGTCGATTCTTCAAAAGGCGAGGAGAGGGAGAAAGACTTACAAGTCTTTCCCTCTAATGTTGTGATAGTATGTACCGTCGTTTTTTCTTTAATAGTGATAGGCGGAATTTCTCCATAAGGAAGAGCAAATGTGCCGTTCTCTTTCTTCTCAAGTAATAACTGGTCTTTATAAAAGACGAACCACCATGATTGCGTTGTTTTATTCATTTTAATCTTCTTCTTTTGCTTCGCGCTGCGAAGGTATAAAAAACTGTATTGATATTTAATACTTTGTCTGATAAAATGTCAATGGATTAACTTAATACAATACGCTGTTCGATACCGATTTCTCGAATGAAATAATTATCGTGCGAAATGGCTATGACGGTACCTGTATAGTTCCTGATAGTCGCAGTGATGATGTCGATACTCTGTATATCCAGATTGTTGGTCGGCTCGTCCAAAATAAACATATCCGGTGTGTTGTTGCTGATCATCAGGCAGCAGAAAGCGAGCCGCATCTTCTCGCCGCCGCTTAATTTCCGGCAGGACTTGTCCCATTCGGAAGCGGGAAACAAGTAACGGTTCAGGATGATCTTTATTTCATGTTCCGGCAGATTGCGGTTGTTGAAAGCGTAAACCTGTTCAAGGACACTGTTCCGGTCGTCGATGATAGAATACTCCTGATTCAGATAAACATAAGAAAAATCTGCCCGTGTGAGTGTTCCTGTCTGTGGTTGAAGTTGTCCGGTGATGATTTTCAAGAGAGTAGTCTTTCCGCTGCCGTTGGTCCCTTCTATGCGGAGGCGGTCGCCACTCTTTAACTGAAAACTGACGGGAGTTTGCCAAAGCAGTTGTTCCGGCAGGTTATTTTCGGAAGGTTCGTTATCGCTTTGGCTATCGCTGTCGTTCGGAGCAGAATGATAACCGAAGTTGATATCCTTTGCCGTAATTAACGTTTTTCCGGTGTGCAGGGAAGAACCGTTGAAATCTGTTTTAAGCGCAGCCGTTGGAGAGAGAGAACCCCGGAGTTGGTTACGTTCTTCTGTCAGTTTGTCGGCTTTCTCCTGATGCACGCTGTTAAGTTTGCCGGTACTTTTTTCTGATTTTCCCTGCAATGCATTTAGTACAATGCGTGGAACACCTCTTTTAATATTAGCTTTCTCACCGCGTACATTCTGTTTGTCTCTTCGTTCGGCTGTTTCACGGGCTACCTTGCGTGCTATCCGCAGTGCTTTTTCTTTTTCTTCGATACGCTGTTGTAAGGCTTCCCGCATCAGAGTTTTCTGTTCTTTGTAGAATTCGTAGTTTCCGCCATAATAAGTGAGTTGATGTTTCTCCAATTCACATATTTCGGGAAGAAGATTGAGCAGGGTACGGTCATGGCTCACGACCAACAACGTAGAGTGACATTTCTCTACCCAGTCATACAAACGTTGTCGGCCCGACGAATCAAGATGATTGGTCGGTTCGTCCATGAGTATGACAGAGGGATTATGAATATCCATACCTGCCAGAAAAACACGGGTCTTTTCTCCGCCGCTAAGCAAATGCATTGGGTAGGACAGGGGAAACTGGCCTAATCCCCATGAGTCAAGAGCGGCAATGGAACGTTCTTCGATATTCCAATCATCGTCCAACTGGTTAAAATTCTCCGTTGAGGCATCTCCTGCCAGGATAGCTTGCAGGGCTTGTTGCTTGCGGTCTATCCGCAAGGCTTGGGCAATGGTCAGCGAATCATATTGTCCGAAATGTTGGGGGATGTAATAAATGTCGTCTGGGCGGACAATAACGCCGGAAGACGGTGATAGTTGTCCGGCAATAATTTGCAGCAGGGTAGATTTCCCGCAGCCGTTATTACCGACTAATCCCAGTTTCTGTCCTTTACTAATGGCAAAGTTGAGGTCACTGAATAATACTTCTTTATCCGGATGGATATAGCTGATTTGTTGAATACTTATAGGCATGGTTGTCTATTGGGGTTGAAGTGAAAGAAATAGTGAAAGATAATCACGGGGCAGGGGGCGACAAACACAATACCGGCTAAACAACACGGATTCCGTGATGCTTAACAACGAGGAAAAAGCATATAAGAAAAGTGATGTTTACTTAGAAGTGTTGTCTTACTTGGAAATTCTCATTGCGGTAAGTATATAGTTTAACTTGGGCGCAAAGATAGCACTTTTGGGGAAGAATCCTATTCTATTTCAGTAGAAAAGTTATTTCAGAGGCTCCATTTACTCAATTCAGACCTTCTGTTCTGCTGAATCAGAATCTTTGTCTGCCCTGTTTAGAGGCTCTGTTTCGGTAGTCCGGAACGTGAATGGAGAAGTTTTTCTGAGTTAACGACAAAGTTCTGAGCATTAGGGACTAAAGTTTCTTTCTATTGGTGGTAATCTATAAACGCAACTTGTATTTATAAAAATGAAGCTTTCATTTATAAAAACGCAGGTTGCATTTATAAAAACAAAAGCTTCGTTTATAGTTTATTGTTAGGGTCTGATAAGTTTAGTATTCGTCCGGGATAAGTTTGTGAGTAGGCAAGAGGAAGTTTATTGCTAATCAACTGGTTTATAGTCTATATCTTCCTTTATTTCTTTACCATTCTATTTCTTATATATCGAACAATTCATTCAAGCCTTCACTCATACTAGGATGCGTAAAGATGAAATCCCGCAGGAATGTATAATGTTGTCCTGTTTTCATCGCCATGGCAACGATATTGATTATTTCCGGGGCTTCGGCGCAAAACAGTGTACACCCCATGATCTTTCCGCTATGGTCGTTTACAATTGCTTTCAGCATGCCGTCTGTCTGTTTCAACGTGCGCGAACGTACCACAGAAGTAGCCGGCAAACGGGAAACCTTAAAAGAATATCCTCTTTTCAGTGCTTCTTCTTCGGTAAGTCCGATATGAGCCAACGGCGGGTCGATAAATACGGCATAAGGAACAGGGTCACGATCTCCGATGTCCCGTTTCTTGTCTCCGAAAAGCTGGTCGCGGATGATCCGGAAATCATCTAATGAGAGATAGGTAAACTGCGGTCCGCCTTTCACATCACCCATTGCCCAAACGTGAGGGACGGTTGTGCGTAACTGGTCATTCACCACGATAGCCCCGTGAGCATCCACCCCTATACCTGTTGCTTGCAGGTTCAACCCTTCAATCATAGGCTTTCGCCCGGTTGCGATAAGGATAGCGTCACCGTCTACAAAATAAGGAGTGCCGTCGGATACGTCCGAATAAGTCAGCGTCACACCGTCATTCGTATCATGGATAGACTGTGCACGGGCATTCAGATGAATCTCTATCCCTTTCTTTTCCAACACCTCTTTCACGCTGTTCGCTATATCCTGGTCGTTGCGGGGCATGAACCGGTTGCCTCCTTCGAGAAGGGTAACTTTGCTCCCGAACTCGGCATACATCGAAGCAAATTCCAGTCCGATATATCCTCCGCCCACGATAATCAGGTGTTGAGGCAGCACGTTCAAGTCCAAAAGAGTAGTGCTGGTATATACTTTCTGACTCTCCTTAATCCCGTCTATTGCCGGAATAATCGGTGTGGAACCCGTATTGATGAAGATTCCTTGCAGTTCGATATCCCCTTCCGGCAGCGCCACCTTGATGATATTAGCCGAAACGAAAGAACCTTCTCCCGTGTAGACCGTTACATTGGGACGTTTGCTTAACCTTTCATAATTATTGTTTCTTAAGAAAGACGTCAGTCTGTTTTTCCGGCCGATAGCCTGTTTGTATAAGTTCGCCTGTTTCGGATAATCATCGTGATAGAGCAAGGCGGCAATGCCGGCTTCGTGCACGAGCGTTTTCGTCGGGATACAGGCGATGTTGGGACACGTTCCTCCATACATCATGCTTGAACGTTCCACGACGGCAACTTGCCAGCCGCGGTTTGAAAGTTCGGCAGCAAGAGTCTTTCCTGCTTTGCCGAACCCTATAATGATTGCATCATATTGTTTCATAACTTCTTTCATTAACGATTAATATTCAACTATATAACAGTGAGATGAATTATTTGTTTTCGTCGTTTCGAGAAGTTAAGGAATTCAAAAGTAGTGAGGTTAGTCTTTTTTCAATGTTTTGAGTACACGTTGTGACGAGTCGGATAGAAGCACTACTGCACCTGCCAGTATGACGATATCTTTAATCACCAGCCGTCCTGCACCGGACAGTAACGGGAAACCGAATTCTCCGCTCCCCAGGTTGGGTACCCAGACCTCCGGCGTGGTGACGAGGAACGAAAGTGTACCGAGCGTCATGATGATAGCGAGCGAATCGCCCACCAGTCCCACTTTGGGGAAGAAGATGCCCAAGAACACCAGAATACCGATACTCATGATAAGCGCTCCCAGTCCGTAGGAGAAAGTATATGTGTTGTTCGCTTCGTGCCATGCACGGTTTTCGGGTACCAGAGCACCTTCCGGATTCTTGAAGTTTTTGTACTCCGGCGCTTCCTTTGCATAGAAGAAGCTCATGAACGGGCTGTTGGCTACAAACGGAACAATCCCGTCGGCTTCGTAGTGGAAATACTTCAGCCCGCCTATCCATACGAATACGACTAGAATGGCTACACGGATAAACTTGGTACCAAAATTTCTCAGACTTGATGTGAAGGTCAGTAATGCGATAAATTTTTCTTTCATATTGTTGTCGTTTATGAGTTTAACTTACACCGCAAAGGTCGCGCTTTCCTCATAACCTCCAAATGGCAATACTGCCGCATTACTTATCAATTCTTCCCAATCTGCTCATTTCTGAACTGCACGGCACTCTGTCCCGTCATGTTTTTGAAGAAACGGCTGAAAGAAGCCTGATCTTCAAACCCCAGAATATCGGCTATCTCTTTGGCACTTTTGCTGCTGTACAGCAACAGGCGTTTCGCTTCCGCTTCCACCCGTTCATGAATCACACGGAGTGGGGAAGGCAGTTTGCACGTAGAAAAGATATTCGACAGGGTTTTGGGTGATTTGTGCAACATATCGGCATAGTCCTGCACCTGTTTCTTAGTCTTGTAATACTCGTCCACCAGATTGTAGTACTGGCGGACAATCTCGAAGCCGGATTCCTTTTCCCGTGTAATGTCCAACCGGTGACGGGCTATCCGGGTACATTGGATGATAAACCTTTTAAGAAGGATGCGCAGCATTTCTTCCTGAAGGCTGTCCGAAACGGTGAATTCGTTTTCCATGGCTACGGTGATATCGTTCAGTTGCCGGCGTTCCTGCTCGTTGAGGGTGAAGCGGACAAGGTGGGACGAACCGTTGAAGAGGAAACCGCTGCACGACACCTCATGGTCATTGCCGTAGATGCAATAGAAATTACTGTTGAACAGTAAAGTTGTATATTCCCCGTCGATTGATTTGAACTCAAGATGTTGCAGGTGTGTCAGTGAAATCACATCATCCTGCGACATCAGCATTTCCTGGTGGTCGATTTCCACCGTGATACTTCCCTTGCGCACCCATATAAACTTGTAGAGTCCTTTTTCTTTTTGCAGTGTCTTCTCTGTCTGATAAGAATCCGTAAGCGCGAGTGTTCCTTTAAGTTTTGTGTGATATTGTTGCAGCATAATTAATCCTCCATAGCTGATGCGTCAAATGATAACGGCAGTAAGTCGCCTATACTTTTAATTTCGTAGATGCATTCTTTGCCGTAAAGCAGAATGCGGATCGGTTGCCCGTAGCGTTTCTCCGTTTCGAGAATCACCTGGCGGCAGGCACCGCAGGGAGGAATCGGATTATCAATAAAGTCTTTCTCCGTTCTGGCGGCGATAGCAAGTGTGATGACGGGCTGGTCGGGGTACCGGGAGTTGGCATAGAACAGTGTGGTACGTTCCGCGCAGAGTCCCGACGGATATGCGGCATTTTCCTGATTCGTGCCGGACACCACAGTTCCATCGCCCAGCAGTGCGGCTGCACCCACTGAGAAATGCGAATAAGGGACATAGCTGCGTGCGGTTGCTTCCTTGGCAGTGGTCACAAGAGCCCGGTCGGCCTCATTCAACTCATCATATTGATATACTTTAATAATTGCGGTAATTGTGAGGTCTCTCATATACGTTAGGGGATTGGTTTCTACAATTAATGTTACAAAGTTAGGAAAGAGATTGATAATCCCAATTATTTTTCAGATTTTTGTGCCTTATAATCCACATCTGAAATAAAATGGAGAACAAACTGTATAGACTGGTCTTTTTAACTATGGTTTTCTTCTTTGCAGTAGGAGCGCAGGCGCAACGAAGAAATTCCCGTTACGTAGAATATATAAATAAGTATAGTGATCTGGCTGTGGAGCAGATGAAGCTTCATAAGATTCCGGCTAGTATAACGCTGGCGCAGGGATTGTTGGAAAGCGGAGCCGGATATAGCCAGTTGGCACGCAAGAGCAACAACCATTTTGGTATCAAGTGCGGCGGCAGTTGGCGGGGGCGTAGTGTCCGCCATGATGACGATGCGCGTAATGAGTGTTTCCGTGCGTACAGTAATCCGCGTGATTCGTACGAAGACCACTCTGAGTTTCTGAGACGCGGAGCCCGCTATGCCTTTCTTTTCAAACTGGATATTACAGACTATAAAGGTTGGGCACGGGGATTGAAGAAAGCCGGATATGCCACCGACCCTTCTTATGCCAACCGTCTGATTACTATCATCGAAGATTATGACCTGTATAAGTACGACCGTAAGGGTGTCTACTCCGAACGTAAGCTAAGGAAAAACCCCTGGTTGATGAATCCGCATCAGATTTACATAGCCAATGATATCGCCTATGTTGTCGCCCGCCACGGAGATACTTTCCAGGATTTGGGCAAGGAATTAGGTATCAGTTGGAAGAAACTTGTGAAGTATAACGACTTGCATCGTGAATATACCTTAATGGAAGGAGACATCATCTATCTGAAATCCAAAAAGAAGAAAGCCTCCAAACCTCATACTGTATATGTGGTGAGGGACGGTGATTCCATGCATGGCATTTCCCAGAAATACGGTATCCGGCTCAAAAACCTGTATAAGATGAATCGTAAGGACGGTGATTATGTCCCCGAAGTGGGCGACCGCCTGCGTCTTCGTTAGGCAGCTTTGAACACGCTTTTTTTCCTTTTTGTAAAAGTTGGACAAAAGGAAAACTAAATGACTCATCCGGATGTTATTATTAGGATAAAACATGATTGGAGTATGAGTCTAAATATTGCAAAAGTTGACAAGAAGCGTGTCGTCATAGTAGGCGGTGGTTTCGGTGGCCTGAAGTTAGCTAATAAGCTGAAGAAATCAGGCTTTCAGGTGGTATTGATTGATAAGAATAATTATCATCAGTTTCCCCCGTTGATTTATCAGGTGGCTTCGGCGGGTATGGAACCTACTTCCATTTCGTTCCCTTTCCGTAAAATTTTCCAGCACCGGAAAGACTTTTATTTCCGAATGGCGGAAGTACGCGCCATTTTCCCGGAAAAGAACATGATACAGACTTCCATTGGGAAAGCCGAATACGATTACCTCGTCTTGGCGGCAGGCACTACCACCAACTTTTTCGGTAATAAGCATATCGAAGAAGAGGCCATGCCGATGAAGAACGTCTCCGAAGCCATGGGACTGCGGAATGCTCTTTTGGCTAATCTCGAACGGGCGCTGACCTGCTCAACCAAACAGGAACAACAGGAACTGCTGAATATCGTCATTGTAGGCGGAGGAGCCACAGGCGTAGAAGTGGCCGGTGTACTTTCGGAAATGAAGAAGTTTGTACTGCCGAACGATTATCCCGATATGCCGGCTAGCCTGATGCATGTCTATCTGGTGGAAGCCGGACCACGACTGCTTGCCGGAATGTCGGAGGATTCATCCGCTCATGCGGAAAAATTCCTTCGTGAAATGGGAGTGAACATATTGCTGAACAAGCGTGTGGTCGACTATCGCGATCATAAGGTAATGCTAGAAGACGGTAGCGAGATTGCCACCCGTACCTTTATTTGGGTGAGTGGTGTGACTGGTGTTACTTTCGGAAACATGGATGCTTCGTTGATAGGGCGTGGCGGACGTATTAAAGTCGATGAATTTAACCGGGTGGAGGGAATGAAGAACGTCTTTGCCATTGGTGACCAATGTGTGCAGTTTTCTGATAAAGACTACCCCAACGGACATCCTCAACTGGCACAAGTCGCTATCCAGCAGGGTGAACTCCTGGCAAAGAATCTGATGCGCCTTGAAAAAGGAGAGGAGATGAAACCTTTCCATTACCGGAATCTCGGCTCAATGGCAACTGTCGGTCGTAACCGTGCCGTGGCGGAATTTAGTAAGATAAAGACGCAAGGTTGGTTTGCCTGGGTGTTGTGGCTGGTAGTTCATTTGCGTTCTATTCTTGGCGTGCGCAACAAGGTGGTGGTACTACTTAACTGGATATGGAACTATTTCACTTACGACCAGTCCATGCGTATGATTGTCTATGCCCGGAAAGCAAAGGAGATTCGTGACAGGGAGGTCGTTGAAGCGACTACCCACTTAGGAAAAGACCTGCTGCACGAACCGCAACAAAGCGGACAGGAAAAAGCATAATGTCGTCTTATGCGGCACACCGTTCTGTTTCTGAACGGTAAATTCGTACAGGGTGTTCGATTTCGGACACCCTTTCTTTTGGGCTACATTCTCTATTTCAGTAGTTTATGATTCTGGCACGGATTTGGTATATATAAGTTCCGAATGAATATAATACATGATAAAATCATAAACAATCAGATATGGACAGAGAAATTCCTAAGGAAGTTCGTCAGAAAGAACGTAATAAGAAAATCATTCGTTATTCGGCCATAGGGGTGGCAGGAGTTATTGTTGTCAGTGTACTCATCTCTTTGATGAGAGTGGGAGTAGAAGAAAAAGATCTTGTGTTCTCTACAGTCGACAAAGGAGTGATCGAAGTCAGTGTCAGCGCGTCGGGAAAGGTGGTTCCTGCTTTTGAAGAGATAATCAATTCGCCTATTAACTCCCGTATCCTTGAAATCTATAAAAAAGGAGGCGATAGCGTGGAGATAGGCACTCCGATTTTGAAACTCGATCTTCAAAGTACGGAAACACAATACCAGAAACTGTTGGATGAAGAACAAATGCGTCGTTATAAACTTGACCAGCTTCGTGTCAACAGCCAGACCAAACTTTCCGATATGGCGATGCAGATCAAGGTTTCAGCCATGAAACTTAGCCGGATGAAGGTGGAACTGCGGAACGAACATTATTTGGACAGTCTCGGGGCAGGAACAACGGATAAAGTCCGTCAGGCGGAACTAAGCTATAATGTTGCCCAGCTCGAATACGAACAACTTCAACAGCAGTTTAAAAATGAACAGGAAGTGGCCGCCGCAGAGTTGAAGGTGCAGGAACTTGATTTCAATATCTTCCGTAAGAGTCTGGCGGAGATGAAGCGTACGTTTGAGGATGCGCAAATACGTTCTCCCCGAAAAGCTATCCTTACCTTTATTAATAATCAGATTGGTGCACAGATTTCGCAGGGCGAACAAGTGGCAGTCATCTCCGATTTGAGTCATTTCAAAGTGGAAGGCGAGATTGCCGATACGTACGGCGACCGTGTGTCGGCAGGGGGAAAAGCGATTGTGAAAATCGGCAGTGATAAATTGGAAGGAACTGTCAGCAGTGTGACACCGCTTTCCAAGAATGGGGTGATCTCTTTCAGCGTACAGTTGAAGGAGGATAACCACCGCCGTCTGCGTTCCGGATTGAAGACGGATGTCTATGTGATGAATGCCGTGAAAGAAGATGTGATGCGTATTGCCAATGGCTCTTTCTATGTGGGACGCGGTGAATATGAACTGTTTGTCTGCGATTCGGATAGCGAACTGGTCAAACGTAAAGTACAGTTGGGCGATTCCAACTTTGAATATGTAGAAGTGCTGAGCGGGTTGAGACCGGGCGACAGGGTAGTGGTGAGCGATATGAACTCCTATAAAAACAAGAATAAACTGAAACTAAAATAAGGTAGAAGATATGGCTGTCAGGGTATATTTGAAACAAGCGTGGAACTTAATGAAGCAGAATCCGCTTTTCAGCACGCTCTATATTGTAGGAACAGGGATTTCTATCGTTATGACAATGGTAATAGCTATTGTGTATTATGTGCGGTTGGCTCCTGTTTATCCGGAGACGAACAGGATGCGTACATTGGTGGTGAAATCCGCTAAAATGACAAACGATGAGAGTACTCATTCTTCCAATATCAGTTATGCAATGTTGAAAGACTGGTTCTACTCGTTGGAAAGTGCGGAAGTAAGTACCGGAGTGTCTGGTACAAGTTATGCCCGGGTGACAAACGACAAAGAAGAAATTCCGACTTATGCAAGGTATACGGACGAGAACTTTTTCCGTGTCTTTCCTTTGGTCTTTCTGGAGGGGAAGCCATTTACTGAGGCCGATCGCCGTAGCGGTATTCATAATGTAGTACTGACAGATAGTTATGCACAGCAGCTTTTCGGAACAACTAAGGGAGTGGTCGGTAAAAACTTCTTAATGGATTATACCAATGTAAAAGTGGTGGGTGTTGTGAAAAGTGGCAGTTTTCTTACACCGGACTCGTATGCCCAAGTTTATCTTCCTTATAGTTGTCGCGATGGCTATGATGATGAAGGAAGCCATTGGGCGTTGGGAGGTTATCGTGTCTACATTTTGATGAAGGAATCGAAAAGTGTCACAGATGTACAAGATGAAGTACTGGAACTTGTCCGTAAATTTAATGTATCGGATATGGGTGACGGGTGGAAGCTGGATTTAGTGGGACAACCCGAACTTTATTGGCATAGCACTTTCCGCCTCTGGAGTAATGTCGCTGTCGACTGGGGCAGGGTGATATGGATGTTTGTAGGTATCTTTATGGTATTACTTTTTGTTCCCGCTTTCAATTTGAGCGGCATGATTTCTGCCCGTATGGAACGCCAGTTACCGGATTTGGGTATACGTAAGGCGTTTGGTGCTTCCCGCAGGCGGTTATTGGTACAGATTATCTGGGAAAATCTACTCCTTACAGGCTTGGGAACTCTTCTCGGATTGGTAATAGCTTGGATTGTACTTGCTTTGTCGGGATATGAGATATTCAGTTTATTCGAAGTCTTTCCTAAGTTTCCTCCTAAAGGAGTGAATTTGGGAATGGGAATTGATATGTTTTTTGCTCCGTTAATCTTTGTGGCAGCGGCTCTGTTCTGTTTATTACTGAATCTGATATCAGCGTTAATACCCGCATGGAATGCATTACGTCATCCGATAGTTGAATCTTTGAATGAGCAGAAATAGGGTTATCACCTTATATATAATAGAATTAGATCATTATGTTGAAACTGATACTGAAAAATCTTTGGGCACGGCGAGTCCGGAATGCGTGGTTGCTTGCCGAACTGATACTGGTCACTGTTCTGACCTGGTATATCACTGATCCTCTCTTTGTGTTAAGTTATAATCAGACGTTGCCTTTAGGATACGAACCGGACGGGTTGCTGATTGCTCCTATCCGCAGTTTGCCTTCCACTGCTCCTGATTATAATAAGGAAGAAGCGGATTCTCTTCATACAATGGAAAATATGCATCGTATGTTACGTAAGTTGCGTGATTAT
>ERZ791906.1578-NODE-1578-length-15793-cov-18.430550_pt1 | contig 15793 bp, 14 predicted proteins | sample MGYA00510146_ERZ791906 | MGnify/ENA primary metagenome ERZ791906 (study PRJEB30046, sample SAMN00792096) | human gut metagenome | study: EMG produced TPA metagenomics assembly of the A metagenome-wide association study of gut microbiota in type 2...
TGGACTGCGATGCCGAAAACGGCGACTGGTGGGTGAACCCCAAGGTCAAGCGCATTGCATGGCGTCCCCGGGCCGTGGCTGCGGTGGACAGCGAGAACGTCTGCCTGCATGGCATCACGGTGCAGAACAGCTACTCGTGGACCATCCATCCCATCTTTGTCAAGCACCTCGATCTGCTCAACTTCAACATCAACAACCCCTACAACGCCCCCAACACGGACGGCATCGACCCCGAGAGCTGCGAGGATATCCGCATCATCGGCATGAACATCCATGTGGGCGATGACTGCATCGCCATGAAGGCCAGCAAGGTCTTTCTGGGCATGAAGCTGAAGCGCAGCTGTGAGCATACCGTCATCCGCAACTGCCTGCTGGACAAGGGCCACGGCGGCATCGTCATTGGCAGCGAGATGAGCGGTGGCGTGAAGGACATGGTAGTGACCCAGTGCCTGATGGACCACACCGACCGCGGTCTGCGCGTCAAGACCCGCCGCGGCCGCGGCAACACTGCCGTCATCGACGGTCTGGTGTTCCGCAACGTGGAGATGCGGGGTGTCAAGGCACCCTTCGTCATCAATATGTTCTACTTCTGCGACCCGGACGGCCACGGCCCTTATGTACAGTGCCGCGAGCCGATGCCGGTGGACGAGTACACCCCCAAGCTGGGCAGCCTGACCATGGAGAACATCGTGGCCACCGATGCCCAGTTTGCAGGCTGCTATTTCGATGGCCTGCCGGAGCAGCCCATCGAGCGGGTAACCATGCGGGATGTGAGCATCACCTTTGACCCCAACGCCAAGGAGGGACAGGCGGCCATGGCCGACAACCGTCCGCTGGTGAAAAAGCTGGCCATCTATGCCGAGAACGTCAAGGAGATCGACCTGCACAACGTGAAGATCGAGGGCTACGAGGGCGAGCGGCTGCACTTTGCCAACGTAGGACATTTTGAGGAGGACTGACCCATGACCCATGAAGAGATCCTGTCCATGCTGGGCGACTATGTGGACTACTTGATCGCCAATTCCAGCGCCGAGGCACCGATGTGGAACATCGAGAAGGTGCGCAGCGGCAAGCCCAACAAGTGGAACTACATCGACGGCTGCATGATCACCGCCTGCCTGAGCCTGTACAAGACCACCGGCGACGAGAAGTATCTGGAGTTTTCCAAGGAGTTCATCGACTACTTTGTGCAGCCGGACGGCTCCATCAAGACCTACGACCCCAAGGAGTACAATCTGGACAACGTGAATCAGGGCAAGAACCTGTTCATTCTGTATGATATCTACGGGGACGAGAAGTACCGCAAGGCCATCGACACCATCCGCAGCCAGCTGCTTACCCAGCCCCGCACCAAGGAGGGCAACTTCTGGCACAAGGATATCTACCCGTGGCAGGTGTGGCTGGACGGCACCTATATGGCGCAGCCTTTCTACATGGAGTACGAGACCCGCTTCAACAAGATGCAGGGCTGCATCGACAGCTACAAGCAGTTCATGAACATCAAAAAGCACATGCGGGACGAAAAGACCGGCCTGTACTACCACGGCTACGATGAGAGCCGCCAGATGTACTGGGCAGACCCCGAGACCGGTTGCAGTCCCAACTTCTGGCTGCGCGCCATGGGCTGGTTCCTTGTGGCGATGGTGGATGTGCTGGAGCGCATGGACGAGCAGCTGTACAACGAGTATCGCGGCATCATGGCCATGCTCAAACAGACCGTAGAGGATATGCACAAGTTCCAGGACGAGCAGAGCGGGATGTTCTGGCAGGTCATCGACCACCCGGAGGCCGAGGGCAACTATCTGGAGACCAGCGGCACCGCCCTGTTTGCCTATGCGGTACTCAAGGGCGTGCGTCTGGGCTACCTGCCCAAACGCATGGCTGCATGGGCGGAGAAGGCTTTCTACGGCACCTGCGACCGGTATCTGTCTAAGAACCCGGACGGCAGCTTGCAGCTGGACGGCATCTGCCTTGTGGCGGGTCTGGGCGGCAAGGATCACCGTGACGGCTCTCTGGCCTACTACTTCAGCGAGCCGGTGGTCTGCAACGATGCCAAGGGCGTAGGCCCGCTGGTGCTGGCTTATACCGAAATGATCGCACGGAAGTAACCAAAAACGGGATACAGCAAGGCTGAGCAGCTGCAAATAAGTGGCTGCTCAGCCTTTTTGCATGTCTTTTTTGTCCCCTTGCATAAACCGCCCGCCGCTGTCCCACACTAAGCCCAGAAAAGTTCCCGTACACAAAACGGACAGATGGGAGTAACAAGCATGGAGCAGATCAAAAAATTTCTGCACGGCAAGGGCTTTGCTCTGCTGCTGACCGCAAGCCTGCTGGCTGCGGCTGCGGCAGGGGTGTGGGCGGTGCGCGCCCTGCGGGCAGAACTGCAAAAAAGTCTGGATGGACTAAACGCCCCCGGCACCACCCAACAGACCACCCCGGAAACAGAACCGGACTGGGACGCACAGGAGGATACCACATGGCAGCAGCCCGTGACCGACGTTGCAAACAGCAAGGCAGATGTGCCGCAGCAGACGCCCTCTGGGGCATCCTCTGGTGCGCAGTCTGGCTCTGGTTCGCTGCGCGAACCCTCGGCACTGCAAGGCGCATCCTCGCCTGCCAGCAGTTCGGCACAGCCTGCCGCCGCGCCCTCTATGCCGGGGCGCGTGCTCAACGCCTTCAGCGGCGATGAGCTGGTGTATAACAAGACACTTGGGGACTGGCGCACCCACAACGGCGTGGACTACGCCTGCACGCAGGGGGCAGCGGTGGCGGCACCCGTGGCGGGCAAGGTGGTGTCTGCCGGGGCAGAGGGCAACTGGGGCACCGTGGTGGTGCTGGAGGATGCCGCTGGCCGCAGTTGGCGGCTGTGCGGCGTGGCAGACCCTGCCGTAAAAGCCGGGGATACTGTAGCCGCCGGGCAGAAGCTGGGCACGGTGGGAACTGTCGGCTGCGAGTGCGCTGAGGAAAGCCACATCCATGTGGAGGTAAAGCAGGGCGAAAGCTACCTCGACCCGGCAAAGCTGCCGGAATAAGCAAACCATAAAAGGGGCTGCAATAGCGGCTCCTTTTTTGCTGTGTCAGGCGGTACGGCGCGTTTGCAGCAGCCAGAGAACCAGCGCCGAAAGCACCCCGGCTGCCAGCAGTACATCTGCGGGGTGTGCGGCCCAGTGCTGGAAGGCAATGCCATAGGCTGCCTGCCCGATGGGCTGGGTCAGGCAGGCCAGCACGGTGCAACAGGCGGTAGTTTTGCCCAGCTGTGCCTGCGGCACCAGCACTTGCAGCTGCGCAAAGAACCATACATTGAACAGCGCTGCCACGGCCATAAACACGGCCCCCAGCACCAGAATGCTGCCGAACTGCAACACTGACACCCGGAGGGCAAGACCCAGCGCGGCGCACACGCCGCTGAGCGCCAGCAAAAGAGGTGTGCCGCTGCGGATGGGATGACGGACAAAGACGGTTCCGGCCAGCACGCCGCCCAGAATGCCGCCTGCGCTCAGCACCGCCTGCACAAGACCAAGGGAGGCATCACTTTTCTGCAGGGTCTGTACCACCAGCACCGGAACACCTACGGTGAGGGCGGGGACTTCCAGCAGGTTTACAGCCGCCATGGCGGCAGCTAACCGCAGCACCGCAGCCTGCCCGGTGAGGAACTGTGTACTTTCCCGTAGGTCGGCCCACAGGGAACGGACGGAGAGCTTTGTGTCATATGGGACATCCTGTGGGATGCGCAGACAGAGCTCCATCCCGGCAGAAAGTGCAAAGCAGCAGCCGCAGAGCACCAGCAGACCCCGGATGCCGAGGTGCTCCAGCAGAACAGCACCCAGCAGGGGACCGAGAAGCTCGTCCGCGGTATCCACCAGTTGGATGACTGCGTTGCCGCGCAGCAGCTGGGTGCCGTTCAATAGCAGAGGCAGGCAGGCGCGTACCACGGGGCTGGTAAAGCCCCTGAATGGCGTACAGACTGCCCAGCACTGTCAGGACCAGCGGAAGCAGGGGCAGATGCGGCAGTCCGGCAGCGGCTGCAGCCGCAATACCGGCGGTCACCAGATCCAGCAGTGCCATCAGCCGGGCTTTACGGCAGCGGTCTGCCAGCGCGCCGCCGGTCAGCATTCCAGCAAGGGCGGGCAGCATAGCCAGAGCGGTGATGCCGCCGTACAGCGCGGCAGAACCAGTCTGCCGCAGCAGATACAGCGGCAGCGCAAACCGCAGGGCGGCATTGCCGAACAGGGAGACGACCTGTCCGAGGACGATAAGGATAAAAGTGTTCATGGAAACCTCCTGCTTTTTTATTTACAGACTGTTGGTCTGTATTCACATACAAAAAAAGGCGGAGCGTTCCGCCCGGGAAATTCAGTCTTTGACCGGTGTGCACAGCTGCACCAGCTGTTCGGCCTGTGCATCCGTCAAAAGATCCAGCCCAAGTGCATGGGTCATTTGCTGAAACACGACGTTCCGCGCCCGCTGCTCGGTCGGTGTGGTGGGGCGCGTCTGGGGAGAAAGCCAGATGTCTGCCAGCACGAACAGCGCTTCGGCCAGCGCATTGGCATCGGCGGTGTGGATGGAGCCGTCCGCCATGCCCTGCCGGATCATGGGTGCAATGCACTCCGGGGCTAAATGCGCTTCAATGTTGGTCAGCTCCATGGCAAGGAACTGCGGGTTGCTGCACAGGTGCGGCAAAGTCTGCGCGATCTGCTGCTGCCGCTGCCCGGCAAAGGAAGCTGCAAACACCGCCTGCAGCTTCTGCAGCCCGGTCAGGGCGGGGTCGTCCCGGATACGGCGCAGCGGCTCCCACATCTGGTCGCCCAAACGGTCGCCGACGCGCTGCGCGATCTCCTCCTTGGAGCGGAAGTGATGGTACACCGCCCCTTTGGAAAGCTTTGTGGCATCAATGATGTCCTGCAGGGTGGTATTCTGGTAGCCCTTCTGGATGAAGAGCAGGGCGGCGGCGTCCAGGATCTTTTCAACGGTCTGTTCCGGGTATTTGTTGCGCGGCATGACGGATGCTCCTTTTTACAAACTAACGGTCTGTAAAAAGAATACAGCAGCCCGGCGGCTTTGTCAAGAGGGTGTGGAACTGAAAATCCATTCATTTCCTGCGGCGCTGCATTGCTTTTGCGCGGGGTTTCTGGTATGATACAATAGAATTAACAGGCAATTTTGGGAGGATGACAGATGGCAAGGGTTTTGATCGTGGGAGCCGGGGCAGCCGGACTGATGGCGGCGGGTGCCGCCGTGCGGCAGGGACATCAGGTGACGGTGCTGGAACATACCGAGAAGCCCGGGCAGAAGATCCTTGTCACCGGCAAGGGGCGCTGCAATGTGACCAACGACTGCCCGGCAGAGGAGTTTTTGCGCCATGTGCGCACGAACCCGCGCTTTTTGTACTCCTCGCTGGGAGCGTTCCCCCCGGCAAAGACCATGGAGCTGTTCGAAGGTCTTGGCGTGGAGCTGAAGGTAGAGCGCGGCCGTCGGGTGTTCCCGGTATCGGATAAGGCCGAGGAGATCCGGCAGGCGCTGCTGCGCTATGCGCAGGATGCCGACATCGTCTATGATGGCGCAAAAAAGCTGCTGCTGGAGGACATCGTGCCGGAGGCAGAGCCCGCCCCGGCGGCAGCGGAAAACCCGCGCCACCCCAAAAAGAAAAAGGCGGACCCGGCGCTGCGCTGCGTGGGCGTGCGGGGCACTTCCGGCCGGGAATACCGGGCGGACGCCGTGCTGGTGGCTACCGGCGGCGTGAGCTACCCCACCACCGGTTCTACCGGCGATGGCTACAAGCTGGCGCAGCAGGCGGGACACACCCTTGTGGAGCCGGTGCCCAGTCTGGTCAGCCTTGTCAGCCGCGACCCGGACTGCAAAAAGATGATGGGTCTGGCGCTGAAAAACGTCACTCTGACCCTGCTGGAGGACGGCAAGGCCATCTTTGACGAGCAGGGCGAGATGCTGTTTACCCACTTTGGCATCAGCGGGCCGCTGACCCTGAGCGCGTCCAGCCATCTGGGGGATATGAAAAAGCACAGGTACATCGCGGAGATCGACCTGAAGCCCGCCCTGAGCGAGGAGCAGCTGTACGACCGCATCACCCGGGACTTTGCCCTGCTGGCAAACCATGCGGCACAGGGCGCGCTGGTCAAGCTGCTGCCCTCCAGTATGCAGCCGGTCATGGTGGCGCGCTGGGGCATTGACCCCGCCACCAAGGCAAACCAGATCACCCGGGAGCAGAAGCGGGAGCTGGTGCAGCTGATCAAGCACTGGCAGGTGTCCATTGACGCCCGGGGCGACCTTGCCCACGCGGTGATCACCAGCGGCGGCGTATCGGTGCGGGAGGTGGACCCAAAGACCATGCAGAGCAAAAAGGCGCTGGGACTGTACTTTGCGGGCGAGGTGCTGGACGTGGACGCCTACACCGGCGGCTACAATCTGCAGATCGCTTTCTGCACCGCACAAAGCTTTGCGAACAACCTGTAAAAACAGTGCAGTCCGTTTTGCTGTGTACTATATATAAATAAGGAGAACATATCATGGTATCTGTTGCAATTGATGGGCCTGCGGGCGCAGGCAAATCCACTCTGGCACGCCGTCTGGCGGCAGAGCTGGGCTATATCTATGTGGACACCGGTGCAATGTACCGCGCCATCGGCCTGTACGCCCTGCGCGCGGGCAAGGACCCCAAGGACAACGCAGCGGTGGATGCCCTGCTGCCCGAGATCGAGCTGCGGCTGGCATCCATTGCGGGCGAGCAGCACATTTACTTGAAGGACGAGGATGTGAGCACCGCCATCCGCACCGAAGCTGCGGGCATGGCAGCCTCTGCCGTGGGCGCAAACCCCGCGGTGCGGGCATTTCTGCTGGACTTGCAGCGCAGCATGGCAAAAAAGCAGGATGTGCTGATGGACGGCCGGGATATCGGCACGGTGGTGCTGCCGGACGCTACGGTGAAGATCTTCCTGACCGCCAGCCCGGAGGCACGCGCCACCCGTCGCTGGAAGGAGTATCAGGCCAAGGGCATCGACACCCCCTACGAGGAAGTGCTGGCAGATGTGAAGCAGCGGGATTATCAGGACACCCACCGCGCCGCCGCTCCGCTGAAGCAGGCAGAGGACGCCGTGCTGCTGGATACTTCGGCGCTGGATTTTGAGCAGAGCCTTGACGCCATGAAGCAGATCATTGCCAAAAAGATCGGCGGATAAAACAAACAGGACAGGAATAAAAAATGGTACTATATTATATTCTGGTGCCCCTTGCGTGGCTTGTGTGGCACATCGGTTTCCGCATCCGGGTGGAGGGGCGTGAAAACCTGAAAAAGGTGCAGACGAAGGGCTACATCCTTGCGCCCACCCATGTGTCTGCCATCGACCCGGTGTTCATCGTTGTCACCCGGTGGGGCAGGCGGATGGTGGTGTTCGCCAAAAAGGAACTGTTCGAGATCAACGCCTTCCTGACGTGGTTCTTCCGCTGCTGCGGCGGTGTGTGCGTCCGCGGCACCAAGGACGAGATGGCGGTCATTTCCCAGACGGTGGAGGCCTGCAAGCAGGGCAAGACCCTGCTCATCTTCCCGGAGGGCACCCGCGAAAAGGAGGGCAAGCTCCTGCCCCCCAAGAGCGGTCTGTTCGTCATTGCCGCCGAGGCAGGGGTGGATGTTGTGCCCTGCCGCATCTTCTATGATACCCCGGACGGAAGAATGCACCTGTTCTGCAAGGTGCGGGTGATCTATGGCGAGCCGATGCCCGCAGCACAGTTTGCCATGGAGGGCCGCCGGGACACCAAAAAGCTCCGTGCCAACAAGCAGGCGCTGCTGGAAGCATGGGAAAAGATGGGGGCGTAAGAGATGGAGATCCGTTTGGCAAAAACGGCGGGGTTCTGCTTTGGCGTGAACCGTGCCGTGGAACTGACCTACGGCCTGCTGGCCGAGGGGCATAAGGTGGCAACGCTGGGCCCGCTGATCCACAACCCGCAGGCGGTGGAGGATATGCGGCGCAAGGGCGCACAGGTAGTGGACACCGTGCAGGATGTGCCTGCCGGGTGCGAGGTAGTCATCCGCAGCCACGGAGTGCCCCGCAGCGTTTACGATGAACTGGAAGCGCGCGGCATCCCGTACCATGACGCCACCTGCCCCTTTGTGCAGAAGATCCAGCGCATTGCCGCCGAGGCCGAAAAAGAGGGCGCGGTGCTGCTGGTGGCGGGCGATAAGACCCACCCGGAGGTGCAGGGCATCGTGGGGCACACCCGGGGCGAGGTGTTCGTTTTTGCCGATTTAGCCGAGTTAGAGGCGTGGAACGGCCCGTCTGACCCCCAAAAACCCCTTTTTGCAGTTGCACAGACCACATTTCAGGTTACAAAATGGAAAGAAAGTTCGGAGTTTCTCAAAAAAGCCTATACAAACGCCCGAATTTTTGATACAATATGTAATGCGACGTGGGCGAGGCAACAGGAAGCGGAAGACCTCAGCCAACAATGCGACATCATTGTTGTCATTGGCGGTCATCATTCTTCCAATACCCAAAAGCTGGTACAGGTCGCCGCAAAACACACGCGTGCCGTAACGGTCGAAACAGCGAGCGAACTTCGGCCGGAATGGTTTGCAGATGTTAAAGTGGCGGGCGTGACAGCCGGGGCTTCAACGCCATCGTCTATTATTGAGGAGGTACTTAACAGTATGAGCGCAGAAATCAATGACAGCATGAGCTTCGAGGAGATGCTGAACGCATCCGAGGAGAAGCGTGTTCATGCAGGCAGTATTGTGAAAGGAATCGTGACCAGCATCTCTGCCAACGAGATCCAGGTGGATATCGGTGCGAAGCAGACCGGCTTTGTCAAGCTGAGCGAGCTGACCGATGATTCCTCCGCCAAGGTCGAAGACCTGGTGAAGGTTGGCGATGAGCTGGACCTCATCGTCGAGAAGGTTATGGATCAGGATGGCGTCATCCAGCTCTCCCGCAAGAAGCTCGCATCTCGCAAGGGCATGGAAGAGATCGCCAAGGCAGCAGAATCCGGTGAAGTCGTCGAGGGCGATGTCACCGAGTTCAACAAGGGCGGCGTTGTCGTCAACGTCAAGGGCGTCAAGGTGTTCGTTCCCCGTTCTCAGGCCACTATGCGCCGCGACGAGGACTACACTGCTCTGGTCGGCCAGCACGTTCAGCTGGTCGTCACCGAGTGCTCCGGCCGCAAGATCGTGGGCAGCATCAACAAGGTGACCGCTGAGCAGAACAAGGCTAAGCGCGAGGAGTTCTGGGCAAACGTTGAGGTGGGCAAGACCTACACCGGCGTTGTCAAGAGCCTGACCTCTTATGGTGCATTCGTTGACATCGGTGGTGTTGACGGCCTGTGCCACATCAGCGAGCTGAGCTGGAACCGCATCAAGCATCCCTCCGAGGTCGTCTCCGTTGGTGACACCATCGAAGTGTATGTGAAGGACATCGACACCGAGAACCACAAGGTCTCTCTGGGCTACAAGAAGGCTGAGGACAACCCCTGGGAGCAGCTGAAGAACAACTACCCCATCGGCAGCACCTTCCATGCTCCGGTCGTTTCTCTGACCAAGTTTGGTGCATTCGTCCGCATCCTGCCGGGTGTTGACGGTCTGGTCCACATCAGCGAGATCAGCAATGACCGCGTTGAGAAGGTCTCCGACGCACTGAAGGTCGGCGATATGGTCGATGTGAAGCTGCTGGATGTCGACTTCGACAAGAAGCGCATCAGCCTGTCCATGAAGGCTCTGCTGAACGACGACGCTGAGTAATCAGCCCTTCGTGCAAAAGCATAGCTTCTGACACAATGCGATCTGCAGCCCCGTTGCCGGGAAAACGGCGGCGGGGCTGTTTTTGTTAACAAAGCCATGATAAAATTTTTCAAAAAGCACTGGGAAGTGCTCAGTTACCTGATCTTCGGCGTGCTGACCACTCTGCTGAATATTGTGCTGTATGCGCTGTTCAGCCGACTGTTCGGCTACACCGCCGCCAACAGCTGGGGCAATGTGCTGGATAACGCTTTGTGCATCCTGTTTGCCTACTGCACCAACCGGGCGTTCGTGTTTCGCAGCAAGACCACCGGCAAAGCCATGGCCAAGGAGTTCGGTACCTTTGTCACCTGCCGTCTGGGCACCATGGTGCTGGATGCCGTGATCATGATGGTGGGGGGCAACCTTTTTGCCGCACAAGGGGCGGCGCTGGTGGACACCGCCATGCAGGGTCTGCTGGGCGCCGTGGCGGGCTGGCTGGGTCCGGATACTACCCTCTACATGGCAAACAGCTTTGCCGGGAGCCATGCCGCCGTGGCAGATGGCTCCGCTGCCATTGCCGTCATCGGCGGGGCGGACGGCCCCACAGCCATCTTCGTCACCAGCGCCTACGATGCTCAGGCAATGTGGGGCCTTGCCGTGAAGGTCTTTTCCAATGTACTGGTGATCTTGCTGAACTATGTGTTCAGCAAGCTCATTATCTTTAAAAAGAAACAATAATTTTCAGGAGGTACGGTATTATGAAACGTGGTCTGAAAGGGTTCGCATTCCTGGTCTCTGGTCTGGTGCTGGGCATCATTGGTGCAACGGCATCGGTGACTGCGATCGCACTGAGCGCTGTGGGCATGGCAAAGGTGCGCCGTGCCAGCAAGTAAAATAACGGAGGAACGAGCATGAACCGCGAAGAGATCCTGTCCCATGTCGATCATACCCTGCTGAAGCCGGAGGCCACTTGGCCCCAGATCCAGCAGCTGTGTGACGAAGCCATTGCAAACCACACCGCATCCGTCTGCATCAACACCTGCTACGTCAAGCAGGCTGTGGAGTATATGGCAGGCCGCATCCCCGTGTGCTGCGTGGTGGGCTTCCCTCTGGGTGCCATGGATACCGCCAGCAAGGCCTTTGAAGCCAAGACTGCCATTGAGAACGGCGCAGCCGAGGTGGACATGGTCATCAACATCGGCCGCCTGAAGAACAAGGAGTACGATGCTGTCCGTGAGGACATCCGTGCCGTGAAGCAGGCTGTGGGCGATAAGATTTTGAAGGTCATCATTGAGACCTGTCTGCTGACCGAGGAAGAAAAGGAAAAGATGTGCGACATCGTCTGCGAGGCCGGTGCCGACTACATCAAGACCAGCACCGGCTTCTCTACCGCAGGTGCCAACTTCCACGACGTGGAGCTGATGGTCAAGGGCGTGCATGGCCGCTGCAAGGTCAAGGCTGCCGGCGGCATTTCCACCGTGGAGGATATGGAGACCTTCCTTGCACTGGGCGCTGACCGTCTGGGCACCTCCCGCGCTGTCAAGATCCTGAACGGCGAGCAGGCAAAGGGCTATTAATTTTTCTGCAAAAAATGTATTTCGGCAAAGCTCTGGGCTTGGCTGAACTGCAAAGGATGATCTCTCAAGGGCTGCTGCACAAATTGCCGTGCAGCGGCCTTTTTTACGCTCAAGCCTTGCAAGCAGGGCGCGGCAGGGTGTATAATACAGATAGGTACTGCATAAAATAGGGGCTGTTCGCCTTGTGGGGCAAGGCGGGCAGAGGAGGAAATGCAATGAATATACCCGAGATCCTTGTGGCCAATGGCACAGGGGCGGTGCTGGTAAGCTTTCTGTTTTTACTGCGGGTGCGCGGCGAGAGTAAAAACAGCGTGGGAACAGAGTTGTTTTGCCGGATTCTGATGGTGACGCTGCTGGCACAGGCAACAGAGACGATCAGCTTTCTGCTGGACGGTGTGCCCGGCGCGGCAAGCCGGTTCTGGCTGTACCTCACCAACACCGTCTGCACCGGCGCTACCGTGTGCGTGGGCTATGCGTGGTGTTTGTATGTGGACTTCCGGGTCTACCGCAGCACCGGACGCCTGCGCAGAAGGCACCTGCTGCTGGGCGCGCCGCTGCTGGCGCTTTTGGTGCTGCTGGTGGCAAACCTTTTTGGCACGGGGTGGATCTTTTCCATTTCGGCGGACAACGCTTACCATCGGGGCCCGCTGAATATTTTGCTGTATCTGCTGCTGTTCAGCTATTACGCCGAGAGCGTGTGGCAGGTGCATAAGGCCAAGCGTGATGGCATTACGGTGGAGTTTTTTCCGGTGTACTACTTTGTGGTCACCTGTGCGGTGGGCACGCTGCTGCAGGGCGCATTCTACGGCATGGCCTTCGGCTGGCTGTCAGTAGCCATCGCTTTTGTGCTTGTGGACAGCCAGACCCGCAGCCTGCGCGGCTATACCGATGAGTTGTCCGGCCTGTTTGGGCGCAAGTACATGAACTACTGTCTGGACCGCATCCACGCCACGCAGGAGAAGGACGTTTACGGCATCATGATGGACGTGAACTGCTTCAAGGAGATCAACGACACCTACGGGCACGCCGAGGGCGACCGCGCCATTCAGGAGATCGGGCACATCCTGTCCGGGGCGCTGGCGGCAAACTCGGTAGCCATCCGCATGAGCGGCGATGAGTTCATGGTGCTGATCCGTCACGGCTCGGAGGAGCTGCTGGACGAGATCTGCACCGCCATCGAGCAGCGGGTGCAGCACTATAACGAAACCGCTCCGGCGGGCAGCTTTCAGCTGTCCTTCTCCACCGGTGTGGCAAAGTACGAGGGCGGCAGCGTGGAGAAGTTTCTGGTGGAGCTGGATCGGCGGATGTATGCGGAAAAACGCGCCTTCCACGCCGCCCGGGACGGCCACGCCGCACCGGAGCAGGGAAATGATCCATCAATTTAAAAGGAATGTCTAAAATAAGTGCGACTTATCTTGACAATCTGACGCTGCAATGATAGAATATGTGGCGTACCAATTGAATACCGACTTATCAAGAGCGGCTGAGGGGACAGGCCCTGTGAAGCCCGACAACCTGCGCGAGAGCGTAAGGTGCCAAATCCTGCGGGAAACCGGAAGATAAGAGTGCAACGCTCAGAGCTTTCGGCTCTGGGCGCTTTTATTTTTCAGAACAAACTTGATGGAATGGTAAATACACGCAACTGCAACATTTAGGAGGCAAAAAATGGCTAGACACCTGTTTACTTCGGAGTCCGTCACCGAGGGACATCCCGACAAGATCTGCGACCAGATCTCTGATGCAATTCTGGACGAGATCCTGACCCACGACCCCAACGCCCGCGTGGCCTGCGAGACCTGCGCATCCACCGGCCTTGTGCACATTATGGGCGAGATCACCACCAGCTGCTATGTGGACTTCCAGAAGGTCGTCCGCGAGGTGGTGGCAGATATCGGCTACACCCGCGCAAAGTTCGGCTTTGACGCCGACACCTGCGCCGTCATCTCCAACATTGACGGCCAGAGCCCCGATATTGCACTGGGCACCAACGATCAGGTGGGCGGTGCAGGCGATCAGGGCATGATGTTCGGTTATGCCTGCGACGAGACCCCCGAGCTGATGCCCATGCCCATCAGCCTTGCCCACAAGCTGGCAAAGCGCCTGACCGAAGTGCGCAAGAGCGGCGAAATGGATTACCTGCGCCCGGACGGCAAGAGTCAGGTGACCGTGGAGTACGACGAGAACAACAAGCCCGTGCGCGTGGACGCCGTGGTCATCTCCAGCCAGCACAGCGAGAGCGTGAGCATGGAGCAGCTGCGGGCAGACGTGATGGAAAAGGTCATCAAGGCCACCATCCCCGCGGAGCTGTTGGACGAGAACACCAAGTACTACATCAACCCCACCGGCCGCTTTGTTGTGGGTGGCCCGCAGGGCGATACCGGTCTGACCGGCCGTAAGATCATCGTGGACACCTACGGCGGCTATGCACGCCACGGCGGCGGCGCCTTCTCCGGCAAGGACCCCAGCAAGGTGGACCGCAGCGCAGCCTACGCGACCCGCTGGGTAGCAAAGAACATCGTGGCTGCGGGTCTGGCAAAACAGTGCGAGGTGCAGGTGGCCTACGCCATCGGCGTGGCAAAGCCTGTGTCCATCATGGTGGACACCTTCGGCACCGGCACGGTGGCAGACGAGAAGATCGAGCAGGCAGTGGAGAAGGTGTTTGACCTGACCCCCGCCGCCATCATCCGTGACCTCGACCTGCGCAAGCCCATCTACCGCCAGCTGGCCGCCTACGGCCACATGGGCCGCGAGGATCTGGGCGTGAAGTGGGAGAACACCGACCGCGTGGACGCCCTGAAGGCTGCCGTGGCTGCCCTGTAAAAAGCGTTTTACCCTGATAGGAAGGTAAGTGAAGAGAGACCGCTGCACCTGACCGTGCAGCGGTCTTTTTGCGTCACTGGGAAAAGAAAATGGTATGGTAAAAAGTACTACTTTTCCTCAAAAATCAGATAAACTTTGCGAAACGGTAAAGATTTGGTCGCGTTTTTGTAAGAAACTCACATTCTCTTGAAGGAAAAGGAAAAACAGCTGTGCAAGGCGCAGAAAATCCACACATGAAACAAATTGATATGGAACAATCGACAAAATGTGATAAAATAAAACTAGATATGCGCACTTGTGTGCATGGTACGGATGGTAAACAGCAATAAGGAGTTATGTGACTATGTCTATTGAAATTTCCCCGAAGTCCTTCTTTGAGCAGCCCAGTGTGGCGGATATGCGGCTGATCGCCTGCCCCGGTGCCGAGGAGCTGACCGGCCTGATCGACAAGCACCTTGTCCGTTGGGCAAAGGCTGCCGGAATTGAAAAAGACACCTTCATTATTTCCTGCGACTGCCCCCGCTTCCAGAGCGGCGACGCCAAGGGTCTGGTCAAGGAGTCTGTCCGCGGCGACGATATCTTTATCGTGGTGGACCCGGGCAATTACAGCGTCACCTACAAGCTGTTCAACTACGAGAACCACATGTCCCCGGACGATCACTTTGCAAACCTGAAGCGTCTGATCCAGGCTGTGGCCGGTAAGGCACACCGCGTTTCCGTCATCATGCCCAGCCTGTACGGCGGCCGTCAGCACCGCCGCGTGGTGCGCGAGAGCCTGGACTGCGCTGTGGCCCTGCAGGAGCTGCAGACCATGGGCGTGCGCAACATCATCACCTTTGACGCACACGACCCCCGCGTGCAGAACGCAGTGCCCCTGATGAGCTTCGATAACGCCATGCCCACCTATCAGGTGCTCAAGAGCCTGCTGAAGAAGGACCCCACCCTGTCCTTCGACAAGGAGAAGTTTACCGTGGTCAGCCCGGACGAGGGCGCTATGAACCGCAATATGTACTTCTCCAGCGTGCTGGGCTGCAACCTGGGTATGTTCTACAAGCGCCGCGATTACACCCGCGTGGTGAACGGCCGCAACCCCATCGTTGCCCATGAGTATCTGGGCGAGAGCGTGGAGGGCAAGACCGTCTTTATCGCAGACGATATCATTGCTTCCGGCGAGAGCATGCTGGAGGTTGCCAGCAACCTGAAGGAGCGCGGCGCTGCCAACATCATCGCCAACGCCACCTTCCCCCTGTTCACCAGCGGTCTGGAGAAGTTCGACAAGGCTGTGGCAAACGGCACCCTGACCTACGTTGTGGGCACCAACCTGACCTACCGTATGCCCGAGCTGCTGACCCGCGACTGGTATGTGGACGTGGACGTTTCCAAGTACGCTGCCTACTTTGTGGTGGCACTGAACCACGATATGTCCGTTTCCAGCATCATCGACCCCCTGAAGAAGATCGAGAACCTGCTGGCAAACCGCAAGTAAGAAGTTGTTCCAAAGCCCCTGCACCCTGCGTGCAGGGGCTTTTTGCGTTTTATGAAAACTTCTGTTAAGTTTTTGAAAATTCGTGCCGGGGGCTTTGCAAATCCCGGTGGGTTTATGCTATATTTAAGTTGAAATACTTTGCATTCTGACAGAAAGGAAAAACGCCATGGAGCATTTTGTGGAGTTTGAAGA
>ERZ791906.1583-NODE-1583-length-15736-cov-5.878197_pt1 | contig 15736 bp, 14 predicted proteins | sample MGYA00510146_ERZ791906 | MGnify/ENA primary metagenome ERZ791906 (study PRJEB30046, sample SAMN00792096) | human gut metagenome | study: EMG produced TPA metagenomics assembly of the A metagenome-wide association study of gut microbiota in type 2...
CGAAGGGGATTTTGAGTCCCCCTCGTCTGCCATTCCGACACACCGGCGTATGTAGAACGGTATTATTATAGCGGATTTTCCGCCCAAAATCAAGACGCAGTTCCTTTTTGCAGAAAAAAGAATTTTTCGCCTTCCCTTTCCGGGGATTTCGTGGTATTCTTACGGCAAACAAGATCCTGGAGGTTCCTATGAATTACACGTTTTCTGCTCCCGTCACCGATGCACAGCGTCAGCGGGATGCTCTGCTGGGCGCGCTGGTGGGGCTGGCGCGCTCCACAGTTAATGAGCCCAAAACGGAGGACACTGACCGCATACTGGCTGCCGGTCTGCGGCTGGCGGCTGACCCCGAGGCCGCCGAGGGCGCACTGCTCCGGATGACTGACATCGTTGAAGCGGAGAAGCACCGGGTGGCTCCAAACTGCGCTGCCTGTGCCATGCCCTGCGGAAACACCAGCAATTATGACCTTGCCCGTTTGTGGGGCGCACCCGCAGAAATTTGTGCCCTGAAAGTTCGACTGCTTTCTGCGGTCTGCGTCCTTGCCGGACAAAAAACGACGGCACAAATCCAGAAGGAGATCTGCGACGATCTATTTGTGCTGGCAGAGGACTGGGACACCGAACTGCTGCTGCCCATCGTCACACGGGCCGAGGGACTGTGCGTCCAGTAACTTTTCCAGAAACAAAAAAGCATTTCCTGCCTGAAAACGAACCTTTTTTCACAAAACCTCTTTACAAATGGGCCGCAAAAAACTATTATATAGTTATATGTTGCTGTTTGAAGCAAAGTTTTTCTACCGGCGTAGTCCGGTATTATTCCCACACGCAAAACGATATGAGAAAGAAGGTAGAATCCATGTCAGTGAAAAAGCCTGTCGTTCCTGCCGCTGCAGAAGCTCCCGCAGCCGAAGCAAAGCCCGCACGCAAGACCGCAAAGTCCGCTGTCAAAACGGAGAAAGCCCCCAAAACGGAAAAGACCGCCCACAAGGGCCGTCCCCCGCTTTCCCCTGAGATCTACGTTGAATTTGCCGGCAAGCAGTATAACATCACCGATCTTGTGGACCGCGCCAAGGCCGATTACCGCCTGACCCACAAGGTGGGCGTGCAGTCCTGCAAGATCTACGTCAAGCCTGAGGAAGAGGCCGCCTACTATGTCGTCAACAAGGTCGGCGGCAAGCTGCCTCTGTAAAGGCTGCGTTTCTGTTTTTCACCGCACAGAAAAAGACCAGAGCTGTTCTGCCAAGTGGCAGTTCAGTTCTGGTCTTTTGTTTTACAATGTTACAAACCCATACGCTCTTCCCTGACGCGGAACGCGGGGTCTTACTTCAGGAACTTGTGCACGGCGCGGGCCACGATGCCGCCCAGGATGCCGGAGACGAGGAACTCAGCCACGCCCTGGACACCAACCAGCAGCACAACGAACATCAGGGGGTTGGCAGCGCCCTTAACAGACACCAGGTTCTGGACATAGTCGCAGTTGTAGAACGCCAGCACGATATAGCCCATGAAGAACAGGGTGTTCAGGGCCGGAGCGCACATGGCGCTGACGATATAGCTCCAGGTGCGGCTCTTGTCCAGCTTGCTCAGGCCGTTGAAGATCAGGCCCACACACACACCCATCAGCACACGCATGCCCACGCAGAGGATAAAGGTGTTGACAGGGCTGACCTGGAACAGAGCGCCGGTCATGGCGGAAGCACCGGTAACGGCATCATAGAAGCTCACCGCGCCGAACACGCCGCCCAGCACAGCACCGGCCACAGGGCCCATGGTGATGGCACCCACCGCAATGGGCAGGGTCAGGAAGCTCATGTAAAGCGGGCCCATGGGCACACTGCCCAGGCCGATGGCCTTCATTACAAGTTCGATGGCGACCAGCAGTGCCAGTCGGGTGAGAGTGCGAAGATCGTTGTTTTTCATAATTCAGTTTTCCTCCTGCTGCCGTTCCGCCCTATACGTCGGATACGGCGCAAATCTGGTTTTTTCTGTCAGGGAATCTATAAATAAGCGGGCAAGCCCACCTTATTTATCACAGGGAAATTTGATGCCGGCGCTCCGCCGGGCCACGGTCAGCACACGGCTGACGGCCACGGAGGTATCCAGCATCCGGCTGCACAGCTCCTGGTCACCGCCCTCGATGGCCTTGGCAAAGGCATGGAACTCCGCCGCCTGCCGGGGTCTGCCGCCGTTCAGGTTGAAGTGCTCTTCCTTGCCCTGATTGGGGTGGAAGGTCACGCCGCCGCACCAGTTGGCCGTGGATTTCTGCAGGATATAGCCCTTTGTGCCCTGGATGACATACCGGGCAGGCACACCGCAGTCCTTGGCGGCCATGCTGACTGCCTTGAAGCTGTTGTACTCCATGGTCAGGATGCCGCTGGTGTCGATGCCGCGCTCCATGTTGGCCAGGTAGTGCACCTGGTTCGGCTCACCGAACAGGCCCACGATATAGCTGATGTTGTATACGTTCAGATCCATCAGGGCACCGCCCGCACACTCCGGGTCAAAGGAGACCGGCGTTTCCCCGGCACAGAAGGCATCGTAGCGGCTGGAATACTGGCTGAAATTGCACTGTACCAGCTTCACCCTGCCGATGCGGGGCAGCAGCTCCCGGATCTTGTTGTAGTTTTCGAGGTACTGGGTGGTCATGGCCTCAAACAGGAACCCCTTTTTGCGGCGGGCCAGCGCCGCCAGCTCCTCGGTCTGGGCAGCGGTGCAGGCCATGGGCTTTTCCACAATGACATGCTTCCCCGCTTCCAGCGCCACCTTGGCATAGCGGTAATGCTGCAGGTTGGGCACGGCCAGATAGATCACATCCACCCACTGCAATAATTCAAAATAGTTCGTGGTGCGCTGGGGAATGCCGTACTGTTCGCACATCTCGTCGGCCACCGGCGCACTGCGCTGGGTGCTGCAGAGCGCCTGCACCGTAAAGGGGCAGTCTGGCCCTGCCAGCCAGGGCAGAAACTCCCGCACGATCATCCCCGTGCCCAGGATCCCTAGTTTCATTGTTCTCTCCATCCTGTTTCGTCGTCAGCCGTTTTTGTTCTTCTCCTCGCGGCGTTCCCGGCGCTGGGAGCGGGGACGGCGGCCCCGGCGGAAATTGTTGTTCGGGTTCCGCCGCCTGCCCCCGGCGGCATAGTGCGGCTGAGGGGCATTCATCTGGTACAGCAGTGCCAGCCCCTTCAGCAGCAGCTCCGGGTCGTAGGTCAGCGGATGGCGGCAGAGCGGCGTGACATACTTTGCCAGCCCGCCCGTGACCACCAGGGTGGCCGGGCGGCCCAGCTCTTCCTCAATGCGCTGGGTGATGCCGTCCAGCAGAACTGCCGTGCCCAGCACAGAGCCCGAAAGCATACAGCTCTCAGTGTTCACACCAATGGCTGCTTTGGGGGAGCTCAGCCGCACCTGCGGCAGCTGGGCACAGCGCTCCCCCAGAGCCCGCAGGCCGGTGGAAAGCCCCGGGCAGATCACACCGCCCCGGAATACCCGGTTCTCATCCACAACATTAAATGTAGTGGCAGTGCCCAGATCCACGGTGATGACCGGCAGCGGGAAGTTCGCCGCAGCGTAAGCGGCATCCACCAGCCGGTCCTTGCCCACGGCATGGGGGTCAGGCACCCCCATGGTCAGGCCTGTGCGGATCTCCGGCGAAACGATGACCGGCTTTTTGCCGGTGTAATAGCGGGCGCACTCAGCCAGTGCCCCGGTGATCTGGGGCACTACGCTGGTCAGCACCGCGCCCTCGAACCGGATGGGCTTTTCCGGGTGGCGGCGGTGAGCAAACACCTTTTCCATTTCAATGCGGTATTCCGCGGCGGTACGGGTGCGCACCGTATCCATGTGGGCCACAAAGCATACACGTCCGTCCTTGATGCCGCCCAGGGCGACGGTGGTGTTGCCTATATCAATGGCTAAGATCATATTTTACCTTTCCTGCAAAACCTCTCAGGCGCTTTGCTCCGGCTCCCCTGCCAGAGGAGCCGGTTGGCTTGCCTCTCCCGGCAGGAGCGGCTGCAAAGACGCAGACCTTGACGGAGAGGTTTTATTCTAAGTCAAGCTATTTTACCGCATTTTTGCGCTGGATACAAGACCCAACCGAAAGATTTTGTTGTGCTGGCGGTGATTTTGGATTATACTAAAGAGGCAAACCCGCAAAACAGGAGGTTTTTTGGATGGATCTGCAGGGCAAATGCGTCCTTTTGGGCGTTACCGGCGGTATTGCCGCCTATAAAATGGCAAATGTGGCCAGCGCACTCAAAAAGCTGGGGGCGGACGTGGAGGTCATTATGACCGAGAACGCCACCCATTTCATCACCCCTCTCGTCTTTGAAACGCTGACCGGCCACAAGTGCATGGTGGACACCTTCGACCGCGATTTCAAGTTCGAGGTCACCCACATCTCGCTGGCCAAAAAGGCGGATGTCGTTCTGGTGGCACCGGCCACGGCCAACGTCATTGCCAAAATGGCCCACGGCATCGCCGATGATATGCTCACCACCGTGGTGCTTGCGGCCAGGTGCCCCAAGCTGGTCAGCCCGGCCATGAACACCGGGATGCTGGAAAACCCCATCACGCAGGACAACCTCAGAACGCTGGAGCACTACGGCTTCACGGTCATCCCCTCTGAGAGCGGAGTGCTGGCCTGCAAGGATGTGGGCAGCGGCCGCCTGCCCAAGGAGGATGTGCTCATCGAGTACATCCTGCACACCATCGCCCGGCCCAAGGATCTGGCCGGTGTCCGCATCGCTGTGACCGCCGGGCCCACGCAGGAGCCGCTGGACCCCGTGCGCTACCTGACCAACCACTCCACCGGCAAGATGGGCTATGCCATCGCCCGGGCCGCCGCCATGCGGGGAGCGGAGGTCACCCTCATCCACGGTCACACCGACCTGCCGCCGGTCCGCTTCACCACCGATGTTCCCATTACCACGGCGCAGGATATGTACGATGCCGTGACCAGCCGCTTTGAGGAGATGGACGTGCTGGTGATGGCTGCCGCCGTGGCCGACTACCGCCCCGTGACGGTGGCAAGCGACAAGATCAAGAAAAAGGACGGCGACCTCTCCATCCCTGTGGAGCGCACCGCCGACATTCTGGGTACCATCGGCCCGAAAAAGACCCACCAGTTCCTCTGCGGTTTTTCCATGGAGACCCGGGATATGGTGGAAAACTCCACGGCCAAGCTGACCCGGAAGAATCTGGACATGGTGGTGGCCAACAACCTGAAGGTCGCCGGAGCCGGTTTTGGGGTGGACACCAACGTGGTCACCTTCATTACCCCCGACGGCACCCGGGAGCTGCCCCTGATGAGCAAGGCCGATGTGGCCGATGCCCTTCTGGATGAGATTTTGAAGCGCAGAGGTTTATAAAAACTTTTATCCCTCTCCGTCAACCCGGCGGAGAGGGTTGTTTTTGTAAGAGAACCGTTCACTTTACCCTGCTTTTACAAAAACATTTTTCAAAATCCGGGCAAATCACTTTCCAAAAGTGCAATTTTGATGTATTCTATTCCTATCCGCTGTTCAGGTCCACTGTCCGCGGAGGAACCACAAACGAAAGAGGGGTGCGCACAGATATGCTGAAATATCTGGCAAAACGCATCGGGCGTTCCATCCTGACGCTGTTCGTCATTGTAACGCTCGTGTTCTGCCTGCTGCGGCTGATGCCGGTGGAAGGCTACTTTGCAAACTACGAAAAAATGACCGAGGCCCAGATCCAGGCGGGCCTTCAGTCCATGGGCCTGCTGGACCCGCTGCCGGTGCAGATCGGCCGCTTCTGGTGGAATGCCCTCCACGGCGACCTGGGCGTGAGCCATATTTATAAGGTAAATGCCTCGGTCACCGGCATCCTGGCCAAAAAGCTGCCCATCTCTATCCAGATGGGTGTGTTTGCCATGCTGTTGAGCCTGGTCATCGGCATTCCCATGGGTCTGCTGATGGGCCGGTTCAAGAACCGCTGGCCGGATAAGATCGGCACCGCCATCATCGTGCTCATTCAGGCCGTGCCTGCCGCCGTGTATTACCTTTATATTCAGATGTACGGCACCACCGCCCTGGGCGTGGGCCTGCTGTTTGATGCCTCTGACTGGCGGTACTGGGTGCTGCCGGTCTGCTCCATGAGCCTGGGCAACGTGGCATTCTACGCCATGTGGCTGCGCCGCTACATGGTGGACGAGAGCAACAAGGATTACGTCCGGCTGGCGCTGGCCAAGGGCGTGAGCGAGAGCAACATCGCCCTGCGCCACATCTTCCGCAATGCCATGGTGCCGCTGGTGCAGTATATTCCCTCTGCCTTCCTGAACACTGTGGTCGGCTCCATCTACATCGAGAGCCTGTATTCCATCCCCGGCATGGGCGGCCTGCTGGTCACCTGCGTCCAGCGCCACGACAACACCATGGTGCAGGGCATCGTGCTGCTGTACGCCTGCGTGGGTATCATCGGCCTGATCCTGGGCGATCTGCTCATGGTGCTCATCGATCCCCGCATCAGCTTTGGCAAGAAAGAAGGTGGCCGATAATGCTGTTCCACATGAAAGACCAGAAGGCAGCTGTGCTGGAAAACGACCTGAACAAGCTGCAAAAGGACGGCCCCGCTGTCTGGGCCAGCCTGCCGGAAGACGAGCTGTTCACCCCTGCCGGCTTCAGCGAAGAGCAGGCCGAGGCAACAGCCTACTCCAACTACAGCTACTGGGGCAGCACGTTCCGCGCCTTCTTCAAGAACAGGATGGCCGTGGCGCTCCTCATCGCGCTGGTGGCCGTGGTGGCTTTTGCCTTCGTGCAGCCCCATCTGCCCGGCCAGGTGGACCCCAACCTCTGTGAGGTGGACCCCGCCACCGGAATCCAGTACCGCAACATCGCCCCCGGCCAGCAGGGCTTCATCTGGGGCTCCAACGCCATCGGCCAGGACCTGTGGGCCCGCATCTGGGCCGGTGCCCGCACCAGCCTGACCATCGCCTTCTTCGTGGCCATGATCGAGGCCGTGGTGGGCATCACCGTGGGTGTGCTGTGGGGCTATGTCCGCCAGCTTGACTTCTTCTTCACCGAGCTGTACAACATCTGCGACAACATCCCCTCCACCATCATCCTGATCCTGATCTCCTACGTGGCTTCCCCCAGCATCCAGACGCTGATCCTGGGCATGTCGCTCACGGGCTGGATCGCCATGGCGCGCTTCATCCGCAACCAGATCCTGATCATCCGCGACCGCGACTACAACATTGCCTCCCGCTGCATCGGCACCCCCACCTCCCGCATCGTGCTGCGCAACCTGCTGCCCTATCTGGTATCGGTCATCATGCTGCGCATGGCCCTGACCATCCCCGCCGCCATCGGCAGCGAGGTGTTCATCACCTATATCGGCCTGGGCCTTTCTGTGGAAACGCCCTCTCTGGGCAACCTGATCAACGACGGCCGCAAGGTGATGATGCAGGCGGGCCTGCGGTACCAGCTGCTCTACCCCACCATCATCCTGAGCTTTGTCACCATTGCGTTCTACCTCATCGGCAACGCCTTCTCGGACGCTGCTGACCCGAAGAATCACCTGCAGTAAGGAGGGACAGAAGATGGAAAAAAATCAGCTCATCCTTTCTGTAAAGGACCTCAACATCAAATTCAACCTGCGCGGCAAGGTGCTGCATGCCATCCGCGGCATCGACCTGGACATCTACCACGGCGAAGTCCTTGCCATCGTGGGCGAATCCGGCTCCGGCAAGAGCGTGTTCACCAAGAGCTTCATGGGCCTGCTGGATGCCAACGGCTCCATCACCTCGGGCACCATTGATTATTACGGTGCCGATGACGGCAAGCCCATCCGCCTTTCCGACCTGAAAAAAGAGAAGGACTGGCTGAAGGTCCGGGGCCATGAGATCGCCATGATCATGCAGGACCCCATGACCAGCCTGAACCCCCTGAAGACCATCGGCGACCAGATCATGGAAGCCGTGGAGCTGCACCAGCATCTCAAGGGCAAGGCCGCCCGGGAAAAGACCCTGGAATACCTGCGAGACGTGGGCATTGCCGACCCCGAGGTGCGCTTTGCGCAGTATCCCCACGAGTTTTCGGGCGGTATGCGCCAGCGCGTCGTCATTGCCATTGCGGTGGCCTGCAACCCGCAGATCCTGATCTGCGACGAGCCCACCACCGCACTGGATGTGACCATTCAGGCCCAGATCCTGCAGCTGCTCAAGGAGATGCAGGTCAAGTACAACCTGACCATCGTCCTCATCACCCACGATCTGGGCGTGGTGGCCAACATCGCCGACCGGGTGGCCGTCATGTACGCAGGTGACATCGTGGAGATCGGCACCTCCGATGAGATCTACTACGACCCCCGCCACCCCTACACCTGGGCGCTGCTGTCCAGTATGCCCCAGATGGGCATCAAAGGCGAGGATCTGTTCAACATTCAGGGTACACCCCCGAACCTGTTCACCGAGATCCACGGCGATGCCTTTGCCCCCCGCAACCCCCAGGCGCTGAAGATCGACTTTGTCAAGCGCCCGCCCTACTTTACGGTCAGCCCCACCCACAAGGCCAAGACCTGGCTGCTGGACCCCCGGGCCCCCAAGGTGAAACCACCTGCCGCCGTCAAACTGTTGAAAGAGGAGGGGATGCAGGATGCCTGAAAATCGTGACATTCGCGTTTGCGAAGCAGCGAATACCCCAGTGGAGTGTTCGAGCGAAAAAAAGGTCTTGCGCCAGCAAGATGGAGAGGCCTCGCCCCGGCAGGTCCTGCTTGAGGTCAAGGACCTCGAGGTGACCTACGGCTCCGGCCGCAAGGCCTTCAAGGCCGTGAACCGTGCCAACTTTGAAATTTACAAGGGTGAAACCTTTGGTCTGGTGGGCGAATCCGGCTCCGGCAAGACCACCATCGGCCGCGCCATCATGCGCATCCTGCCCACCTCGGGCGGCGAGATCCTGTACAAGGGCCAGAAGATCAACGGCAAGATCTCCCGCCAGCTGGACCAGCAGGTCATCAAGGAGATCCAGATGATCTTCCAGGACCCGCAGTCCTCCCTGAACGAGCGCGCCAAGGTCAGCTACATCGTGGGCGAGGGCCTGCAGAATGTCCGGCCCGACCTGACCGCCGCCCAGCGGGAGGAGAAGGTCCGGCAGGCACTGCTGGATGTGGGCCTGCTGCCTGAATTCGCTTCCCGTTTCCCGCATGAGTTCTCCGGCGGCCAGCGCCAGCGCATCGGCATTGCCCGCGCCTTGATCGTGGAGCCTGAGTTCATCATTGCCGACGAGCCCATCTCGGCTCTGGATATGTCCATCCGCGCCCAGGTGCTCAACCTGCTACGCCATCTGCAGAAGGAGCGCGGCATCACCTACCTGTTCATCGCCCACGACCTCTCGGTCATGCGGTACATTTCGGACCGCATCGCCGTCATCCACAAGGGCGATATCGTGGAGCTGGCCGATGCGGAAGAGCTGGTGACCCATGCCATCCACCCCTACACCCGCAGCCTGCTTTCCGCCATCCCCATGCCCAACCCCAGGCTGGAGCGGAAGAAAAAGCTGCTGGTCTACGACCCTGCCATGCACGATTACACGCAGGAGGCTCCCCAGTGGCGGGAGCTGCGCCCCAGCCACTGGGTGCTCTGCAGCGAGCAGGAGGCCAAGGACTGGCTGGCTGAAATGTAAACTTTCTCTTGCGTTTTTTGGCAAAGTTCGCCCTTTGTTTCTTGACATTTCCACCCTGCTCTACTACAATAGCTCTTGTACGTATTGTGTTGTTTTTGACAAACGGACGAAATTTAAGACCCCATTGAATCTGGCTGCCCCAACTGCGGGTGCAGTGACTGCTCAAAGGACAAAGGACAATTTATGACAACATCCAACACCCCGATCTATGCTTCCCAGGCACGTCCCTGGCTGAAATTCTACGATCAGAAGTACATTGACCAGACCATGCCCGCCTGCACGGCGTTTGAGCTCGTCTGCCGGCAGAACAAGAACCGGCTGGGCGAGACCGCACTGGAATACTATGGCCGCAAGTTCACCTACGCTGATTTTATCGTCAACGTCAAAAAGACGGCAGCAGCCCTGCGGGCCGCGGGCCTGAAAAAGGGCGATATCGCCACGGTGGTCAGCGTGATGACCCCGGAGATCATCTTTGCGTTCTATGCCGCCGACATGATCGGCGCGACTCTGAACCTGGTGGATCCCCGTTACAGTGTGGAGGGCATCCGTGAGTACATTGAAGAGGTGGATTCCCACCTGCTGATCTGCCTGAATGTGGTGTATGAGCGCTGCCATCAGGCTGCCAAGCGCACCCATGTGGAGCATGTGGTGGTGCTCTCCCCGGCTGACTCCCTGCCGCTGCCTCTGGCGCTGGGTTACAAGGTCAAGAATCTCGACAAGAACAAGTATCACTCCAATGTCATCCACTGGAAGCAGTTCCTTGCTGCCGGGAAGGACGAGAGCATTGCCGCGGAGCCCTATGACCCGGAGCACGCCTGCGTGGTGGTGCACACCGGCGGCACCACTGGCTCCCCCAAGGGCGTGATGCTGACCGATAACAACTTCAACGGCATTGCCATGCAGTTCTCTGCCTGCGACACGCTGTTTTCCAAGGGTCAGTCCCTGCTGAACATCATGCCCCCCTTTATTGCCTACGGCTTTGCCTGCGGCGTACATCTGCCGCTGACGCTGGGCATCAGGGTGGTCATCGTCCCCAACCTCGACCCCAATAAGCTGGGCAGCCTGATCTGGAAGTACAAGCCCGAACACATGTTCGGCGTGCCCTCCCACTACCAGCAGCTGGCTGTTGACCCCAAGCTGCAGAACAAGGATCTCTCCTTCATCCGCAACTATGCCGCGGGCGGCGATGCCATTGCCCGGGGTGCCGAACAGACGGTCAACGACTTCCTGGCCGCTCACAATGTGGAATTCCCCATCGCCAAGGGCTACGGCATGACCGAAGCATCCTCTGCTGCCACCGCTGCTGCCGGACAGAACAACAAACCCGGCAGCGTGGGCCTGCCGCTGGTCAACACGCTGGTGTCCGCCTTTGAGCCGGGCACCGACACGGAGCTGCCCATCGGCCAGCGGGGCGAGCTGTGCATCTCCGGCCCCGGCGTTATGAAGGGTTACTACAACAAGCCTGCCGAGACCGCCGCCATCCTGCGCACCCATGCAGATGGCCGGGTCTGGGTGCATACCGGTGACATCGGCTATCTGGACGAGGACGGCTTCGTCTATCTGGACAGCCGGATCAAGCGGCTCATCATCCGTCACGATGGCTTCAAGGTGTTCCCCTCCATGATCGAAAATGTGGTCAGCCAGCATCCCGCCGTGCATCAGTGCTCTGTGGTGGGCTGCGTTGACAAGGATCATGTGCAGGGCCGCCTGCCTTTTGTCTATCTGGTGCTTGACCCTGCGGTTCCCGCCGCCAAGCGCAAGCAGATCATCAAGGAGCTGCGCCAGCTCTGCATTGAGGAGCTGCCCGAATATGTCCAGCCCGTGGGGTACAAGATCATCCCCGAAATGCCCCTGACACTGGCCGCTAAATTTGATTATCGCAAGCTGGAAGAAGAGATTACTCCCCGCGATTATTAAGCAGAATAATACACATTGGAAAGGATTCGTGACGACACCATGAAAAAGAAACTGATTGGCCTGGCCCTTTCGGCCGCCATGCTGTTCTCTGTCCTGAGCGTTCCGGCCTTTGCAGCCGTCCCGGAAGAGAGCGCAGACCCCGCTCCGGCCACTGAACAGACCACCGCAGAGGAGGAGAACTGTTTCTTCACCTCCAGCAGCACCGAAGAAGAGAAGGAGCCCAACTCCATCACCTATGTTGCCCTGGGCGACAGCATCTGCGCCGGCATCGGCCTGACTACCGTTCAATATGCACATAACTTGATGGGCGTGGACGTTTCCTCCAACTTCAAGGGTTACCCCGAGACCTGCTATGTGGGTCAGGTAGGCAAAAGCCTGAACCTCGACCGGGATCATGCCATCAACCTTGGCCTGCCCGGCGTGATGAGCAAGGATATGGTGGAGCTGGTCAAGACCGGCACCATGGCCGAGATGAACACCCTCTCCGGCTGCCAGTACAATTACCCCGAGTTTGTAGATTACATCAAAAGTGCCGATGTTATCTCCATCCAGCTGGGCTCCAATGATGCTTTTGTGCCCACCGTGGTCTCTTTTGGTGAGGCCACTAACTGGAAAAGTGAGGACCTGGCTTCCATCGTGCTCAGCGGCAACCTGCGCGGCAGCAGCAAGGAAACCGAGGACGCACTGAACGAGAGCCTGAAAAAGCTCAGCCTGACCCGCAGCGAGAAAGATGCCGTCTGGAACCTGTTCTTCTCCGGCATGAACAAGATCTGCGAGAACGCTTATCCCGAAAGCAGCAGCAACCTGCGCCAGATCGTGGCAGCCGTCAAGGAGCTGAACCCTGATGCCCAGATCCTGATCATCGGTGCCACCAACCCTGTGCCCCTGCTGCCCAGCTGGAGCAACTACTTCAGCAAGCTGAACAACTACGAAAAGCAGCTGGCCGATGTTTACGGTGCCACCTACGTTTCCATCCCCTTTGCTCAGACTGAGCTGGATGGCCACCCCACCGTCTCCGGCCACAAGTACATCGCCGACAAGATCGTCAAGGCCATCGAGGCCCAGCAGTAAAATGAAAGAGGGGCAACCCTCTCCGTCAAAGCCTGCGGCATTGCCAGCTCCCCCGAAAGGGGGAGCTTTTTTGATGCCGTAAAGTACAGCACCAAACCTCTCCCCTCGGGAGAGGCGGCATTGCGAAGCAATGACGGAGAGGGTCGTCCCTCTCGATGAAAAAAATATTACTTTTCGTAGTCCTGGGGCAGCTCGTTCTTGGGGTCCCGGTCCATCAGGGAGCGTACCGCCTCGGCGGCGCTCATGCCCTTGTTCACAACGGCGTTCACGGTCTGAACGATGGGCATTTCCACCTGATACTTGGCGGCAAGCTCCAGCGCGGCAGGCAGGGCGTTCATGCCCTCGACCACCATGCCCACCTCCTTCACGGCCTGCTCCGGGGTCTCACCCTTGCCGATGAGGATGCCGGCCCGGTTGTTGCGGCTGTGCATACTGGTGGCGGTCACGATCAGGTCACCAATACCGGCCAGACCGGCAAAGGTGTGGACATTGCAGCCCATGGCCACGCCCAGCCGGGCAAGCTCGGCAATGCCGCGGGTGATGAGGGCGGCGCGGGCGTTGTCGCCATAGCCCAGGCCGGTGGAGATGCCCACGCCCAACGCAATGACATTCTTCATGGCACCGCTGAGCTCCACGCCCTTGATGTCCTCATTGGTGTACACACGCATGACGTTGTTGGTGAACACCGTCTGCACGAATCTGGCCGCTTCCATATCCTTGCTGGCCGAAACGATGGTGGTGGGCAGGTCGATCGCCACCTCCTCGGCGTGGGTGGGGCCGCTCAGGGCCACCAGACGCACCCCCTTGGGGCCGCCCTCTTTGCCCAGCTCATCGGCCAGGATCTCCGTCATGGTGAACAGGGTATCCTTTTCAATGCCCTTGGCAACGTCCACAATGATCTGACTGTCCGGCACAAAGGGCCGGGCCTTGGCGGCGGTGGAGCGCACGAACACCGACGGCACCGCGAACAGCAGGATCTCCTTGTCCGTGCACACCTCTTCCACGCTCTTGGTGAACTTCATCTCTGCCGGAATGGTCATGCCGGGCAGATTGGGGTGGACCCGAGTGGTGGAAAGGTTGTCGATCTCCTGTTCCAGCGCCGACCACACGGTCACGTCATTGCCGCTCACCGTCAGCATCCGCGCCAGAGCCATGCCCCAGGTGCCTGCACCCAGAATACCAATTTTATGCTTCATTGTGTTTTGTCCTCCGTATGCGCCGGGCTGCCTGTGCACCCGGCCTGTTCCCCGCGCTTCCTGCACGGGGCCTGTCTGATTCCATTTTACACGAAACATCGTACCGCGTCAACTCCTTGCCAGTCTGCACAAAGTTAATCGGTGTTTTCTTTTGTTTTTGGCCAGAGTGAAGGATTTTCGCCAATGGATTGCACTTGTCTCCATTTCATGCTATAGTATTTTGGTAGGAATTGTAGGATATGTTCCTGATCTGAACCATCATTCAAAGTGTATCCTGAAAATATTCCGCCGCTTTTTGTCAATAAGGAAGAAAAACATGTTTGAAGCACTTCTTACCAACCGCACGGTCAGCGTGCTGTGGGAGGCCCTGCCCCGCATCCTGACGGCAGGCCTGACCATGACCATTCCCCTGACCCTGATCTCCTTCAGCCTTGCCATGGTCATTGCAGTGGCTGTTGCGCTGGTGCAGTACGCCAATGTTCCGGTGCTGCGCCAGATTGCCCGGTTCTACATCTGGGTCATCCGGGGCACGCCGCTGCTGGTGCAGCTGTTCATCATCTTCTACGGCCTGCCCAGCCTGGGCATCATGCTGGATGCTTTTCCGGCAGCCGTCATCGCCTTTGCCTTCAACGAGGGTGCCTACTGCGCCGAGACCATGCGCGGCGCGCTGGAAAGCGTGCCCCAGGGCCAGCTGGAGGCCGGTTCCTGCGTGGGCATGACCTGGTGGCAGATCATGCGCCGCATCGTTCTGCCGCAGGCCCTGCGCACCGCCGTGCCCTCCCTGTCCAACTCCCTCATCAGCATGATCAAGGACACCTCTCTGGCCTCCAACATCACGGTGGCAGAGTTGTTCATGGCAGGCCAGCGTGTGGCAGCCCGCACCTACATTTTCCTGCCTATTTACTGCGAGGTGGCTGTGGTCTACCTGCTGTTCTGCACCATCATCACCAAGCTGCAGGCGCTGGTGGAGCGGCAGCTGAACGCGCACGGCTTCCAGTGAGAAAGGGGTGGACGGTATGGCCATGTTAGAGATCAAAGACATCCACAAAACATTTTACACCTATGATGACAAGCCCCGCTTCCACATCGGGCCTTTCCCGCGCGGCAATGCCCGCCGGGTGCGCAGCGCACTGCACGTCCTGAACGGCGTGGACCTGAGTGTGGAAAAGGGAGATGTTGTTGCCATTCTGGGCCCTTCCGGCTCCGGCAAGACCACCCTGCTGCGCTGCCTGAACTTTCTGGAGACCGCTGACAGCGGCACTCTGGTGTTCGACGGCGAATCCTTCGATCTTGGCAGGATCTCCCGGGCCGACATTGCCCGCCTGCGCAAAAAAACGGCCTTTGTGTTCCAGAACTACAACCTGTTCCGGAACAAGACCGCCTTGCAGAATGTGACCGAGGGCCTGATCGTTGCCCGCAGGATGCCCAAAGAGCAGGCGGATGAGATCGGCAGACGGATGCTGGAAAAGGTCGGTCTGGCCGACCGGGCCGACTACTATCCCCGCCAGCTTTCCGGCGGACAGCAGCAGCGCGTTGCCATTGCCCGCGCCCTTGCCACCGACCCGGAGATCATTTACTTTGACGAGCCCACCAGTGCCCTTGACCCAGAGCTGACCGGCGAGGTGCTCTCTGTCATGCGGAAGCTGGCCGAAGAGGGCATGACCATGCTGGTGGTCACCCACGAGATGGGCTTTGCCCGCAACGTCTCCTCCAAGACGGTATTCATGGAGAACGGCGTGGTGGTGGAGCAGGCCCCTTCCCACGAATTCTTTGCCCACCCCCGCGAGGAGCGGACCCGGGAGTTCCTGCGGAAGATCGAGCACACAGCATAAGGGGCGGCCGACGGGGAGCTTTCCACGCAAATGCTTCGGGCCATTCCATCGCCCGCCCTATTGCCTGCGGCAACAGGGTCCCACC